>Ga0316603_10000666_pt1 | contig 17331 bp, 16 predicted proteins | sample OWC_soil_day10_n_FD_207649 | JGI IMG/M metagenome (GOLD analysis project Ga0316603, IMG submission 207649) | Wetland soil microbial communities from Old Woman Creek delta, Ohio, United States - OWC_soil_day10_noCT | ecosystem: Environmental > Terrestrial > Soil > Wetlands | place: USA: Ohio... | reverse complement strand
GCGCACCGTGCCCTGGATCTCGCAATGGTCCGGCACCACGTTGGTGGCCTCGCCAGCGTGCACCATGGTCACCGAAAGCACGGCAGTGTCGATCGGCTTGCAGTTGCGGCTGACGACGTGCTGCAAGGCCATCACCAGCTGGCAGGCCACCGGCACCGGGTCGATGCCGCGGTGCGGTGCCGCGGCATGGCTGCCGACGCCGCGCACGACGATGCGGAAGAAGCTGGCCGCGGCCATCACCGGCCCGGGGCTCACCGCCAGCGTGCCCACCGGGTAGCCGGGCCAGTTGTGCATGCCGAACACCGCCTCCATCGCAAAGCGCTCGAACAGGCCTTCGTCGACCATGACCTTGGCGCCGCCGCCGGCTTCCTCGGCCGGCTGGAAGATCAGGTAGACCGTGCCGTCGAAGTCGCGCTGCGTGGCGAAGTGCTGCGCCGCCGCCAGCAGCATCGCCACATGGCCGTCGTGACCGCAGGCGTGCATCTTGCCGTCGAACACGCTGGCATGGGCGAAGCGGTTGTGTTCCTGCATCGGCAGCGCGTCCATGTCGGCGCGCAGGCCGATGGCCCGGCCGCAGGCGCCACCGTCGCGGCCGTGCACGATGCCGATGACACCCGTCTGGGCCATGCCCTGGTGCATCGGGATGCCCCATTCGCCGAGCTTGCGCGCCACCAGCGCGGCGGTGCGCAGCTCCTCGAAGCTCAGCTCCGGGTGGGCATGGAGGTCGCGCCGCAGGCTGCCGATGGCCGCTGCGTCGGCGACGATGCCGTCGATCAGCTTCATGCCGGCATCGGCCTCAAGGCAGCGCCGCGGCCAGCGCCTGTTCCAGGTCGGCGATCAGGTCGCCGGCGTCCTCGATGCCCACGCTCAGGCGCAGCAGGTCGGGCGGTGCCGGCGTGCCCGCGCCTTCGACGCTGGCACGGTGCTCGATCAGGCTCTCGGTGCCGCCCAGCGAGGTGGCGCGCTTCCACAACTTGACGTTCGCTGCGGTGGCGACGGCCGCCGGCTCGCCGCCTTTGGTGCGCAGCGACAGCATGCCGCCGAAGCCACCTTGCATCTGCCTGGCCGCAATCTCATGCCCGGGAGCGCCGGGCAGGCCGGGATAAAGCACCGCTTCGACGCGCGGGTGTTTCGCGAAATGCTCGGCGATGCGCTGCGCCGACTGCGAGGCGCAGCGTACGCGCAGGTACAGCGTGCGCATGCCGCGCAGCAGCAGCCAGGCTTCGAAGCTGCCCAGCGTGCCGCCGAGCTGCGCGCGCACCGTCTTCACGCGCTTCCAGAAATCGTCGTCGCGGGCGCTGACCAGCACGCCGGCGATCAGGTCGCTGTGGCCGTTGAGGTACTTGGTGCCGGCGTGCATGACGATGTCGGCGCCATGCTCGATCGGCCGCGTCAGTACCGGGCTGGCGACGGTGGAATCCACCGCCAGCAGCGCGCCGGCCGCATGCGCGATCTGCGCCGTGGCGGCAATGTCGGTCACGGTCCACAGCGGGTTGGCCGGTGTTTCCGCCCACACCAGCCGGGTCTTGCCGGGTTGGATGGCGGCTTGCACTGCGGCCGGGTCCGTCATGTCGATGAGCTCGACCTTCAAGCCCCAGTGCGTGGCGAAGTTCATCAGCCAGTTGCGCAGCGACCAGTACATCACCTTCGGCGCCAGCACATGGTCACCCGGCGCCAGCGCCTGGAACACCGCGGTGGCCGCGGCCATGCCACTGGCGAACAGGGCCGCCTGCGCGCCTTGCTCCAGCGCGGCGATCAGCGCTTCGGCCTGGTCGAAAGCCGGGTTGTCGGCGCGCGCATAGATGCGGCCCGAGCGATACTGGTTGTCCGGGTCGCGCAGGTAGGTCGACGAGACATGGATCGGCGGCGTGATCGCGCGCGTCTTGGCGTCGATCCAGCCCAGGGCCTGGGCGGCAAGGCTTTCGGGCTGCAGCTTCTTCGCGTCCATCATCGCTTCCTGTTCAACACTGCATCTGCAAGCCGCGGCACCATTCCAGCGGTCACCGCGGAACCGGCTTCGCCGGGCCGCGGGTGACGCCCCCCTGGGGCGGGAGCGCCGCAGGCGCTTCGGGGGGGGTCAATACAACAAGCCCATCGCATCGCGCACGTCGCGCATCGTCTGCTTGGCCACCGTGCGCGCGCGTTCGGTGCCGTTCTCGACGATCCACTGAACCTGCTTGGGGTTGCTCAGGTAGCCTTCGGCGCGCTCGCGCCAGGGCTGTTGTTCCTTGACGATCGCATCGATCACCGGCTGCTTGCAGTCCAGGCAGCCGATGCCGGCGGAGGTGCAGCCCTTGACCACCCAGTCCTGCGTGGCCGCGTCGCTGTACACCTTGTGGAACTGCCACACCGGGCATTTTTCCGGGTCGCCGGGGTCGCTGCGGTGCACGCGTGCCGGGTCGGTGGGCATGCGCCGCACCTTGCGCTCGACCTCAGCCGGTTCTTCGCGCATGGCGATCGAGTTGCCGTAGCTCTTGCTCATCTTGGCACCGTCCAGACCGGGCAGCTTGGTCACCTCGGTGTGCAGCGCCTGCGGCTCGGTCAGGATGGACTTGCCGGCACCGCGCAGATGGCCGAGCAGCAGTTCGGTGTCCTCGGCGGTCCAGTTGGCGAGGGCCGCGGCCGAGCGCTGCACCAACGCCTCGCCCTTGCCCAGGGGCTCGGCCTTGCCGGTCTCGCCGAACTCGCGCTTTTGCTTGTTGAAGTAGCGCGCGTCGTCCTTGCTCAGCTTGGCCAGTGCGGCCGCGACCTTGGTCTCGAAGTCGGCGGCGCGGCCGTACAGGTGGTTGAAGCGGCGCGCCACCTCGCGCGTCAGCTCCACGTGCGAGGCCTGGTCTTCGCCCACCGGCACGAAGGCGGCCTTGTAGATCAGGATGTCGGCCGCCTGCAGCAGCGGGTAGCCCAGGAAGCCGTAAGTCGCCAGGTCGCGGTCGCTGAGCTTTTCGATCTGGTCCTTGTAGGTCGGCACGCGTTCCAGCCAGCCCAGCGGCGTGCCCATGGCCAGCAAGGTGAACAGCTCGGCATGCTCGGGCAGTCGGCTTTGCAGGAAGATGGTGCAGCGGTCCGGATCCAGCCCGGCTGCCAGCCAGTCGGTCACCATCTCATAGACGTACTGGCCCATGACCTCGCGGCTTTCGTAGTGCGTGGTCAGCGCATGCCAGTCGGCGACGAAGTAGAAGCAGTCGTAGTCGTGCTGCAGCCGCACCCAGTTCTTGAGAGCGCCGTGGTAGTGGCCCAGGTGCATGGCGCCGGTGGGGCGCATGCCGGAGAGAACGCGGGGTTGCATCGTGTGAATTGGGCTGGGAGTGCAGGCCGGGCGGCTGCCCGAGGAGCTTCGATTCTATGAGCCGGCCCGTCCGCGCGAGGGCCGCTGGCTACACTGACCGCGATGAAGTCGATCGTGATCCTCATCTCCGGCCGCGGCTCCAACATGGAGGCCATCGTGCAGCGCTGCGCCGCCGAGGCCTGGCCCGCGCGCGTGGCCGCAGTGATCAGCAACCGCGCCGACGCCGCCGGGCTGCAGTTCGCGCAATCGCATGGCATCGAGACTGCCGTGGCGGCGCACAAGGCCTATGCCTCGCGCGAGGACTTCGACGCCGCGCTGGCCGAAGTCATCGATGCCTTTGCGCCCGACCTGGTGGTGCTGGCCGGCTTCATGCGCATCCTGGGCCCGGCCTTCGTGCGCCGCTTCGAGGGCCGCATGCTCAACATCCACCCGTCGCTGCTGCCTGCCTTCCCGGGGCTGCACACGCACCAGCGCGCCATCGAGGCCGGCTGCAAGCTGGCCGGGGCCACGGTGCATTTCGTGACGCCGGAACTGGACCACGGGCCGATCGTGCTGCAGTCGGTGGTGCCGCTGCTCGCCGACGACGATGCCGCCGCACTGGCGGCGCGCGTGCTGGCCACGGAACACCGCATCTATCCACAGGCGGTACGCTGGTTCGTCGAGGGCCTGCTGCGCATCGAGCGGGGTGTTGTGCGGCACGTCGGTGGTGAATCCCAGCTGCTGGCCTGCCTGCACGGCGAAGGGGGCACGGGATAATCGCCCGATGCATCCTGCCTCGCTGCTCGAGCTTTGCGCTGAGCTGATCCGCACGACCCTGAAGCTGGATGCTCCGGCCGACGGCGTGGTCTCCGGCTTCTTCCGCGTCCACCGCAACCTGGGGCCGCGCGAGCGCCACACGCTGGCCGAAACGGCCTATGCGGTGCTGCGCAAGCGGCTGCTGTTCCAGCATCTGGCGCAGGGTGCCAGTGGCGCGCTCGAACGGCGCCTGGCCATCCTGGGCTGGCAGGGGGCCGAAGGCTTCCTGCAAGGCGCGCTCGAAGCGCACGAACGGCAGTGGCTGGAGCGCTGCCGCGCCGTCGACATCTCGACACTGCAGGACAAGCTGCGTCACAACCTGCCCGACTGGCTGGCCGGCGCGCTGCGCGAGCAGTTGCCCGAGGGGCAGTTCTGGCCGCTGGCCGAGGCACTGATGCAGCCCGCGCCGCTGGACCTGCGCGTCAACACCTTCAAGGCCAAGCGCGAGGCGGTTCAGCGCGAGCTGGCCGAGACCGGCATCGAAGCCCAGCCCACGCCCTATTCACCCTGGGGCCTGCGCGTCCAGGGCAAGCCGGCGCTGAGCAAGCTGGGCGTGTTCACCCGCGGAGAGGTCGAAGTGCAGGACGAAGGCAGTCAGCTGCTGGCGCTGTTGACCGATGCCCGGCGCGGCGAGATGGTGGTGGACTTCTGTGCCGGTGCGGGCGGCAAGACGCTGGCTCTGGGCGCGGCGATGCGCAACACCGGCCGGCTTTATGCCTACGACACCTCGGGCCACCGGCTGGATGCGATGAAGCCGCGCCTGGCGCGCAGCGGCCTGAGCAACGTGCACCCGGTGCAGCTGGCGCACGAACGCGACGAGCGCATCAAGCGCATAGCCGGCAAGATCAACCGGGTGCTGATCGATGCGCCTTGTTCGGGGCTGGGCACGTTGCGCCGCAACCCCGACCTGAAGTGGCGGCAGTCGCCGAAGGCGGTGCAGGAGCTGCAGGTCAAGCAGCGTGCCATCCTGGACAGTGCCGCGCGGCTGCTCAAGCCCGGCGGGCGGCTGGTCTATGCCACCTGCAGCCTGCTGCGCGCCGAAAACGAGGACGTGGCCGACGCCTTCGAGCAGCAGCATGCGGACGCCTTCACGGCTCTGCCGGTGCACGAACTTCTGGCGCAGGCGCATGTGGCGGGCGCTGCCGACCTGGACAGCCAGGGTCGGCTGCGGCTGTGGCCGCACCGGCACGGCACCGATGGCTTCTTTGCCGCGGCCTGGCAGCGGCGCTGAGCGTGCGGCGCTTGACCTGCCGCAATCGGTGCCGCGGAACCGACGAATGGGCAGTTCACACTAAGCATTTCCCGTCATTGTTTGGCGCAATGGCCGTCTACAATGCGAAATTGTTCCGAATTCGGACAGCAAGGCAATCTACGCAATGAATGAACTCATGACGGTGCACGACGCGGTGGTCGACCTCTTGTCTCACGGCCTGCTAGGCGCATCGACCTGGCAGGTGGTGCTGGTGACGCTGGTCTTCACCCACATCACCATCGCGGCCGTGACCATCTTCCTGCACCGCTCGCAGGCGCACCGCGCGCTGGAACTGCATGCGATCCCGTCGCACTTCTTCCGCCTGTGGCTGTGGCTGACCACGGGCATGGTGACCAAGGAATGGGTCGCGATCCATCGCAAGCACCACGCCAAATGCGAGACCGTCGACGACCCGCACAGCCCCGTGACACGCGGCATCAAGACCGTGCTGCTGACCGGCAGTGAGCTGTACCGCGCCGAAGCCAAGGTGCAGGAAACGCTGGACAAGTACGGCCACAACACGCCAGACGACTGGATCGAGCGCAACCTTTACAGCCGCTACTCCTGGCAGGGCGTGGGCGTCATGCTGGTCATCAACCTGCTGCTGTTTGGAGCTATCGGTGCCACGGTGTGGGCAGTGCAGATGGCCTGGATCCCGGTCACCGCCGCAGGCATCATCAACGGCCTGGGCCACTGGTGGGGTTACCGCAATTTCGAGGCGAACGACGCGTCGACCAATATTTCGCCGTGGGGCATCATCATCGGCGGTGAGGAGTTGCACAACAACCATCACACCTACCCGACCTCGGCCAAGCTGTCGGTCAAGCCTTTCGAGTTCGACATTGGCTGGATGTACATCCGGCTGATGGAGATGGCTGGCCTGGCCAAGGTGCGCAAGATCCCGCCGCAGCTGAAGCTGGGCGAGGTGCGGGCGGTGGCCGACGGCAAGACGCTGGAGGCGATCATTGCCAACCGCTACGAGGTGATGGCCAACTACGCGGTCGAGCTCAAGCGCGCCTGCGCCACCGAGCTGGCCCGCATGAAGTCCCAGGGCGCTCACAGCAGCGCCCACTGGAAAAGCATGAATGCCGCCAAGCGCTGGCTGCATCGCGACGACGACAAGATCCCGCAGGGGCAGAAGCCGCTGCTGGCCAAGGCGGTGGGCGACAGCCCGTCGTTGGGCAAGCTGGTGGCCATGCGCGAAGAGCTGCGCTCGTTATGGACCCGTACCAATGTGTCGGCTGACCAGCTGGTGGCGGACTTGCAGGCCTGGTGCAAGAAGGCCGAGGACAGCGGCATCACCGCGTTGCACGAGTTCTCACTAAAGTTGCGCGCCGTCCGCGCCTGACGAAGGGCCGCAGAGGTCGGCGCCAATGACAACGGGGCCCGCGGGCCCCGTTTTCACATTCAGTCGGAAGCAACGGGCTGGCGATGCGAACCCGGCTTGCGGCTCACTTCAGCTTGGTTTCCTTGTAGGCCACGTGCTTGCGCGCGACCGGGTCGAACTTGTTGAACTCCAGCTTGCCCGGCGTGGTCTTCTTGTTCTTGCTGGTGGTGTAGAAGTGCCCAGTGCCCGCCGATGATTCGAGCTTGATCTTTTCGCGTCCGCCTTTGGTGGCCATGGTGCTGCTCCCGATCTAGTTCAGATTTCGCCGCGCTTGCGCAGGTCGGTGACGACCTGATCAATACCGACCTTGTCGATGAGACGCAGCGCGGCATTGCTGATGCGCAGGCGCACCCAGCGGTTCTCGCTCTCGACCCAGAAACGCCGGTACTGCAGGTTGGGCAGCCAACGGCGCTTGGTTTTGTTGTTGGCATGGGAAACGTTGTTCCCCACCATCGGGCCTTTGCCCGTGACCTGACAGACGCGTGCCATCGACGCTCTCCGAAGAATTTTTGAGGTTGCCGGGATCGGCAAAGCCCGAAAGTATAGCTCAACGGCCCTGTTCGAGGAAGCGTTGCGCGTCCAGGGCCGCCATACAGCCGGTGCCGGCACTGGTGATCGCCTGGCGGTAGATATGGTCCTGCACGTCGCCGGCGGCAAACACGCCGGGGATGCTGGTCACCGTGGCCATGCCGTTCAGGCCGGCGCGGGTGATGAGATAGCCGTCCTTCATCTCCAGCTGACCCTTGAACAGGTCGGTGTTCGGCTGGTGGCCGATGGCGATGAAGCAGCCCTTCAGCGTCAGCTGAGTGTCGGTGCCACCGTGGGTGGATTTCAGGCGCACGCCGGTCACGCCGGAACTGTCGCCCAGCACCTCGTCGAGCGTGTTCCACAGGTGCAGCACCACATTGCCGGAGGCGGCCTTGGCCATCAGCTTGTCGACCAGGATCGCCTCGGCGCGGAACTTGTCGCGACGGTGCACCACGTGCACCGTTCGGGCGATGTTCGACAGGTACAGCGCCTCTTCCACGGCGGTGTTGCCGCCGCCGACCACGCACACGTCCTGGTCCCGGTAGAAGAAGCCGTCGCAGGTGGCGCAGCCACTGACGCCGCGGCCCATGAAGGCCTGCTCGCTGGGCAGGCCCAGGTACTTGGCGGAAGCTCCGGTGGCGATGACCAGGGCGTCGCAGCTGTAGGCCCCGGCGTCGCCTTGCAGCTTGAAGGGACGCTGCGACAGGTCGACTTGGTTCACATGGTCGGAGACGATCTGCGTGTCGAAACGCTCGGCATGCTTCTGGAAGCGCTGCATCAGGTCCGGGCCCATCACACCGTCGACGTCGGCGGGCCAGTTGTCCACGTCGGTGGTGGTCATCAGCTGGCCGCCCTGGGCCACGCCGGTGATTAGCAGCGGCTGCAGGTTGGCGCGTGCGGCGTAGATGGCGGCGGTGTAGCCGGCCGGGCCGGAGCCGAGGATCAGAACCTTGGCATGGGTGGGGGCGGTGCTCATGAGCGGGTTTCCGGAATCGGTCTCGGGTCGGTGGCGTCGCGTGAATCCGACGTGGCAGAGTACTTGCGAGCGTGCCATGCTGGAAACGGTCCGGTGCATGGGCACAATAGACAGAATTGTAGTGACCGCGGCGCCCGATCGCGGCCTGCTGGCCAACCAACCACAAAGCGAGGGGACCGTCGATGTCGCTGATGTCCAATCTGGACCTGATCCGCAGGGTGCCGTTGTTCTCGATGTTGACCAACGAACAGGCCCAGTCCATCGCCGACGCCGTCGTCAAGCGACGCCTGCGCCGCGGCGAACTGGTGGTCGAGCAAGGGCGCAAGAGCAATGCGCTGTTCATCCTGCTCAACGGCCGGGCGCGGGTGCTGACCTCCGATTCGCGCGGCCGCGAGGTCATCCTGGCGGTGCTGGAGGCTGGCGACTACGTCGGCGAGATGAGCCTGATCGACAACGAGCCGCATTCCGCCACGGTGCGCGCCGAGGTCCAGACCGACATGCTGGTGCTGGCTCGCGCGGATTTCGCGCGCTGCCTGCCGGAGAACTCCAGCCTGTCCTATGGCGTCATGCGCGGCCTGGTGCGGCGGCTGCGCAATGCCGACCGTCAGATCGAGTCGCTGGCCCTGCTGGACGTTTACGGCCGTGTGGCGCGCACGCTGCTCGACATGGCCGAGGACGACAAGGGCGTGAAGATCATCCGCCACAAGGTGTCGCGCCAGGACATGGCCAAGGTGGTGGGTGCCTCGCGCGAGATGGTCAGCCGTGTCATGAAGGATCTGGAAGAGCGCGGTGTCATCGAGACTCAGGAAAACGGCTCGGTGATCATCAAGGAACGCCTGCAGAACGATTGAACAGCCCTTTCCGGCGGGGGCTGTGCCGGCCTGATCGGCCACAATCGCGCCCATGACATTTCCGCTCGGTTCCCTGCGCGCTGAAGGCGCTGCATCGGGCAACACCTACACGCGCAAGTCCGCAGCCAAGTCCGGCCTGCCCGTCGCGGTGCCGGCCGCGCCAGCCGCTCGCTGGCGGCAACAGGCTTGGGTGATCGTCGGTGCCGTGGCCTGGCTGCTGCTGCTGCTGGCGCTGGCCACCCACCATCTGGGCGATCCTGGCTTTTCCACCTCAGGCGACGGCGAGTCGCTGCGCAACAAGGCCGGCATGGTAGGCGCGTGGGTGTCCGACCTGGGCCTGTTCCTGTTCGGCTATTCGGTGTGGTGGTTCATCCCGGTCGGCTTGCGCGCCTGGCTGTCCAGCCTGGCAAAGGCCGTTCGCCGCGAGGACGACGCCACATTGGCAGCACCATTGCTGCCGCGTGCCGCCTTCTGGGCCGGCCTCGCGTTGCTGATGGCCGCCAGCTGCTCGCTGGAATGGACCCGCCTTTACCAATGGGAACCTCAACTTCCCGGCCATGCGGGTGGCGTGCTCGGCTTCACGCTGGGGCCGCTGTCGTCGCACTGGCTCGGTTTCGCTGGTTCGGGCGTGCTGTGGATCGCTGCGCTGGTGGCCGGCATGGCGCTGGCGCTGGGTTTCTCGTGGCTGGCGCTGGCCGAAGTCATTGGCACCGCCATCGATGGCCTTCGCGAACGCCGTCAGAAGCAGAAAGAACGGGCCGAGGACCGCCGCATTGGCGAGCAGGCACTTGTCGACCGCGAGCACGATGTCGAGGTCGAGCGCCAGGAGGTGGTGGACCACCTGCCGCTTGTGATCGAGCCGACGCTGCTGGAGGTGCCCAAGTCCGAGCGTGTGGCCAAGGAGCGGCAGAAGCCGCTGTTCGTGGAACTGGCCGACACGAGGCTGCCGCAGGTCGACCTGCTCGACGCCGCGCCGGCGCGGGTGGAGACGGTGACTCCCGAGTCGCTGGAGATGACCAGCCGGCTGATCGAGAAGAAGCTCAAGGACTTCGGCGTCGAGGTGCGGGTCGTCGCGGCCAGCCCCGGCCCGGTGATCACGCGCTACGAGATCGAGCCGGCCACCGGCGTGAAGGGCGCGCAGGTCGTCAACTTGGCGAAGGACCTGGCGCGGTCGCTGTCGCTGGTGAGCATCCGCGTGGTCGAGACCATCCCCGGCAAGAACTACATGGCGCTCGAACTGCCCAACGCGCGGCGCCAGACCATCCGCCTGGCCGAGATCCTGGGCTCGGAGGTCTACAACGACGCGGCCTCGATGCTGACCATCGCGCTGGGCAAGGACATCGTCGGCAATCCGGTGGTCGCCGACCTGGCCAAGATGCCGCACTGCCTGGTGGCCGGCACTACAGGCGCAGGCAAGTCGGTCGGCATCAACGCGATGATCCTGAGCCTTTTGTACAAGGCCGAGGCGCGCGACGTGCGCCTGATCCTGATCGACCCGAAGATGCTCGAGCTGAGCGTCTACGAAGGCATCCCGCACCTGCTGTGCCCGGTGGTCATCGACATGAAGCAGGCCGCCAACGCGCTGAATTGGTGTGTCGGCGAGATGGAGCGGCGCTACAAGCTGATGAGCCGCCTGGGTGTGCGCAACCTGGCCGGCTACAACAAAAAGATTGCCGAGGCCGCCGAGCGCGGCGAGAAGCTGCCCAACCCTTTCAGTCTGACGCCCGAGGCACCCGAGCCGCTGGAGCGGCTGCCGAACATCGTCGTGCTGATCGACGAACTCGCCGACCTGATGATGGTGGTGGGCAAGAAGATCGAGGAGCTGATCGCACGGCTGGCGCAGAAGGCGCGCGCCTGCGGCATCCACCTGGTGCTGGCCACGCAGCGGCCCAGCGTGGACGTGATCACTGGGCTGATCAAGGCCAACATCCCGACAAGGCTAAGCTTCCAGGTCAGCAGCAAGATCGACAGCCGCACCATCCTCGACCAGATGGGCGCCGAGGCGTTGCTCGGCCAAGGCGACATGCTGTACATGGCTTCGGGCAGCGGTCTGCCGGTGCGCGTGCATGGTGCCTTCGTCAGCGACGAGGAGGTGCACCGCGTCGTCGAATACCTGCGCAGCCAGGGCGAGCCCAACTACATCGAAGGCCTGCTCGAAGGCGGCACCCTCGACGGCGACGCCGAAGCCGGCGCTCCGGGCGAGGGTGGCGCCGGCGGTGAGGCCGACTCGATGTACGACCAGGCCGTGGCCATCGTGCTCGAGCACCGGCGCGCGTCGATCTCGCTGGTGCAGCGCCATCTGCGCATCGGCTACAACCGCGCCGCGCGGTTGCTCGAGCAGATGGAGAAGTCGGGCCTGGTGTCGGCGATGGGCACCAACGGCAACCGCGACATCATCGTGCCCAAGCGCGACGCATGAGAGCGCTGTTCATAGCCTGCCTGCTGAGCTGCAGCGCGCTCGTGGCCCGAGCGGATGCGCTGGACACGCTGCGCGAGTTCGTGCGCGACGTGAAGTCCGGTCGCGCCAGCTTCACGCAGACCGTCACTTCGGCCGAAGGTGCCAAGGCGCGTGTGTCCAGCGGCAGCTTCGAGTTCGCGCGGCCCAATCGCTTCCGCTTCGCCTATGCCAGGCCCTTCGAGCAGCTGATCGTCAGCGACGGGCAGAAGGTCTGGATCCACGACGTCGACCTCAACCAGGTGAGCGTGCGCAAGCTGAGTGCGGCGCTGGGCGCCACACCGGCAGCCTTGCTGGCCGGCGCGTCGCTGGACAAGGAGTTCGAGCTGGCCGCGCAGCCGTCCCAGGAGGGCATCGATTGGGTGCAGGCCACGCCGCGCCAGAAGGACGGCGCCTTCCAGTCGATGCGTATTGGTTTCCGAGGCAAGGAGCTGGCGGCGGTGGAGATCCTCGACAGCTTCGGCCAACGCTCGTTGCTGCAGTTCAGCCAGTACGCGGCCAACGCCACCCTGCCGGAATCGAGCTTCCGCTTCGTGCCGCCAAGCGGCGCCGACGTCATCGAGCAGTAGGCAGCAGCGCATGGACGCGCAGGAGCCGCTGTTCGACGCCGAGCCTCCATCGGCGCCTGCCGAAGCCGTGCCGCTGCCCAAGGGCAGCGTGCCGCTGGCCGAACGCATGCGCCCGCGCACCCTCGACGAGGTGGCCGGCCAGCAGCACCTGCTCGACCCGGGCAAGCCGTTGCGCGTGGCCTTCGAATCGGCGCACCTGCATTCGATGATCCTGTGGGGCCCGCCCGGCGTGGGCAAGACCACGCTGGCGCGCCTGATGGCTGGTGCGGTGGACGCCGATTTGCATGTGCTTTCGGCCGTGCTCGCCGGCGTCAAGGACATCCGCGATGCGGTCGAGCGCGCCAAGGCCGCGCGTCGCACCGGCCGCGCGACCATCGTCTTCGTCGACGAGGTGCACCGCTTCAACAAGGCGCAGCAGGATGCTTTCCTGCCGCATGTGGAGTCGGGCCTGTTCACCTTCATCGGCGCCACCACCGAGAACCCGTCCTTCGAGGTCAACTCGGCACTGCTGTCGCGCGCCACGGTGCATGTGCTGAAGTCGCTGCAGAACGCGGATCTGGCCGCGCTGCTGCAGCGCGCGCAGGCGCTGCTGCAGGCCGTGCCGCTGGCCGACGCGGCTCGCGAGCGGCTGATGGCGCATGCCGACGGCGATGCGCGGCGGCTGCTCAATGCCTACGAAAACGTCGCGGCCCTGGCGGCGCGCGATACGGCGCTGACGCAGATCGACGAGCCCTTGCTCGAGCAGGCGCTGGGCGAGCAGCTGCGCCGCTACGACAAGAGTGGCGACCAGTTCTACGACGCCATCTCGGCGCTGCACAAGTCGGTGCGCGGTTCCGACCCGGATGCCACGCTGTACTGGCTGGCGCGCATGCTCGATGGCGGTGTCGACCCGCGCTACGTGGCGCGGCGGCTGCTGCGCATGGCCAGTGAGGACATCGGCCTGGCCGACCCGCGCGCGCTGCACCTGGCCGTGGATGCGGCCGAGGTCTTCGAGCGGCTGGGCTCGCCCGAAGGCGAGCTGGCACTGGCACAGGCCGCGGTGTACCTGGCGATGGCGCCCAAGTCGAATGCGGTCTATGTCGCCTGGAATGCCGCGCGCGAACTGGTGCGCAGCGACGGCACGCGGCCGGTACCCGAACACCTGCGCAATGCGCCGACGCGGCTGATGAAGCAACTCGGCCACGGCGCGGGCTACCGCTATGCACACGACGAATCAGGGGGGCTCGCCGCCGGCGAGACCTACCTGCCCGAAGGATTGCCGCGCACGCGCTTCTACGAGCCGGTGCCGCGCGGCCTGGAGCTGCGCATCGGTGAACGCCTGGCCGAACTGCGCGCCTTGAATGCCGGGGCTGCCAAGCCGCGTTGACACGCAGCGCGGGTGTGCAAACGCCGCCTGCCAAGGGGGAAAGCCCGTGCCCGGGAGCCGCAAACTGGCCCCTAGAATGGCGCCGCCCCAGGATGGTGCGGCACAGTCCATGCAAGGGACCTGTGTTGCATGGCACACAAGAGCAGCGACCACAGGAGAACCATCGATGGAGACCTTCATCCAGCAGATCATCAACGGTCTGGTTCTCGGCAGCATGTACGCGCTGGTCGCGCTGGGCTACACGATGGTCTACGGCATCATCAACCTGATCAATTTCGCGCACGGCGAGGTGTTGATGGTCGGTGCCCTGGTCAGCTGGACCGTGGTCACGCTGATGGCCGACTCCGGGCTGCCGGGCTGGCTGCTGCTGCTGATTTCGCTGATCGCCGCCATCGTGGTCTGTACCACGCTGAACTACACCATCGAGAAGATCGCCTACCGGCCGTTGCGCAATGCGCCGCGGCTGGCACCACTGATCACCGCGATGGGCGTGAGCCTGCTGCTGCAGACGTTGGCGATGATCATCTGGAAGCCCACGGTCAAGAGCTACCCGATCCTGCTGCCCAGCGAGCCCTTCCACATCGGCGGGGCGGTCATCAACACCGTGCAGATCATGATCCTGGTGAGCACGGCGGTGACGTTGGCTGCGCTGATGTGGCTGGTCAACCGCACCAAGCTCGGCCGCGCCATGCGCGCCACGGCCGAGAACCCGCGCGTGGCCGGGCTGATGGGCGTGCGCCCGGACACGGTGATCTCGGCCACCTTCATCATCGGCGCGGCGCTGGCCGCGCTGGCCGGCGTGATGTATGCGGCCAACTACGGCTCGGTACAGCACACCATGGGCTTCATGCCTGGCCTGAAGGCCTTCACCGCGGCGGTGTTCGGCGGCATCGGCAACCTGGCCGGCGCCATGGTCGGCGGCGTGCTGCTGGGTCTGATCGAGGCTTTGGGCGCCGGCTACATCGGCGACCTCACCGGCGGCGTACTCGGCAGCCACTACCAGGACATCTTCGCCTTCATCGTGCTGATCCTGGTGCTGACGCTGCGGCCACAGGGCCTGATGGGCGAGCGAGTGGCCGACCGGGCCTGAACGCGGGAGGAGCGGACCATGAAGAACAAGTACGCGATCTTCCTGCTCAGCGGCCTGGGGTTGCTGGTGCTGCCGCTGCTGGCCCAGCCCTTCGGCGATGCCTGGGTGCGCATCATCGACATCGCGCTGCTGTACGTGATGCTGGCCCTGGGCCTGAACATCGTGGTCGGCTATGCCGGTCTGCTCGACCTGGGCTATGTCGCCTTCTACGCGGTGGGCGCCTACATGTTCGGCCTGCTGGCCGGGCCACACTTGTGGGAAACCTTCCCGTGGATCAAGGCCACCTTCCCGAACGGCATCCACGTGGCCTGGTGGCTCGTCATCCCGCTTGGAGCCTTGCTGGCCGGCATGTTCGGCATGCTGCTGGGCGCGCCGACGCTCAAGCTGCGTGGCGACTACCTGGCCATCGTCACGCTCGGTTTCGGCGAGATCATCCGCGTCTTCCTGAACAACCTGGACGCGCCGGTGAACATCACCAACGGGCCCAAAGGCCTGGCCGGCATCGACTCGATCAAGATCTTCGGCCTGGACCTGGGCAAGGCGACCGAAGTCTTCGGCTACAGGCTGTCGTCGGTGACGCTGTACTACTACCTGTTCCTGGTGCTGGTGATCTTCACCATCATCATCTGCTACCGGCTCGAGCGCTCTCGCATCGGCCGCGCCTGGATGGCCATCCGCGAGGACGAGATCGCCGCCAAGGCCATGGGCATCAACACCCGCAACCTCAAGCTGCTGGCCTTCGGCATGGGTGCCACCTTCGGCGGCGTGTCCGGCGCGATGTTCGCGAGCTTCCAGCGCTTCATTTCGCCGGAGTCCTTCTCGCTGCAGGAATCGATCATGATCGTCGCCATGGTGGTGCTCGGCGGCATCGGCCACATTCCCGGTGTAATCGTCGGTGCGCTGCTGCTGGCGGCGCTGCCCGAGGTGCTGCGCTACGTGGCCGACCCGCTGCAGAACATGACCGGTGGGCGCCTGGATGCGTCGATCCTGCGCCAGCTGCTGGTGGCGCTGGCGATGATCAGCATCATGCTCATCCGGCCGCGCGGGCTGTGGCCTTCGCCCGAGCACGGCAAGGCCGCGCCCGCGCCGGCCGCCGTCAACGGCAAGCAAGGGGCCAAGAAATGAGCGAGGTCCTCAAGGTCGCGGGAGTGTCCAAGCGTTTCGGCGGCTTGCAGGCGCTGTCGGACGTGGGCATCTCCATCCTGCCCGGGCAGGTGTACGGGCTGATCGGCCCCAACGGCGCCGGCAAGACCACCTTCTTCAACGTGCTGACGGGCCTGTACACACCCGATTCCGGCAGCTTCGAGCTCGGCGGCAAGCCCTACAAGCCGACGGCGGTGCACGAGGTGGCGCGTGCCGGCATCGCCCGCACCTTCCAGAACATCCGCCTGTTCGCCGAGATGACGGCGCTGGAGAACGTGATGGTCGGGCGCCATGTGCGCACCCAGTCGGGGCTGCTCGGCGCGATCCTGCGCACCGGCAGCTTCAAGGCCGAGGAAGCCGCCATCGCCGCGCGCGCACAGGAACTGCTCGACTACGTCGGCATCGGCCGCTTTGCGGACTACAAGGCGCGTACGCTGAGCTACGGCGACCAGCGCCGCCTGGAGATCGCCCGTGCGCTGGCCACCGACCCGAAGCTGATCGCGCTGGACGAACCCGCCGCCGGCATGAACGCCACCGAGAAGGTGGTGCTGCGCGAGCTGATCGACCGTATCCGCAAGGACGGGCGCACCATCCTGCTGATCGAGCACGACGTCAAGCTGGTGATGGGCCTGTGCGACCGCGTCACCGTGCTCGACTACGGCAAGCAGATCGCCGAGGGCACGCCCTACGACGTGCAGCGCAACGAGAAGGTGATCGAGGCCTATCTGGGTGCCGACCACAAGGCCCACTGAGCGCGGAGCAGCAAGATGGCCAATCCAGTCCTGTTGAAGGTCAATGCTCTGAAGGTCGCCTATGGCGGCATCCAGGCCGTCAAGGGCGTCAGCTTCGAGGTGCGCCAGGGCGAACTGGTCAGCCTGATCGGTGCCAACGGCGCGGGCAAGACCACCACGCTGAAGGCCATCACCGGCTTGCAGCCGGTGGCCGCCGGCGAGATCGAGTTCATGGGCAAGTCGATCAAGGGCCAGGGCGCCTGGGACCTGGTCAAGCAGGGGCTGGTGATGGTGCCCGAGGGCCGCGGCTGCTTCACCCGCATGACCATCACCGAGAACCTGCTGATGGGCGCCTTCGTGCGCAACGACAAGGAGATCGAGTCCGACATCGACAAGGTCTTCGCCATCTTCCCGCGGCTCAAGGAACGCCGCGCGCAGTTGTCGGGCACGATGAGCGGCGGCGAGCAGCAGATGCTGGCCATGGGACGCGCGCTGATGGCCCGGCCCAAGGTGCTGCTGCTGGACGAGCCGTCGATGGGCCTGTCGCCGATCATGGTGGACAAGATCTTCGAAGTGGTGTCCACCATCCACGGCCAGGGCACGACCGTGCTGCTGGTGGAGCAGAACGCCAGCCGCGCCCTGCAACTGGCCGACCGCGGCTACGTGATGGAGTCCGGCGAGGTGACGATGAGCGGCGATGCCAAGCAGCTGCTCAACGACCCGAAGGTGCGCGCTGCCTACTTGGGCGAGTAGCCGTCAATCGCCCTGCGCGTCGTGGCCTCGCAGAGCTCGACCTCCTCCTGAGGGGTTCGAACGTGCGCAGGCACGTTCTCGCGTCCTCAGTCGGCCTTGGCGCCTGAAGCCTTCACGACCTTCTCGTACTTCACCAGCTCGCTGCGCAC
>Ga0316603_10000665_pt1 | contig 17343 bp, 9 predicted proteins | sample OWC_soil_day10_n_FD_207649 | JGI IMG/M metagenome (GOLD analysis project Ga0316603, IMG submission 207649) | Wetland soil microbial communities from Old Woman Creek delta, Ohio, United States - OWC_soil_day10_noCT | ecosystem: Environmental > Terrestrial > Soil > Wetlands | place: USA: Ohio... | reverse complement strand
TATGTCCGGAGGGACGATCTCTACGCCCCGGTACTTGCGGCCGCAGGCGATGCAGTCGCAGGCGATGCCGCGCAGACATACAATTGGTCTGCACTTCGCGGATATGACGACACACAGCTCCCTCCGCTCGAGTCACGGCCGTACAAAGGCACGTTCACCAGCCTTTCCGTCGTTCCGGTCATCAGGGTCGATAACTACAACCCGAAGAGCAAAGGGATCGATGTCCTCAAAGCAGGGGCGTATGTTTTTTCCAGTGACGTCCTGGACAGGACCGGCTTCTTTGCTGGCGCGACGCTGAACACAAAACTCGAGCGGGATCTCTTTCTGCAGTTTACATACCGCGGCCGGCTCCCGCTTTTTTACGAGCTCGGCCTCGAGCCCGTTACGTCGCTGGAAATCTACAATATCACGCGGAAGACGGACAACGTCATCAGTCTGCCCGCATCCACCATCCCGGTGGATGTCGGTTATAATCTCCTGGAGTTTGATCTGGCTCTTGCGCAGCCGGTCTTCTCACAGTTCATGGATGCCGAGCTGCGCTTCATGCACAGCAGGTACACGTCGATCATTGAATCGTTCATCAACCCCGAGACCACTCCGCCGTCTCTGATCGGAAGCTCGAGCGATCTGTACCTGATTGCGAATGATCTCTCCCTGACACTTCGCGTGGATGCGCTCCTGCCATCCCGCACGCAGGACATCAATCCTGTGGGACGCAGGATCCGGTTGCGCGTTGGACGGGAATGGAACAAGTTCAACGGTGACGGGCAGTACGAAGTCACCTCTGCCGGACTTCAGCCCGTGTACAAAGATGTGAACATCACGCGGGTGGAGCTGAACTGGAAGGAGCATCTGCCGTTCTTCTTCAAGTACCATACGCTTTCACTCAGTGCGCGCGGCGGGGCCATCCTTGGTCCGCCCGTCGATGAGTTCTTCGACTTTTATGCCGGCGGGCTCATCGGGATGAAGGGATATCCCTTCTACGCGATCGGGGGAAATGAACTGGCGGTGTTTGGCGTGAACTACCGGTTCCCCCTGGTCCACAATATCGACCTCCGTCTCTTCCAGCTCTATTTCGACAAGCTCTACGCATCGGTTTATGCCGACGCAGGGTACGCCTGGACGGACTTTAAGCCGCGCCTGAGCGACTTCAAAAAGGATATCGGTGTTGAGCTGCGGCTGGAGGCGTTCTCGTACTACGCCTATCCCACGCGTATTTTCCTCAATGCGGCGTACGGGTTTGACAGCTTCGACCATTATGTCCGGAGCAGGGATCAGGTGGTGACGTACGGCAAGGAATGGAGGATCTACCTGGGCGTGTTGTTCGGATTCGATCTGGACTAGAAGGTGAGCCGATGACCATTCGAGATGCACAAACATCCTACTCCGGGAAAACCCTCGCAGCGGTCTTTGCCATTGCCCTCTCCCTGAGCGCGGGAGCCTCTGCTGGCGAGCAGAACGCCATCGCTGGTGCGCGGAACGCCGCCGCAGAATTCGACTCCGGCGTCTTCTTGCTGCCGGGAAGGGATCCCGGCGACATCCCGATGACGGGCAATTTGCAGGTAGACCTGTTCGGGCTGACGGAGATGCGCGACGGACCGGCTCTGGAGCCGTTGCTGCCGGGCGACGCCGGCGGATCCACGGACATCTCGCGCAAATCCCCCTGGCTGGCGTCAGGACTGTCGCTGCTCGTTCCGGGCACCGGCGAATTCTACGCCGGAAGCTACTGGAAGGCGGCGCTGTTCTTCGCCGTGGAGGTCGCAGCGCTCGCGGTGGCGTATTCGTACGATCGCCGGGGAGACCAGCAGACCGACCGGTATCAGGACTTTGCCAACAAGAACTGGAGCGTGGTGAAGTACGCGAAGTATGCCGAGACGCTGGTCGGCCAGGAGAAATTCAACTGGCGAATTCCCGGGACGGAGGCTATGGATGAGTTCGACCGCCCCTGGACGCAGGTCAACTGGTCTGAACTCAACCGGATGGAACGGTACATCGCAGGGTATTATTCACACACACTCCCGCCGTACGGGGAGCAGCAGTACTTCGAATTGATCGGCAAGTATCCGCAGTTCAACCAGGGGTGGGTCGATTCGCCAGCGTCATTCAATTACGGCGACCCGTTGACTCCGAACTTCCAGTTCTACTCCAGCGAGCGCGGGAAAGCAAACGACTACTACAGTTCGGCGTCGACCTGGGTGACCGTCGTGATCGTGAATCACGTGCTCAGTGCCATCGATGCAGCCTGGTCTGCACATCTGTACAACCGGGCCCAGGCGTCGGTGAGCATGCGCATGATCCCCACGCAGGAAGGTTATGCACCCATGGGGCAGCTGACGGTCAGGTACAACTTCTAGTCCCGCATCAACAACCTGTTTGAATAGCCTGAATCGTTCTACGCCGTTGGAATGCGTCCGCGTCAGGCGGATGCCCTCTTCTGTCTCGAATCAATTGCTTGTAGGGTCTAGTCCCTCTCCAACCACTGCATTCTGCGCGACCAGGGGTGCGGTGCCTGCCGGCGGCAGGCGCGTACCAACCCTGAACTGCGGCAAGTGGGTCTTCAAGGATGTTGGAGGAACGGCACGACGCTCGAGGCGCACGCTCCGGACACAGGGTCTGTGCACCGGGCGGCGCTACTTCGGCACTTTGAACATCACTGCCACAGCGGCGCAGAGGAAGACGATGTTGGCTGACCAGGCAGTGACGAGGGGATGGATGTCGCCGTTGTATCCGAAGACCTGGCTGACCTTCATGAAGATCAGATAGATGAAGCAGATCAGGAGGCTGATGCCCAGCTGGACACCCACGCCTCCCCGGCGCCGGATGGAGGAGAATGGCACTCCGAAGAGAACCACAATCACCGTCGCGAAGGGGAACGAGATCTTGCTGTAGAAGTCCACCTGCCACCGCGAAACATCCTGCCCCGCACGCTTCTGGTTTTCAATGAACTCCTGCATATCGTAGTAACTCATCTCGTCAGGTTTCCGCTGTTTCTTCCGGAGGTCGTCAGGATTGAAATGAAGCGTCCCTGCCGGCTGCGCCGCAAACTCAGCGATGCGTTCGTTGTCGTTTACAAACCAGCGCCGTGTTCCGTTGTTCAATATCCATTGGCGGGATGTGGAGTCCCACACCATCGTGGCTGCATCCACGCGTTCCACCAGCACCGTCGGATCGGCGATGTTGAAATCCTGAATGCTCACGCGTGAGGCGATGTTGCGCGTGTCGTCGAAATACCCGAGGGAGAGGATGCGCGTCGGACTGTCCTGCACGTAGATGTTCGACCCTGATGCGTTCACGACATCCTTGTGGAGGTAGACCCGTTCGATGGTGAACTTCTGTTTGTTGGCAGACGGCACGATCCACCCGTTGAAGTAGACGGACCCCACGCTCACCAGGACAGCCACCAGCAGGTATGGAAAGAGCAGGCGATAGAGGCTGACGCCGCTCGACTTGAACGCAGTCCATTCGCCCTGCGCGGAAAGCCGGGCCGTGACGAACAAGCTGGCAAGAAGCATCGCAACCGGAATGATCAGCTTGATGATCTCCGGGACGAAGTAGAAATAGTAGAGGAGGATGATGTGCCAGCTGGCCTGTTTGTCGATGAAGTCATCGATCTTCTCGAAGACATCGATGACGATGAACACCACCAGCACCGCCACGAGCGAAAAGAAGGCCGTCATGAGGAACTGCCGGATGATATACCGGTCCATCAGTTTCATGAGGGGCTCGTCGAGGTGGCCGGATCATCGGGAAGCGCTGTCCGCCACCGGCGGGGGATGAGGCGCTCAAAGATGCTCCAGTTGATGAGGATGGTCTCGCGTCCGACGCGGAAGGTCAGGTACAATCCCATGGCGCCGATAACGATGTTCGCCCCCCACATTCCCCAGAACGGCGAGAGGATGGCGCGGTCGGCGAGCTTTTCACCTCCGATGAGGAACGCCCAGTAGAGAATAAAGAACCCCAGGCTGAGCGTGGCGGCGATGCCAAAGCCGCCTTTTCTTGCCATGATCCCGAGAGGGGCACCCACAAGGACGAAAATGAGACATGCAGCAGGGATCGAATACTTCTTGTGGATCTCCACCCAGTACTGGTTGATCTGGCGCTGGAGGGCATCCATGCGAAATGCCGCCGTTGAGAGGTTTGTGTTTATCACGCGTGCTTTGATGAGGGGGCTCGTGGGTCCCTGTCCTGTGACAATGCCGTCGAGTGATGCTTCCCGCACCCACTGACCCTGCACCACCGCGGCCATCTCTCTCTGCATCATCTCCTGCACCTCGGCGGTCTGGCGGTCGAGCAGCCCGCTCAGGCTGTCCACGACATGCAGCATGGCCGGGGCGCTGAGCTCGCGATCCCCCCTGGAGAAGGCAGAAGTGGCCGAGCGCTCGAAATCAAACCCCTCCACATCCATGGCGATTCTGTGCTGCTGGAACCGCACCTTCCTGTAGGCGTTCATCTCCTGGAGATCCAGCTCGTGGATCTCACCCTCATGCAGGAGCAGGATGATCTTGCGGTAGTCGGGCGAGAAAGAGATGGCGCCGCGTTTTGCGGTGATCACAATGTTCTTGGTCGGATTCGTGTAGTCGTAGAGCGTGACCCCGTCAAGGTCGTTTGAGTTTGGCGATGTCTTCCTGACCAGGATGCTGTAGCCGGGAAGATCCTGAGAGAAAACGCCGTCTACGAGTGCGATCGTGGGCTTCATGCGCCTGATGTCCGTATTCAGGGCTTTCAGGCGGTGGTTCGATTCCGGAAGCACGCTGTTGTTGAACCAGACCATAACCAGGGCCACGCACAAGCCGGCGACGAAGACGGGGGCCATCATCCGGTAGATGCTTACGCCACCGGCCTTCATCGCAGTGATCTCGTTCTTTGAAGAGAGATCGCCAAAGGCCATGAGGATGGCCACCAGGACGGACATCGGGACGGCAAGGACCAGCATCCAGGACAGGCTCAGCACGATCAGCTCTATAATGACCCAGGCCGTCAGCCCTTTCCCCACCAGCTGGTCGATGAATTTCATCACAAACTGGAGGAGAAAAATGAACATGAGGGTCACGAGGGAGAAGAGAAACGGCGCGGCGTGAGCGCGGAGGATATATCGGGAGAGCATCGCCATGAATCTAATATAGCGTTCCGGCCGTGCTTTTCCAAGGGAGTCGGTGTTGCTGCAAATCAGTCCCAAGGAAGTCGGTGTTGCAAGTCGGTTCCAAGGGAGTCGGTGTTCCGGGTCAGTGCCAAGGAAGTGGGTGTTCCAGGGCCGTCAGGCCGGCTTGCTTGCTATTTTCATACCTTTTCTCTATGTTCATCTGACAGCATAGTGCGAGGAGTCCAATATCGATTTTTCTTGGTAATGGTTATGCGCGGGGTTGTGGGGGTTTTCGGGTGGATAGACCGTGCGAGAATCGAATTGAACTCCTTACATCGCAATACTGCTCGTCATCGAATACTCTCTCCTTCCCGGGGGCTGCTCCTTACTGCGGCCACCGTGCTTGTACTCTTTCTGTGCGTTTTTCCCCTTGAAGGCTCTGGTGTCCCCTCAGGTCCGTATCCGGCAGCTCTCCATCCGGCACTTCCACAACCGCCGGTTCCGCAACAGGAGAGCACGCGTCCGCGCATTCCGGGTCAGATTCCAGGCCAGTTCCCCGGTCAGGGTTTCCCGAACATCTTCGGTGTGACCGACTCGACGCGCAGGGATTCGGTGCACATCTTCCGCGATTCGCTCGGCGTCTGGCGCGATTCGCTCGGTTCATTCCTCGACTCCCTTGGTCTCTGGCGCGATTCGCTCGGCTTCATCCTCGACTCCCTTGGCGTCTGGCGTGATTCACTCGGCAGGCGGCGGGACTCGGTGTTGGTGGCACGCCGGGACTCAACCGGCCGCCGTCTCGTCATAGACAGCACGTACGTCGTCTGCCTGGATTCCACTGCGCGCCTCAGTCAGTTTGCCGTAGTGCGCCGGGACCCGCTGCAGACCGAGTATTTTCCGGAGCGCACGTATCCTTTGTTCGGAGTGCGGAAAGGTGCCGCATACAGGCGCGAGGCGACGCTGGACTCAAGCGGCACCGTCATGTCCTTCCGTGAAACCGTGTACGGAGAGCCGGTGAAGGTGCCGGTCAGCATGAACCTGAATGACTACATCGCGGCGAGGCGGAAACTGGAGTTCCGCCGGATGCTGGCCGATGAGGCGCGCAAACCGCAGGCGCTGGTCCAACGGAACGATCTGGGTGAATTGCTCAGCGCCATCACGCAGATCCAGATCCCGATCCCTCCCAATCCCATCTTCAGCATATTCGGCAAGCCCGAAATCAAACTGAGCATCAGCGGGGCGGTGGATATCAAGGCGGGATTCAGAAGCACGCAGACCGACCAGACCACCATCTCATACCTCGATCAAAGCCGGAACGAACCGGACTTCAGCCAGGATGTGCAGGTAAACGTCAATGGGACAATCGGCGACAAACTGCTGATACAGGCCGACTGGAACACGCAGCGAACCTTCGAGTACGAGAACCAGCTCAAGATCAAGTACACCGGGTACGAGGACGAGATCGTCCGGATGGTTGAGGCCGGGAACGTCTCGCTCCAGACGCCATCGTCCTTTATCGGAAGCAGCCAGGCGCTGTTCGGGGTCAAGGCCCAATTCCAGATGGGCCCTCTGCTTCTCACCACACTGGCCTCCCAGAAAAAAGGACAGATCAAAGAGGTGGCCGTCTCCGGCGGTGCGAAGGAGCAGACCTTCGAGATGCGCCCGTACGAATACGCGACGAATCACTATTTTCTGGATACCTCGTACATCCCGTTGTACGAACCGTATTATCAGAACGAGCCTCCAAGCGTCAACAGCGACATGCAGGTGGTGGAAGAGGAAGTATGGATTCAGAGGCAGGGGGCGATTCCCGATCCCAATGAGCGGCTGGGCATCGCCTACATCGATCTTCCGCCGCGGACCGGCTCAGGCTATGGCTCTGCCTTCCGCGATGCCACGGACAACCCCGGGAAGATCGAGACAGGTCCGTTCGTTCGCCTGGACCGTTCACAGTATGAGATGGATGGGGACGGCTACCTGGGGGTGCTCTCGCTGAATGCGAACGTGGGGGATCAGCAGATCGTGGCCCTTGCCTACCGCACCGCGGAGGGCACGCAGTACGGGGAGTTGACGCGGGATATGAGCGCAGACAGCACCACGCGCCTCGTCCTGAAAATGGTCAAGCCCAAGAACCTGCTGTCCAACGGCCCGTCGTATCCGACCGCCTGGAAAATGCTTTTGAAGAACATCTACCCGATTTCGGGCATCGGGCGCAATGTGAAGGAAACCGGCTTCTCTCTCGACCTATTTCGCGTGGTCCCGGGCAGCGAGAATCAGAACAGCGTCATGAATGAGCCGCTGCTCCGCGTGTTCGGCATCGACAAGTACAACAGCGACGACACGCCGGCGGAAAACGGAGACGGCCAGTTCGACTACCGGGTGGGCCGCACGATCAACCAGGCCAGGGCGGAAATAATCTTCCCCACCCTGCGGCCATTCGACCGGGGCGTGCAACAGTACTTCCTGGGCAAGGGGACGGTTCTCGCCGATACATCCGAATATCTCTACTCGGAAGTGTACGACACCACGCGCACGTTCGCAGAACAGGCGTTGCGGAACAGGTATCTGATAAAGGGCAAGGCCACCGGGGAAGCCACCTCACGCTATTCGCTCGGGTTCAATGTGGTGGAAGGGAGCGTCCAGGCCCTGCTCGACGGGGCCGCACTCGTGCCGAACGTTGACTACACGGTGGACTACATTATCGGCGAAGTCGTGATCAAGAACGATCGCGCGCTCGTTCCGGGGGCGAATCTCCAGATCAAGTACGAGCAGAACGATCTGTTCCAGCTCGCTTCCAAGACACTCCTGGGGGCGCGGGGTGATCTGAGCCTGTCGCAGAATGTGAACCTCGGGTTCACCGTGATGAATCTGAACCAGCAGACGCTGAGCGACAAAGTGCGGTTGGGTGAGGAGCCCAACAACAACACGATTTTCGGGATTGACGGATCGACAACACTCAATCTGCCGTTCCTGACGCGCGGACTGGATGCGCTGCCGCTCATCGAGACGCGGGAAGCATCCCAACTGAAGGTGTCAGGAGAAGCGGCGTACATGCTGCCTGATCCCAATACGAAGAAGAGTCCTATTCCAAGCGACAACAGCGAAGGCATCGCCTATATCGATGACTTTGAAGCTGCGCGCAGATCCATTCCGATTGGCATCTCATACGCCGCGTGGACCCTGGGGAGTCCGCCGGCAGAGAACATCTTTTTCCCCGGCACCCCGGATTCGGTCAAGATGTACTCGCGCGGCCGGATGCACTGGTTCAATCGGCTTCCCACCGACGTGCGGCTGACGGACATTTTCCCGCGGAAACTTCCGGGGAATGCCGCAAACGACATTGCGACGGTGCTCGATTTCCGGTATTTCCCGGCGCAGCGGGGCCCGTACAATTACAGCGTGAATCTGGACAACACGCTGACGCCGACAAGGAACTGGGGCTCCCTGATGAAGCCCCTGTCGGTCTCCGCAATCAACCTGTCCAAGGAGAACGTCAACTTCATCGAGCTGTGGATGCGTATCGACAAGGCCCCGCCGGACGCCAAGATGTACATCGATCTCGGCTCCATCAGCGAGGACGCCATCCCGAACCGCATCCTCAATTCGGAAGATCTGGTCGTCAGCTCGTATCCCAACGGCGTGCTGCAGGAGGGGGAGGACGTGGGGATTGATATGTTGTCTGATGCAAAGGAGGTGGCACTCTACGGAAATCTGATCAGTAAATATCCTGAACTGGCAGGCGACCCGAGTGGCGACAACTATGCGTTCAGCAACTCCACGGTCGGGACCCCGGCGGAGGACTATTCGCGGATCAACGGGACAGACGCGAACAAGGATGGTCCCGGCGGCCGCATTCCCGATACGGAAGACCTGAATGCCAACGGCGTGGTGGATCTGGCGAATTCGTACTATCAGTACGAAGTCCTGCTGGACACCAACTCGCTCCGGAATCCCCGCATCGTGGGCGGCGGCAACATGAGATGGTATCAGTACCGGATCCCCGTGCGGGAATACATCCGGGAGGTTGGAACTCCATCACAGGAGAATATCGAATTCGTCCGTGTCTCGTTCATCAATGCCACGGACACGATCGCCGTGCGCATCGCCGATTTCAGTCTGGTGGGAAACCAGTGGCAGAAGACCGCGGCAAGTCAGGCGGACACGTCCTTTGAGGTGACTGTCGTCAACATCGAAGACAACCCCACCTATGAAAGTCCGCCGGGTGTCATCCGTGAGCGTGACCGCACCCGCACCGAGGAAGAGGTCTATGCGAACGAGCAATCGCTTGCCCTGGTCCTGAAAAATCTCGCGGTCGGTGAGTCGCGCGAGGCGGTGAAGTACTACACATACCGTTCACTGGACCTCTTCGACTACAAGATCATGAAGATGTTCGTCCACGGCGACGACGCCTTTGAATACGTCGATGAAAACCACTACGATGCGGAGTTCTACTTCCGGTTCGGCATGGACAGCCTGAACTTCTATGAGTATCGCGCGCCGCTCCACAGAGGGTGGGACAATCTGAATGAGGTGCTCATCAGGTTTGAGGATCTCACGGCGGTGAAGGAGGCGCGCGACTCGACGACGAGAATCTCCGATCCGATTCCCGTCGCAGGTGGTCCGCCGGGGGCAGTGTACCGAGTGCTCGGAAATCCGTCGCTGACCAAGGTCGTGTATATCGCGGTCGGCGTCCAGAACCCGGAAGGCAAGGGGAGGGGAAGGCCGCTCGCAGGCGAGGTATGGTTCAATGAGCTCCGCCTGACCTCGGTGGACGATACGCCGGGATGGGCATACCGGTTTGACACGCAATTGAAACTCGCCGACCTCGGCGCCGTGTCGTTCAACTACTCCCGCGTTGATCCGAATTTCCACACGCTCGAAGCACGGTTCGGATCCCGGCAACTGTCCACCAACTGGGGACTGAGCGCATCCTTCCAGGCGGACAAGTTGTTCACGGAGGATTGGGCAGGGACCTCACTGCCGATATCGTACTCCCACACGGAGGGCATGGCCAAGCCGCGCTACCTGCCGAACTCCGATGTCCTGGTAGACCAGGCGGCGGAACAGCTCAAAGCCAAAGTCATCCGCAATGGAGGATCTGAGGAGGACGCCCAGGCGCAGGCCGCGGAGCTGATTCGCCAGTCTGAGAGTCGTCGCGTCACGGACACGTATGCAGCCCCGAATTTCCGCGTGAATCTCCCCACAAATGCCTGGTACATCCGGGACACCTTCAACAAGCTGAACTTCGGCTTCTCGTACACACGGTCCACCGAACGGAGCCCGTCTGTCGTGAGCCGCATTTCCTGGTCGTGGAACGCACGCATCGCGTATGCCCTGACGTTCCCCTCCGACTACTACTTCCAGCCGTTCAAGGATCTCTTCGACGGACTCTGGTTCCTGGATGAATACAAGGACATGAAGATCTATTACTCCCCGACGAATCTGAACTGGTCGGTAAGTGCAGTCCGTTCGCGAGACAATTCGCTGCAGCGCGCCGTGGGTGCCCAGGAGATTGTCTCACGCAACTTCTCTGCATCGCGGCAGTTCGGATTCGGCTGGAAACTCACAGAGGGAGGGCTCGCGAATCTCTCCGGCGACTACGGTGTCAGCGTGGAATCGAGCCTGCTGGACTTCGAACTCGACAGGAACAAGGTGCAGCGCACGTTCTCGACGATCCTGGGAGACATCTTCTTCGGTGACCGGTTCATCAACTTCGGCCAGGACACACGCTACTCCCAGCGGAATTCGTTCAACACGCGACCGAACATTCCCAACATTTTCAATATCAAGAAATTCGTGGATCTGACCCTCTCGTACTCCGTGGACTATCAGTGGCAGAATGCGCTGACGCGGGGCGACCTCGGCAAATCCGCCGGATGGAATTCGAGTTTCAATTTCTCCATGAATTTCAGGCTCAAGCAACTGTTTGACCCGTTGTTCGAGGAGAAGGCGGTGATTCCCGGAGCTACCGGACAGCGGGGGCGACGGGGAGGCAGCGAGACGGCGGGGACCCGGATGGAAGAAGACACAACGAAGTCCACTGATTCCACCGCTGTCGGCGACGGGGGTATCTCACGGCTGATCGGGCAACTCGGCAACGTGGCGCGCGTGCTCATCAAGATCCCTCTGCTGGACTATGACAACATCAACGTGACATTCACCCAGACGAACAACACGCAGAACAGCGGCGTGGTCGGACGGACGGGGTTCGCAAACTTCTGGGGACGCATGCCCTTCTTCCAGGATCCCGTCCCGGAGTACGGCCCTTCCCGTCTCTACCAGCTCGGCCTGATCAGCGATCCGTCCGGACGTCTCACGAATTTCGGGCCGCGGTCGAAGTTCCCCTTCTTCGGATGGGACATCGAACCCGGGCTCAGAGCTCCCGGGGGCGTGCTGGTCAACACATTCCGCCAAAACAACCGGCTGAACTTGAAAACGTCCCGCGGGCTCTGGGAAGGGGCACGGCTCGACATGAACTGGAGCGTGGGATGGGTCTACAACCGTTCACAGAACATTGCCACCGATTCCATCGTCGGCATCCCGACCATTGTGAACACCACCACCTCCGGCAGTGTTGAACGTTCGTTCTTCACCATGCCGGACGTCCTCTTCCTCGGCACCTTTAAGACCAGCCTGAAGGAGGTCAGCAAGCGGTATAGTGAGATGAAGAGCGACAAGGGGGACACGAAGACCGATGAAGAGAAGCTGAACCAGGCATTTGAAGAAGGGTTTGAGGCCCTTCCGTTCCTTCGCAAGATATTCGGGGAAATGACGCCGCGAATGAACTGGAGTTTCCGGTGGGACGGACTTGAAAAGTTGCCGCTCTTTGCGGGCTTTGTAAACCGGCTGTCGGTGGATCATGCCTATAACTCGAACTATACCAGGCAGTATCAAAACCGGCCCGGCGGGGGAGGAGAACGGACCGATGCGCAGCGGGTGAGCTACGGCTTTTCGCCGCTTCTCGGCGCCAATTTCACGTTCAAGGAACTCTGGAAAGGGTCATTCGGAGCGAATTTCCGGTACAACTCCACGACCTCCTATGACCTTACCACCTCGTCGCGCAATATCGTCGAGGCGCTCTCCCAGGAAATCTCGCTGACCGCCTCGTACTCACGGCGGGGGTTCGAAATCCCGCTCTTTGGGCTTTCGCTCAACAACGATGTTGATGTGAGCTTCTCCTATTCGGTGACGAAGAACTCCCGGCTGACATACGATGTTTCCAAGTTGGACCTGAATGTCACGGGGACGCCGCTGGAAGGGACAACGAGGACGATCATGGAGCCTCGCGTCAAGTACGTCCTCAGTCAGCGCGTCAATGCATCCGTCTACTACCGGCTCACGAAAATCGAGCCCGATGATTCCGGTTCGCGTATCCCCGGAAGCACGACGAATGAAGCAGGACTGGATATCCATATCTCAATCCAGTAGAAACGGAAGTCCCGCCGGAGACTGAGCTTTCTGGTTTGAAGACCAGATTGATGATGGAGGAATGAGATGGAGGAAACGAAAGGGAGAATTCTGTGGGTCGATGACGAGATCGACCTCCTCCGCGCCCATGTGGGCTTTCTCAAGGAGAAAGGCTACATCGTGGAGACGGTCACCAACGGCGAGGATGCGATCGCCCTCGTCAAGGACCATGCGTATGATCTCGTGTTCCTGGACGAGATGATGCCGGGGATGGGTGGACTGCGCACGCTCGCTGAAATCAAGGAGCTGCAGCCAACGCTTCCCGTCGTGATGATCACCAAGAACGAGGAGGAATCGCTGATGGAAGAGGCCATCGGCGTGAAGATCAGCGACTACCTCACGAAGCCGGTGAACCCGAGCCAGGTGCTGATGATCTGCAAAAAATTCCTGGAAGGGCGCAAGATTGCGGGTGCGGCGATCTCCAAAGACTATATCAAGGAATTCAACGCAATCTCCCTCGCCCTGATGGAAGGGCCGGACTACACACACTGGGTCGACATCTATACGCGGCTGGTGGGGTGGACTCTGGAGTTCGACCGCCATCCCGAACTCGGATTGAAACAGACGCTGAACGACCAGCTGCGGGAGTGCAATCTGGCCTTTGGCAAATTCATCGAGCGGAACTACAGAAACTGGGTGGAGCAGGCGACCGGACGACCGACCCTTTCTCTTGAGGTCGTGGACCGCTACGTGCTCCCTGAACTGCAGACAGGGAAATCCGTACTGTTCTTTGTCATCGACTGCATGCGGCTGGATCAATGGCTGGTGTTCGAAGAACTCCTCCAGGAACACTTCACGATATCAAAGGAGTACTACTTCAGCATTCTGCCGACGGCCACCCCGTACTCGCGGAATGCAATCTTCAGCGGATCGTATCCCTGCGATGTCGAGCTGCGGTATCCCGACCTCTGGGACAAGAACGAAGACGACGAGAGCAGCCGGAACCGCTACGAGCGTCAGTTCCTGGAGAAACTCCTCGAGCGCCGCCGGATTACGCTCAAGCCGGAACCCAAATACGTGAAGATCCTCGATCCTGAATTCGGCAGAAGCATCGAGAACACGATCAATTCTTACGCTCAGTCGCGGCTCACGGCCATCGTCGTGAATTTTGTGGACATGCTGGCGCACGGTCGGTCGGATTCGAGCCTGCTGAAAGAGATCGCGCCCGATGAGTCGGCATACCGCTCGTTGACCCGCTCCTGGTTCGTTCACTCGTCATTGTACGGCATGCTCAGGACGCTCTCGCGCAACAAGAATGTCACGGTCGTGCTGACGACGGATCACGGCAGCATCCGCAGTCTCCGGGGATCGAAGGTGCTGGGTGACCGGGAGGCCTCAACCAACCTCCGGTATAAATACGGCAGGAACCTGAAGAGCGATGAGAAGGCTGCAATCTATGTAAAGAATCCCATTGACTTCAAGCTGCCGAACCGGGGAGTCGCTGTCAACTATATCATCGCGAAAGAGGACTACTACTTCGTCTACCCGACAGACTATCACAAGTACCTGAATCAGTACCGTGACAGTTTTCAGCACGGGGGTGTCTCGATGGAGGAGATGATCCTCCCGGTTATCAAGATGGAGCCGCGCGGATGAACCGGTGGATTACCCGGAGTCCGGAGGAGACCGCGCAGTGCGGCAGCACGTTCGGCGCAACGCTGCGTGCCGGGGATGTTGTAGGGCTCATCGGCGAGCTGGGATCCGGGAAGACGCAATTCGTGACGGGCGTGTGCGATGCACTGCATGCCAGAGGGCACGTGACAAGTCCTACGTTCACGCTTATCCACGAATACCCGGCGGGTGACCTCACTGTCGCGCACGCCGATATGTACAGAATCGGATCGCTCCGGGAAGCTGTCGACCTCGGGCTGCTGGACTACTTCCAACCGCCCTTCGTCACGCTGGTGGAATGGGCAGACAGGGTTCTTGACCTGCTCCCTCCGGAACGTTATCTTGTACGGTTGTCGCACCGGACAGATCCCCGAGAGCGGGAAATCAGCGTGGAATCCGCTGCGGGGGACCGCCCGTGACCGTTCTCGGAATCGAAACCGCCACGATGGTCTGCGGGGCAGCGCTTATCAGAGACGGGCGCGTCGTAGCGGACAAGTGGGTGGAAGAGCGGTTTGTTCATGCCGAGCGGCTGTTCGGGTTGATTGACGATGTGCTGAGCGAAGGGAAGTGTGCCCTTCGCGGACTGGATGCACTTGCCGTCTCGATCGGCCCGGGTTCTTTTACAGGACTCCGGATCGGCCTCAGTGCGATAAAAGGGCTCCATCTGGCCCTGGGCACTCCGGTTGTTGCGGTACCAACGCTGACGGCCCTTGCGCAGAGGGGTATCCCTCACTTTGCCGGGAGGCAGGGGCACATCGTGGCTGCCCTGGACGCCCGCCGGGATGAGGTGTACAGCCAGCTCTTCTCCGTCGACGGCGGCCGGATGCGGGAGACGGAGGCAGTGCACGCACGTACGGTACGCGAGCTTGTGGCCGCCCTCCCTGAGGGCGAGCTTCTGCTCACGGGCGACGCACGGCAGAAAGTGGCGTCAACGCTCCTGGGGAACACTCCCGGGGTGCGTGAATCGCGTGAGCGTGGTGGAGTCGTTCTGGCAGACGCATCGCAGGCCCGCTGCTCGGCAGCGGAGGTTGCCCTGATGGGGGAACTGTTTGCGCGGAGCCGCCAGTTTGCGGATCCAGACACTCTCGAACCACAGTACGTTAAAGAAGTATTTCTGAGCAGTCCTCATTAGCCGAAGGCACGTCCCATGTCCTGGTTCCGACGCTCGAAAGAAAACATCGCTGCTGAAACCCAGAAGCGAGACATCCCCGACGGTCTCTGGACAAAGTGCGAGTCCTGTGGCGAGATCATCCACAAGAAAGAACTCGAGAAGACCTATTTCACGTGCGCGAAGTGTAACGCGCACTTCCGGATAGGCAGCACGGATTACATCGCGCTTCTGCTGGACCCGGCTTCCTTCAAGGAACAGGACAGGCGGATGCGGTCAAGCGACCCTCTGAAGTTTGTAGATTCAAAGCGGTATCGGGACCGGACTGCCGAAGCGATCAAGAAAACCCGGCTGTACGATGCGGTGCGGTGGGGGACAGGGACGATCAAGCAAAAACCGGTCGTTCTTGCAGCGATGGACTTCGCGTTCATCGGCGGGAGCATGGGATCCGTTGTGGGTGAGAAGATCGGACGGGCGATCGACCGTGCGTGGAAATCAAAGATACCCCTGATCATCGTCTCCTCGAGCGGCGGCGCACGCATGATGGAGGGCGCACTGTCGCTGATGCAGATGGCGAAGACCAGCGCCAAACTCACGCGGCTTGCCGACGGCCATGTTCCATACATCTCGATCCTCACCGATCCGACAACCGGCGGCGTGACGGCCAGCTACGCCATGCTGGGCGATGTGATTATTGGCGAACCCGGGGCGCTGATCGGATTCGCCGGTCCGCGGGTGATCAAGCAGACGATCGGTAAAGATCTTCCGTCCGGTTTCCAGCGGGCAGAGTTTCTGCTAGAACATGGCTTCCTTGACATGGTAGTTCACAGACGCGAGATGCGGGATACAGTCTCTCAGATCCTCCAGCACCTGACATGATCATCGTCCATGATCCGCCGGCGATGCAGCAGCTTGCCGACGATGCACGGAAATCCGGTAAGACTATAGCTTTTGTTCCCACCATGGGGGCCCTCCACGCCGGTCACCTCACGCTGATCAGGAAAGCCACCGGCTACGGTGACAGCGTGGTCACGTCGATCTTTGTGAATCCCACTCAGTTCGGGGCCGGGGAGGATTTCGACAGGTATCCCAGAAATCTGGACAAGGATGCGGCGCTCGCTGCAGAGGCAGGCTCTGACGTTGTGTTCGCGCCGTCTGCGGGGGCGATGTACCCGCAGGGGTATGCGACGTTCGTCTCGGTGGAAGGGATCGCGGGGTTGCTTGAGGGCCAATCCAGGCCGGGCCATTTCCGCGGGGTGGCCACCGTAGTGGCCAAACTGTGCCTGATCGTCAAGCCTCATGTCCTCCTCCTCGGCCAGAAAGACGGACAGCAGATAATCATTCTCCGGCGGATGCTCATGGACCTCAACATCCCGGTCCGGCTCGTGGTCGTGCCGACTGTGCGGGAAAAAGATGGACTGGCGATGAGCTCGCGCAACGTCTATCTCACGCCCGGACAGAGAGAGGAAGCTCCGGTGCTCTACGCTTCTCTCCGGATGGCTGAACAGCGCTTGCGTGAGGGCGAAAGGAATGCGGAGACCGTCCGCAGCGCGATGCGCGACATGATCACTTCGGGTTCCCACGGGGTGATCGACTACGTGTCGGTTGCGCGCGGCGACACGCTGGAAGAGCTTTCGGTGATTGCTCCGCCATTGTCCGTTATGATTTCTCTCGCCGTGCGGTTCGGCCCGACTCGGCTCATCGACAACATCTCTCTCACTCTGTAGGAGCAGCATGGACTCCCGTCTGGCGGTTGTAATCATGGCGGCCGGAAAAGGCACACGGATGAACAATCCGGCCATGGCAAAGGTCATGTATACGATTGCGAACAAGCCGATGGTGGAGCACGTGGTCGAGCTCGCTCAGAGTCTCCACGCCGCACGCATCGTGGTGATTGTCGGATGGCAGAAGGATACTGTCATTGATCACCTGCGTCAGAGAGGGAAGAACGTCGTCTGTGTCGAGCAGAACCCTCAGCTTGGCACGGGCCATGCGATCATGCAGGCCGAAAAGCCGCTGGAGGGATTCTTCGGGGATGTGCTGGTGCTTTCCGGGGACGTTCCGCTGCTCACGCGATCCA
>Ga0316603_10000664_pt1 | contig 17343 bp, 16 predicted proteins | sample OWC_soil_day10_n_FD_207649 | JGI IMG/M metagenome (GOLD analysis project Ga0316603, IMG submission 207649) | Wetland soil microbial communities from Old Woman Creek delta, Ohio, United States - OWC_soil_day10_noCT | ecosystem: Environmental > Terrestrial > Soil > Wetlands | place: USA: Ohio... | reverse complement strand
TGCACCACCGGTCAGGGAATTGATGCCTGGTGTGTATGGCTCACGGAAAATGCCCGGCGAAAACCGGCATCCTGACCTGCCGCCTCCGCACCGGTTCCCAATATTGAGAAACCGAGCGCGCCGGGCAAACGGAGTTGCCTTTTCCTTCCTGATTGCATCGTTTTGGCATGGCATGCGAGTTGCATAAGTCTGGTCGTACGCGGGGTGATGACTGGAGCAGACATCGCAACTGTTTAACTTTGCCACACTTGCACTACCGCTCCCTTCGGCCTCCTTCTGAACACTACATGAACAAACTCACGACAGATGCCAACACCAACTGCACCGACACCACATCCCAGCGGTGATAACCGGTTCAAGCTGCTTGACCGGGCCATCACCAAGCACCAGTCTCGCGGTGACGCGCTGATTGAGGTGCTTCACGCCGCACAGGGGATCTTCGGCTTCCTCGAAAACGACCTTCTCATTTATATTGCCCGCGCACTGAAGCTGCCCCTCAGCCGGGTGTATGGCGTGGCAACATTCTACCATTTCTTCACGCTCAAACCAAAAGGCAAGCACACGTTTGTTCTCTGCACCGGAACAGCATGCTATGTGAAAGGCGCAAGCAAGATCCAGCATGCGGCCGAGGAGTGCTGCAAAGTGAAGTTCGGGCAGACGACTTCTGACAACAAGATCTCTTTGATCTCCGCACGGTGTGTCGGTTCATGCGGACTGGCTCCCGTGGCTGTCCTTGACGATCATGTTGCGGGGAAAATGACCCCTGAAAGTGCCATCGCCCGTCTGAAAACCTGGCAGGAACAACCCGACGAGGTGACCACATGACCGTCGAAGATCTTCAGGAACTGGCGGAACAAGAGCAGGCGCGCCAGGCGAAATTCTCGCATCGCCTCATGTACTGCTCAGCCGCAGGCTGTGTCTCGTGCGGAAGCCTGAACATCCGCGATATGCTGAAGAAGGCCCTTCAGGAAAAGAACCTTGCGGACAAGGTGGAAGTCATAGGGACCGGCTGCATGGGTCTCTGCGGTGAAGGTCCGCTCGTCAAGGTGCTGCCCGAGGGAACACTGTATCAACGCGTGGATGAAGCGGCCGCCAAACGCATCGTGGACGAACATCTTGTTCAGGGTCCGATCGTACAGGACAATGTTGTTGATATCACCCATCCGTTCTTTGCCGCTCAGTTCAAGATCGTTCTCGAAAACTGCGGCCGTATCGATGCAGAGAGGATCGAAGAATACATCGCGGTCAACGGCTACGAGGCCCTGGCCAGGGTGGTGACCGAGATGCAGCCGGGCGAAGTGATCGAAGAAGTCCGCAAGAGCGGGATCCGCGGCCGGGGCGGCGCCGGATATCCCACCGGATTGAAATGGGGCATCGTGCGCAAGGTGCCAAGCGATACAAAGTATGTGGTCTGCAATGCCGATGAAGGAGACCCGGGAGCATTCATGGACCGGAGCGTTCTGGAAGGCGACCCGCACCGGATCCTCGAGGGCATGGCCATTGCCGGCTATGCTATCGGGGCCCAGCAGGGATACATCTATGTGCGCGCCGAATATCCGCTCGCGATCGAAAGACTCCGTCTGGCAATCAAGCAGGCGGAACGGGTCGGCCTGCTCGGCAACCGCATCCTCGAGTCCCAGTTCAATTTCCGGATCGACCTCCGCATCGGCGCCGGCGCATTTGTCTGCGGCGAAGAGACTGCGCTCATCCGCTCCATCGAAGGACGCCGTGGACGCCCACGGCCACGCCCACCCTATCCGTCGGAACGCGGCCTCTGGGGTATGCCGACGCTCCTCAACAACGTTGAGACGTTCGCGAACATTGCACCGATTATCCGCAACGGAAGCAGTTGGTTCAACGCCATCGGAATCCCCAAGAGCACGGGCACAAAGGTGTTCGCCCTGGCGGGGAAGATCCGCAACACCGGACTGATCGAAGTGCCGATGGGAATCCCCCTCAGGAAAATCGTCTTTGACATGGGAGGCGGAACGCCCGAAGGGACGGAATTCAAGGCCGCACAGACCGGCGGACCGTCCGGCGGTTGCATACCCGCGGAACACCTCGACGTCCCCGTCGATTATGAATCGCTGAACGCCGTCGGCTCGATCATGGGAAGCGGCGGGATGATTGTCATGGATTCGACCTCGCAGATGGTCGACGTCGCCAAATATTTTATGGATTTCTGCAAAGATGAATCCTGCGGCAAGTGCATCCCCTGCCGCGTCGGGACCGTCCACATCCACGGCCTTCTCGAGAAGATCGCGGCGGGCAAAGCGACAACGGACGACCTGGGACTTCTGGAAGAGCTGTGCGTGATGGTCAAAGAGACCAGCCTCTGCGGCCTCGGCCAGAGTGCACCCAATCCGGTGCTCTCCACGCTCCGCTTCTTCCGCCACGAGTACGAAGAGCTCCTCAAGCAGCCGGAGACCTTCGTTCCCTCGGGGAACGGCAACGATCCGACAACGCATTAGCAGGACAACGACCATGGCTATAGTCACTCTGACCATTGACGGCGAGCAGCTCAGCGCAAAAGACGACGAATCTCTGCTCCAGGTTGCCCGCCAGCATAAGATCGACATCCCCACGCTCTGCCACCTGGACGGCATTTCCGATGTCGGCGCCTGCCGGCTCTGTCTCGTGGAAGTGGAAGGCTGGACCAAACTTGCACCGGCGTGCACCACGCGCCCGCTGGAAGGCATGGTGGTCCACACCAGCACCGATCGCCTCAAGAAATACCGGAGGATGATCGTCGGCCTGCTTGCGTCCGAGGGAAATCACCAGTGCGCCGTGTGCACGGTGAACAACCACTGCGAGCTGCAAAACCTCGCGTACGATGTCGGACTCCTGTACGTCCGCGTCCCGTACCTGTATCCTGACAAGCATATTGATGCCTCGCATGAAAGCTTCATCCTCGATCACAACCGGTGCGTCCTCTGCACGCGGTGCGTCCGCGTCTGCCACGAAGTGGAAGGCGCCCACGTCTGGGATATCGCCGGCCGCGGCATCGACTGCGAGATCATCTCCGACCTCAATCAGCCCTGGGGCAGTTCCGAATCGTGCACGTCCTGCGGAAAGTGCGTGCTGGTGTGCCCCACCGGTGCACTCGTGAAGAAGGGCGAGAGTGTTGCAGAGATGGAGAAGCACACAGAATTCCTGAAATACATTGTCACCGCCCGCCGCAAAGGCGAGTGGATCAGTGTTGATACTGACGAAGAATAACATCCCCTGACCAACGCATGAAACTCAAAGTCGCAACAGTATGGCTCGGTGGTTGTTCCGGCTGCCATATGTCACTTCTCGACCTGGACGAACGCCTCATCGATCTCGCAGACAGGATCACGCTTGTGTATTCGCCCATTGCAGACGTCAAGGACTTCCCGCGCGACGTGGATGTCACCCTCGTCGAAGGGGCAGTCGCCAACGTCGAGCATGAAGAATTCGCTCATCTCATCCGCCGCAACTCCCGGTTTGTGGTGTCCTTCGGCGACTGCGCCGTCACCGGCAACGTGACGGCCATGCGCAACGGACTCGACACGGAAGAGGTGCTGAAGCGGTCCTATGTGGAACTTGCCGACCTCACGCCGCGCATCCCGAGGGACTACCCCACGATAGCAGAGCTGATGCCGCAGGCGCGGCCGCTGCACGAGTTCATTACCGTCGATGCCTTCATCCATGGCTGCCCTCCCACCGCGGATCAGATCTGGACAGCGGTGAGCGAGCTGCTCGAAGGAAAGAAGCCGGCACTCTCTCACGTCTTCCTGCGGTACGGATGAAAGGACCGGCACCTATGGCAACCAGGACCATTACGATCAGTCCCGTTACGCGCATTGAGGGGCACGCGAAAATCACGATACAGTTGAATGAAAAGGGCATCGTCAAGGACGCGCGCTTCCATGTGAACGAGTTCCGCGGCTTCGAGAAGTTCTGCGAGGGCCGCATGATGTGGGAAATGGGCGGGATCACATCGCGCATCTGCGGGATCTGTCCGACAAGCCATCTGATCACCTCGGCCAAGGCCGGCGACGCCATCCTGGCCATCGCGATTCCGGAAACGGCTCAGAAACTCCGCCGGCTCATCACGCTTGCCCAGTGGCTGCAATCCCACGCCCTGAGCTTCTTCCATCTCTCCTCACCCGACTTCCTTCTGGGATTCGACGCCGATCCGGCAACACGCAACATTTTCGGCTTGATCGCTCACGACAAGGAGTTCGCGCGGCGGGGCATCCGGCTCCGGAAGTTCGGCCAGGAAATCATCGAGGTGCTCGGCACCCGCCGCATCCATACGCCGTGGGCAGTGGCCGGCGGTGTGCGCGAGCCGTTCGATCCCGCAAAGCGCGAATACCTGCTGAACTGGATCCCCGAGGCGAAAGCCACGGCCGTCATGGCACTGGAAGCACTCAAAGCAATCCACACGAAGTTCGAGCATGATATCCCGAACTATGGCAACTTCCGCTCGCTCTTCATGGGCATGGTCGGCGATGACGGCTCGCTCGAGTACTATGACGGGACGCTCCGCGTCATGGACGGCGATGGGAACATCATTGCGGACAAGATCAACCCGATAAAGTACCGCGACTACTTCGGCGAAGCCTCCGAGGACTGGTCATACCTGAAGTTCCCCTATTACAAGCCGCTCGGCTACGCCAAAGGCATGTACCGCGTCGGGCCCCTGGCGCGCGTGAATATCTGTGATTACATCGACACTCCGATGGCGGAGGCGGAACGGAAAATCTTCAAGGCCCTGGCCGGCGACGCCGGCACCGTGAACAACTCGTTCTACTATCATTACGCGCGGCTCATCGAGATTCTCTTCTCCGTGGAGAAGATTGAAATGCTGCTGAACGATCCCGTCATACTCGGACAGAATGTCCGCGCCAAAGCCATGATCAACCAGGATCACGGTATCGGCGCGTGTGAGGCGCCGCGGGGCACACTGTTTCATGAATACTGGGTCAACGAGGACGGGAAACTGACCAAGGTAGATCTGGTCATCGCCACGGCGCAAAACAACCTCGCCATGAACCGGACCGTCCGGCAGCTTGCCATGCAGTACCTGGACGGCGCAAAGGTGACCGAGGGGATTCTGAACCGGATCGAAGCGGGCATCCGGTGTTTCGATCCGTGTCTTTCCTGCTCCACACACGCGATCGGGATGATGCCCATGCACGTGCAGGTGGTCGATCACGAGAACAACGTGTTGTGCGACGTGCGGCGATGAAGCGTACACTCGTCATCGGCATCGGGAATACGATCCGCGGCGATGACGGGGTCGGGATCCGCGTCGCCGAACTACTGGCCGAACGGTACACGGGCTTCGATGTGCTGTGCGTGCAGCAACTCTCTCCGGAACATGCCGAGACGGTTGCGCAGTATGACCGTGTCGTCATTGTGGATGCAAGTGTCGCAACCAGCGCGCTACGAGTGACACCGCTTCATGCTGCTCCCGGAACGCGGCTTCCGCGCACTCATGATGTAACCCCAACCGGCATCCTCGCCCTGGCTGCTGCGCTCTATCAGAAAACGCCGTCGGAGGCAGTGCTTGTGGAGGTGCCGGCGTCAGCCTGCGATTTCAGCGAACAGCTCTCCTCCCCGACGGCGGCGCTGGTCGAAGAGACGATTGACGTTGTGGCGCACTACGTGATGGGGTGATGAGTGGCGAAGCAGCGCTTGCATCTGGTCGTCCGCGGTGCGGTTCAGGGAGTGGGGTTCCGGCCGTTTGTCTTCCGTCTGGCCCGTGAGCTGGAGCTGATGGGTTGGGTGCAGAATTCCGCTCAGGGCGTATTCGTGGACGTGGAGGGGGAGCCGCCTCAGCTGGAAACATTTCTCCTCCGTGTCCAGCATGAACATCCCCCGCTCGCGTCCATCCAGAGCTTCGAGTCCTCCTTCCACGATCCTGCCGGCTATGCCACGTTTGAAATCCGCGCCAGCGACGACCGGGGTCCCAGGACCGCGCTGGTCCTGCCGGACATTGCGCTCTGCGACGATTGCCTGAACGAACTCTGGAATCCCTCTGACCGGCGATACCGGTACCCGTTCATCAATTGCACGAACTGTGGGCCGCGATTCTCCATTCTCCACCGCCTTCCGTACGACCGCCCGAACACCGCAATGCAGGCGTTCACCATGTGCCCTCTCTGCCAGCAGGAATACGATGACCCGTTGAACAGGCGGTTTCATGCGCAACCCAATGCGTGTCCGGTCTGTGGCCCGCGTCTGGAGCTGTGGGACGCTGATGGAAGAGTTCTCGCAGAAGAGGATGCAGCCGCACGGACCGCCGTAGAAGAGATCCTCAGCGGTGCCATCGTGGCAGTCAAGGGAATCGGCGGCTTTCATTTGCTTGCGCTCGCGGGCGATCCACGGATCGTCCGCCTGCTCCGCGAACGGAAACATCGCGAAGAGAAGCCGTTCGCTGTGATGGTCCCCTCGCTCGACCAGGCACGACTGCTCTGCAGCATTTCACCGCTTGAAGAACGTCTCCTGAGCACTCCGGAGTCACCGATTGTGCTGCTGCGCCGTCGCAAGGATGGTGAACGGTCCCTGGTGTGTGACGCGGTAGCCCCGGGAAATCCCGCGCTCGGTCTTCTGCTGCCGTATAGTCCGCTGCATCACGTCATCCTCCGGGATGCCGGCGTTCCGTTGATTGCCACCAGCGGCAACATCAGCGACGAACCCATTTGCATCGATGAGCGGGAAGCACTCGTCAGGCTCAGGGGGATTGCGGACCGGTTCCTTGTGCACAATCGGCCTATTGTCCGCCACGTGGATGACTCCGTGGTGCGCATCGTCCTCGGCCGTGAATTAGTCCTGCGCCGGGCACGCGGCTATGCGCCGTTGCCTGTTTCGTTGCCGTCCGACGCTCCGGATCTGCTCGCCGTCGGTGCACATTTGAAAAACACCGTCGCCTTCTCACGCGGGTCTCAGGTGTTTATCAGTCAGCACCTGGGAGATCTGGAGACCCCGGAAGCATTCAGCGCATTTCAACGGGAAGCAAGTCAGTTGCAGAACCTGTTCGACGGAAAACCCGCTGCAGTTGTATCTGACCTCCATCCCGACTATCTTTCTACGGTCTATGCACATGCACGACCGGAGCCGGGAATTGCGATCCAGCACCATATCGCGCATGTTGCCGCATGCATGGCCGAGAACGCCTTGAGTCCTCCTGCGCTTGGTGTCGCCTGGGACGGCACAGGCCTCGGCACTGACGGGACGATCTGGGGCGGAGAGTGGTTTTCTGCACACGACGGCTCGTTCATAAGAACAGCGCACCTCCGGCAGTTCCCGCTTCCCGGCGGTGATCAGGCCGTGCGCGAACCCCGCCGGAGCGCCGTTGGCCTCCTGTATGCAATGATGGGAAGCTGCGCATTCGCGCGTACGGATCTCGCCCCAATCGCAGCGTGGTCTGAACCGGAACGGACGACACTGGACCAGATGCTGACGAGGGGTGTCAACGCGCCCCTGACCTCCAGCGCAGGCCGTTTGTTTGATGCCGTGAGCGCGTTGCTCGGTCTGAGGATGCAGAACAGGTTTGAAGGCCAGGCCGCAATGGAACTGGAATGGAGCGCCACAGGGATCACCGCGTCGCCCTTCCCGTTCAGCATCATCGAGCCCGCAAAGAGGGAGCAGCCCTTCATCGTGGACTGGGAGCCGATGATACGGGCGCTCCTCGATGAGGTCCGGGCCGGCGTGCCGCTCGCACAGCTCGCTGCACGTTTTCATCAGACTCTGGCGTTGATCGTCGTTGGTATAGCGGAGCGTGTGGAACTGGAACGGGTCGTGCTGACCGGCGGGTGTTTCCAGAATGTCTTGCTCACAGAACTCGCGGTGAGAGAGCTGCAGACGCACGGCTTCCGTCCCTACTGGCACCAGCGGGTTCCGCCCAACGACGGAGGGATTTCACTCGGACAGGTGGCCGCAGCTGCACACTCGTTCAGACAACAGCAGGCACTATCCGGAATCGTTACATCCGGGAACACCACCCGGACTTCGTGAGAACAATTCTCTGGAGCATTCATGTGCCTCGCCGTACCGGGCAAGGTGTTGGAGATCCACCATGCGGAAACACCCCTCATGGGGAATGTTGACTTTGCGGGTGTGCAGAAACAGATCTGTCTGGAGTGGGTGCCGGAGGTCAAGGTCGGCGACTATGTGATCGTTCATGTCGGTTTCGCATTGAATACAATAGATGAACAGGAAGCCGAAGAGACATTGCGCATGCTGAAGCAGATGGGCGCGTTCGACGATGAAGTTCGTTGACGAATACCGGGATCCCGAAGCAGTCCGGTCACTGGTCACCGCACTCCGCGCGGCCACAACACGGCCCTGGACGATCATGGAAATCTGCGGCGGCCAGACGCATGCCATTGTCAAGTACGGCCTCGACGCGCTGATCCCCGGGGAAATCACGCTGGTCCATGGTCCCGGTTGCCCGGTGTGCGTAACACCGGTAGAGCTCATCGACCGCGCCGTTGCGATTGCGTCGCAGCCGGACGTCCTGTTCACCTCATTCGGCGACATGCTGCGCGTTCCCGGCTCATCCACCGACCTGCTCAGCGTGAAGGCGCGGGGTGGAGATGTCCGGATCGTCTACTCTCCGCTCGACGGGCTGAAGCTCGCCATACAGCAGCCTTCCCGCCAGGTGGTTTTTTTCGCTGTGGGTTTTGAGACCACCGCGCCGGCGAACGCCATGGCGGTGGTGCAGGCACACAGGCAGGGTGTGAAAAATTTCTCGGTGCTCAATGCCCATGTCCGCGTTCCCCCTGCGATCCGGGCTATACTTTCTTCTCCGGCAAATCGCGTCCAGGGTTTTCTCGCCGCAGGCCACGTGTGCACCGTCATGGGCTTCGAGGAATACCTCCCCCTCGCAGAAGAGTTTCACACACCGATGGTGATCACTGGTTTCGAGCCTGTGGATATCCTGCAGGGGCTCACGTTGACGGTGCGTCAGCTCGAAGCCGGGCATGCCGAAGTGGAAAACCAGTATGCCCGCATGGTGCGCCGTGAAGGAAATCCGGCCGCCCGCGCAGTGATCGAAGAGGTCTTTGAAATCGCCGACCGCGCCTGGCGCGGCATCGGTCTGATCCCCGACAGCGGATACCGGATCCGCGACAGGTACAGGGCTTTCGACGCCGAAGAGCGATTCGCAGTCGGTCACATCGAAGCCCGCGAGTCGCCACTGTGTATTGCCGGAAGCGTCCTTCAGGGACTCCGCAAGCCTCACGAGTGCACGGCGTTCGGAAGGGAGTGCACCCCGGAATTCCCTCTCGGCGCGCCAATGGTATCATCCGAAGGAGCCTGCGCTGCCTACTATCGATACAAAAAATCCGCCCATAGCTGACACACCATCCGGGTTCGACAACTTCTCCTGCCCGGTCCCTTTAGCACGGTACCCGCAGATTCTCCTGGCACACGGAGGCGGCGGCAAGCTGACTCATGAACTGATCGAGCAGCTGTTTCTTCCGGCGTTTCGGAACGCTCTGCTCGAACCGCTGCATGATGGTGCGATGCTCACCATTCCCGGTCAGCGGATTGCCTTCACCACGGATTCCTATGTGGTCCACCCGCTTTTCTTCCCCGGGGGATCGATCGGCGATCTGGCCGTCTGCGGGACGGTCAACGATCTGGCCATGTGTGGAGCGCAGCCCCTGTATCTCTCTGCGGCCATGATTCTCGAAGAGGGACTGCCCATGGAAGACCTCCGGCGCATTGCTGCTGCGATGCGTTCGGCGGCGGATCAGGCCGGCGTCTCCCTCGTCACCGGAGACACCAAAGTCGTTGACCGTGGAAAGGGGGACGGCGTCTTCATCACCACATCCGGCATAGGTGTCATCCCGCCCGGGGTGGATATCCGGCCATCGCGGATCCGCCCGGGCGATGCCGTTCTCATCAACGGGCCGATTGCGCAACATGGCATTGCGATCATGTCGGTGCGCGAAGGGCTTTCCTTCGCCACACAAATCATCAGCGATACAGCACCTTTGAATTCCCTTGTCGCAGCCATGCTGACAATCTGCCCGGAGATTCATGTGCTGCGCGACCCCACCCGCGGCGGTGTGGCAAGCACGCTGAATGAGCTCACCGCGCAGGGAGGCGCAGGCATTGAGCTCGACGAGAGCGCGATCCCCATCGATGAGGACGTGCGGGGAGCCTGCGAAATCCTCGGCTTCGATCCCCTGTATGTCGCCAACGAAGGAAAGGTCATCGCCATCGTTCCAGAGCCGGAAGCCGACCGTGTTCTGCAGGCCATGAGTGCACATCCACTCGGCCGCCGGGCAGCGCGCATCGGCAAGGTCGTGGATGCCCATCCGGGTATCGTGATACTCCGGAACCGGATCGGTTCTACGCGCATTGTGGACATGCTGTCCGGCGAACAACTTCCACGCATCTGCTGAGGAGAAACCCAAGTGACTCCCACAGAATCCCATCGTATCCTCGTCATCAATCCCGGCTCCACCTCGACAAAAATGGCAGTGTATGAGGAAGAGAACCTGTTCTTTTCCCATGTGCTGAGGCACGACGTAGCCGCGCTCAAGAAGTTCGGTGGAATCTGGGATCAATACGAATTCAGGCTGCACCAGGTGCGCGAGTGGACACATGCATCCGTCCCCAAGGTGTCAGCCGTTGTCGCAATGGGCGGTCTGTTCCGGCCGATTCCGGGTGGGACATATCACGTCAATAGCCGGATGCTCGACGATGCGCGGGCTAACCTCCAGGGCGAGCATGCGTCAAACCTTGGCTGCGCAATGGCAGATGCCCTCGCACGGGAATTTGGCTGCGAGGCATACGTCGTAGATCCCGTCTCCGTCGATGAACTCGAACCCCTGGCCCGGTACAGCGGTCATCCCCTCATCCAGCGGAGCAGCCTCTCGCATGCCCTGAATATCCATGCAGCAGCGCGGAAGGCAGTGGATGAGTTGAAGATCCCCCTCTCATCGTCTTCCCTCCTGATCGTCCATATGGGCGGCGGCATCTCCGTCGCACCTGTTCGCGGGGGCCGGATTATCGACATCAATGACGCCAACAGCGATGGCCCATTTTCTCCCGAGCGCACAGGCGGACTCCCGCTCCAGCAGTTCATCACGCTCTGCTTCAGCGGCACCTACACGGAACGGGATATCCGGAAACTTGTCTCCGGCAATGGCGGATTGCTGGCATACCTTGGCACCAATTCCGCCCTGGACGTGGAAGAGCGTATCCGGAAGGGGGATGACACCGCACGCGAGGTCTTCGAGGCGATGGCCTATCAGATTTCAAAAGAGATCGGGGCTATGGCGTGCGTGCTGAAGGGAAATGTCCATGCCGTGGTGCTGACCGGCGGACTGGCTTCCTCCTCAATGCTCACGGACTGGATTGCGGAACGCGTGCGCTTCATTGCCAGGGTTCTTCTCTATCCCGGTGAAGATGAAATGCGCACGCTGGCCGCGGAAACGCGGGCAGTGCTTCATGGCATGATAACACCACTCGAATACTGAGGAAAACGGCATGATCACTTCATTCGCTGAACTCCGTGCGGCCACACGGCACTATGCAGGCCGAAGGATCATCATCGTCGCTCCGCACAGTCCGGAGATACTGACTGCGGCCCGGGAAGCCCAGGAGTCCCTCGGCGTGCAGTGCGTGCTGGTTGGCGATCGCAAGAAAATCTCTGCGGGCCAGGGAACCGGAGCCATGGGGATCCATGACGCCCCCACAACACAGGAGGCGTTGCAGACATCCCTTGCCCTCGTCCGCTCGGGCAAGGGCGATGTGCTCATGAAGGGCAGCGTCGACACATCGACATTGATGAAAGCGGTGCTCGATGAGACAACAGGGTTGCGCACCGGCCGGACCCTTTCCGATGTCACCATGTTCGAATACGGAGAAGGCCCGAGGCAGCGCCTGGTGATGGTCACCGATGGCGGAGTCGTGACGACACCCGACCTGAAGACAAAGCGCGAATTGATACTCAATGCGGTGGAGGTTGCCCACGCCCTGGGCAATCCGCTTCCCAAGGTCGCGGTGCTCTCCGCGACGGAGTTTGTCAATCCTGCCCTCCCCTCCACCCTGGATGCAGCAGCGCTCTCCAAGATGTGCGAACGGGGTCAGATTGCAGGATGCATCGTCGACGGACCGCTTGCGCTGGACAACGCGCTCTCACCCGAAGCGGCGGCGGAAAAGAACCTGCGCTCACCCGTTGCCGGCCAGGCAGACATCCTTCTGGGCCACACCATTGAAGTGTCGAACAGTCTGGCGAAAGGCGCAACGTACTTCGCAGGACTCATGCTTGCTCACGTGATCGTGGGCGCAATGGTGCCCGTACTGATTTCATCACGGGCAGACAAGAGCGAGGCGCGGCTCATGTCGATTGCGCTCGGCATCGTGATGACAGGAAAGAATGCAGCTGGCTGACGACGAGAGCAGCGTGACAGATGCGGAAAAGGTCACCCCCGCACGGCAGAAGCCCGGTACGGGAACGCAACGCGTTCGGGAAGGCGGCGGGGTGTAACCCGACCCACGCCACTGCTTCACTTCAACAACACTTACTGACGGGCTTCGACAGCAGACTTCTCTTCGGTGGGATCCATCGTCCCGAATACATAGTCCCACAGAGGCGAGCTGACACCATATCCTCTTCCGGGATCATGGTAATGATGAAGCACGTGATGGTGTTTCATCTTCTGCCATAACCCGAACTTCATCGGGGCATGGTGTGTGGCATAGTGGATTTCATCATAGAAGATGTATCCCATGATGAACCCGCCAAAGAAGGGGAGATTGTAGGCCGGTCCCAGTATGAGCGTAAACAGGCCGTAGAAGAGCAATGCCAGCGGAATGCTGACGGAAGGTGGCATGACCAGGCGCTTGGAGTCGTTCGGGTAATCATGATGGACGCCGTGCATCATGAAATGCAGGTACTTGCCCCATGTGCTCGTCGGCTCATAATGGAACACAAACCTGTGCAGGAGATATTCGGTGAGTGTCCAGAAGGTCAGACCGGCGACAACCATCGCCACGATTGCCGTTGTCGTCAGATCCGGGTTCACAGCCGCACGGTACACGCTGTACACAACAACCGGAAGATAGAGAATGATCGGCACGCTCCAGTGCACATGGGTAAAGAGTTCAAGAAAGTCACTCTTGAAGATGCGTGCTGATTCATCCTTATTGGACACGTACAGTTTGGCCATGAGTCCTTCTCCGATAGTGTGCGAGAGTGGTGGCGGAAAAAGTATACGTACTTTTGGACAATTTTTCAAATGAACGGTCCTTCGATGCATCCTTCCTGTACAGTACGCCCGGCGCAGCCGGCCGATGCGGCCTCCATTCTGGGTCTCGTGAGGGGCCTGGCGGAGTACGAAAAGCTCGCTCCGCCGGATGAGGCAGCCCAGCAGAGGCTCATCCACGACATGTTTTCCACGCCTCCGCGGATCCAGGCGTTTCTCGCGGAGGTCAACGGGATGCCCGCGGGGTATGCATTCATCTTCGAGACCTATTCCAGCTTCCTCGCGCTCCCCACACTCTACCTCGAAGACATCTTTGTTCTCCCTGAGTTCAGAAGCCAGAAGATCGGATACGCACTCTTCACCCACGTGGTGGGCGAGGCGCACAGACGCGGATGCGGCCGGATGGAGTGGTCCGTTCTGGATTGGAACCGGCTGGCAATTGAATTCTACAAACGGATGGGTGCAACGCATCTCAGGGAATGGCACGTCTACCGCCTGGTGCGGTCCGATATGGAAAACATCCTGCGCAGTCTGGCGGACACCCGATGAAGAAACCGGCCATTAATCGCCTTCTGTTTGCTCTCGCGGTGATGCTCGCCGCCGCCAACGGAGTCCATGCGCAGATGCCGGCAGATTCATCGGTCGTGCGATTCTTCCCCGTGCACTCCCTGTTTCCACGTCTCGTGGCGGACGGCACCGCACATCAGTTCGGCGTTGCGAAGGACCTCCAGTCCCGTCGCTGGCTCGGCGCCATCGGCGCTCAGCACCCCATGGTTCATCTTTCCACCGGCTCGTTTGATTTGCAGGCTGGGATCGGAGCCACGGTACACACGGGCTTCCTCCGCGATCCCCCGCTCCTTCAGGTTGTCACCGTGGACTTTGTGGTCGACTTCCCCGTGGACATCCGCCTCCCTCCGTCCCTCACCTTCCGTACCGGGTACGGACACCACAGCGCTCATCTCGCCGATGACGGCATCGAGCAATTGGGCATTTCCTCTGTCAATTATGCGAAAGACTACGTCACACTTCTCGCTGCATACGCACTTCCCGGCGTGGGAGGATTTGTGTACGGGGGCGGGCGGTTTGATTTTCACACGCTCCCCGAGACGGAGAAACACTGGGTGCTTCAGTGCGGATGCGAATTCGGCACCATCGCGGTGCTGCCATTTCTCTCACTGTACGTGGCGATCGACTTCAGGTTCAAAGAGGAGGCTGCCTTCCGGTCGACACAGAGCTACCAGTTCGGTGCAAAGTTCTTCGACCGGCCCGCCGGAGTTCTGCGCGTCGCCTATACGTACCGCACGGGACCCGATGACCGCGGTCAGTTCTACTGGGAGACTGCCAACCTCAGCCTGCTTGGCCTCTACGTCGACTTTTGAAGTGCCGGCACAACGTGCTCGGTCTGTACGTCGACTTTCGAAGTACCAACACAGCCCCTACGACCTGTAAGTCGACTCTCAAAGTACCGACACAGCCCGTTCGATCTGTACGTCGACTTCTGAAATGCCGTTACAGTCTTCTCGCCACAACAACCGCCTTCTTCGCTGCAACGAGACTCCCTCCCTCTGCGTCAATCGCTTCAAGATGGAGAATGTAGATACCGATACGCAGCGGACGGCGACTATTGTCATACCCGTCCCACACTGCTTCACCACTGGTCCCAGCCGGGTGACTGTTCAGGAGATCTCTCACGCAGCGTCCCCGGATGTCGAAGATCCTCAGACGGACGAGAGACGATCGGAGGGGCAACTGATAGCGGACAACCGTGACATCGTCAAAACCATCACCATCGGGTGAAAACGGATCGGGTGCACAGGTGAGTGTCGCGTTCTGTGGGAGCACGGTAACCAGAATGCTGTTCTGCGAACCGGGCGTTCCTCCGGAGGGATGCACACAGGTTCCCCAGTTGTGCGGATCGGTTCCCGGTAGCCGCGGAGAGTACTTCTCCAGTGAGCGCCCTGCAGGATCGGCAATGTTGGGGGAATGCCAGGACGATGCATAGGGGACGCTGTCCAGGATGCTGCCATCCGGCCCGTGCAGAATGACAACATCCCCCTCGTTGTTCAATCCCAGACCTGTGTTGTTGACAACTGCGCACACGCCGGGATTGCCTCCGGTCCACTGGACTACAGTAGAATCTCCCGCAACGACATGAAGTTCGCCTGGCCTGAGGACACGTGGGGCTGTCGAGACCGGCCAACGATTGATGCTTCCGGAGGGAAGGGGTTTGTCAGTGATCCAACATCCCGCGAGCGGCACCGTATACCCGCTGCAGTTCACAACTTCCACATATTCGGCTGTTCCCCCAATCGGCGACGCGTGAATTTCATTGATGCACAGCGTGCCATAGGGGATGGTCACCTGGATGGTCGCAAGAGTTGTGTTGGTCTCCGGACGCTGATCTTCCGGCCAGACGATCTGTGCAAGCATCTGATGATTGCCGGGGGAAGGTCTGTTCCATGTCAGTTCAACACGAAGTGACTCCCCTGGCGAGATCGGTGCAGGGACAGAGCCAGACACAACGATCTCTGCTTCGGCGCCAGCGGAATCCCGGTCAGCATCATCAAAGATGCGCAGGGTAAACGGACCGGATGTCTGTCTGCCGGCATTGTGTATCATTGTCTGCAGAAGTATCGACTCCGGAAAATCGTTGGAGACCTGGCACAATGTTCCCGCCGCAAGATCATGTTCCCGGATGACGATGCTGTTCATGCGCCCCGGAGTGGCGCCGGCCTGATCACAGCAACTTCCCCAGTTTCGCGGGCTTTGCACCCGGGAGAGTGGATCGACACGTTCGATCGAGACTCCCATGCCTCTCCCCCAAGACTGCTGATACCAGACGCTGTCCATGCAACGTCCCTGAGCATCCCGGAGAAGCACACGATCGCCGCTGTTGTTCAGCGACGGGAATCCGTCGGACTGCAACAAGATGACGGACTCCCTGCTCCACACAGCCCGGAACTCCAGTGAATCGGCGGTCACAACAACGAAACCATCGGGCGGTACCACGAGGGGAGCGGCTGAAAGACGATGGGATGTCGTCACGGAGGCATCGCCGACCGTCCACCCCTTCAGGTCGGCGGGTTCCGCACCTGTATTGAAGAGCTCGATCCACTCTGGCTCGCCGGATGAGGGTTGATACTGAATTTCATTTATGACCACCGTTCCCGGGGAGATCTCGGGACGGACTGCCGAAATGCGCACATCATCCATTCTGAAGGTCCCCGTCGCACCCGTGCTTTCCGCCAGGATCCGCCACCGGAGAACCACTGCGGGCTGTCCGGCGAGCGTCTCCGGCAAAGGTAGATCGGCCGGAACATAGGAAGAGCTGCTGCCCGGGCCCGGCGCGTCGCCGATGGTCAGACTGAATGTCGCCCCGCCATCCAGCGACGCTTCGACGATGCATCGGGCACCGAACGTAGAGGACCGCCGCACGTAAAACGTAAGCCGGCCAGGTGTTCCCGAGCGGCAATCGATCGGTGGAGTTGCCAGCCATTGTTCCACGGTGGCGTTCGTGGCCATGACAGCACACGGCGGACTGTTCGGGGAAGAGGATACAGAGGTGAAGTCGGAAGCGCCGGGTAAACGGACCATCGAAGAACGCCAGCCCGCCGGTAACGCAGGCGGCACAGCAGTATCGAATGTCTCCTCATACGGAATCGGCAGGCTCTGTGCAACACACTCTGTACACCATGAAGCGAGGAGCGCAACCACGAGCAGAGAAGCACGCCATGTGCCGGGGCGCGGACCATCGCTGGATGCCATGCGCTGGTGGCGTGCATCAAGTTCTTTCGTCGCACATGAGCACAGTATGGAATGCACATACCTCTCCAGGGACGGATCCACCCATACTACCCGCCAGTTTGCATTATTGCGAAAGAATCCCTATATACCCTTGCACGTTGTGCAGGATGCACTCCATGAACGAGACCAGAATACTCTTAGCTGACGACGAGGAAGCGCTTCGGGAGCTGCTCCGGGAGCAGCTTTCCGCACAGGGATATACGATCGACGAAGCGCAGGACGGAGTGGAGGCAGTCGAGAAGCTGCAACAGAATTCCTATCATCTCGCCATTCTCGACATCAACATGCCGCGGAAGAACGGGCTTGACGTCCTGCGTCATATCCGCGAACAGAACCTTCC
>Ga0316603_10000661_pt1 | contig 17362 bp, 13 predicted proteins | sample OWC_soil_day10_n_FD_207649 | JGI IMG/M metagenome (GOLD analysis project Ga0316603, IMG submission 207649) | Wetland soil microbial communities from Old Woman Creek delta, Ohio, United States - OWC_soil_day10_noCT | ecosystem: Environmental > Terrestrial > Soil > Wetlands | place: USA: Ohio... | reverse complement strand
TCGACGTCAGCGCACTGCGCGTACAGGCCGCGGCCTTCGTTGACGACATCGACGCGCTGGTCGGCGCGATCGAGGTGCACATGTCGCATTGGACGGCCTTGCAGCACCTGCTGCAGCTGGCCGTGCTTGCGCTGGCCGTGACGGGGGGTGCCGTGCTGCTGCTCACCGGCTACCGCTTCGTGCTGGAGCCGGTGTCGCAGTTGAAGCGCGCGATCGAGCGGCTGCAAAGCGGTGACTTCAGTGCCCGTGTCAGCGGCAACAGCAGCGACGAGTTCGGTACCTTGGCCGCCGGCTTCAACGAGCTGGCCGAACAGCTGCAGTCGATGTATCGCAACCTGGAGGCCAAGGTCAGCGAGAAGACCTCGGAGCTGCAGGAAAAAGGCGAGCGGCTGCAGGCGCTGTACGACATGAGCACGCTGATCGCCAGCGCCACCACGCTGGAGGATCTGGCCGCCGGCTTCACGCGGCGCATCGCCCAGGTGGCGCGCGCCGATGCGGTGGCGCTGCGCTGGTCGGACGAAAGCAACCAGCGCTACCTGCTGCTGGCCAGCCATGGCCTGCCGCAGGCCATGGCCGAGCAGGAGCAGTGCCTGGCCGCAGGCGACTGCCATTGCGGCATGCCACAGGCCGCGCCCGGTGTACGCGTGATCCCGATCCGGTCGCTGCCGCAAGACAGTCTGAAGCACTGCGCGCGCGCCGATTTCGAGACCGTGCTGTCGCTGCCGATCCGCTTGCACGAGCGCACCATGGGCGAGCTGGACTTGTTCTACAACGCCCAGGTGTCGCCGTCGGAAGCCGAACGCTCGCTGCTGGAGGCGCTGGTCGCGCACCTGAGCGCGGCGATGGAGAACCTGCGCCTGGACAGCCTGGCCAAGGAAGCCGCCGTCTCGCAGGAGCGCAACCTGCTGGCGCGCGAGTTGCATGATTCGATCGCGCAGTCGCTGGCCTTCCTGAAGATCCAGGTGCAGCTGATGCGCGATGCATTGGCCAGCGGCAATGCCGCACGCATCCAGGCCGTGCTGGGCGAGATCGACACTGGCGTGCGCGAGAGCTACGGCGACGTGCGCGAGCTGCTGGTGCACTTCCGCACCCGTGCCAATGCCGAGCACATCGAGCCCGCGCTGCAGACCACGCTGCGCAAGTTCGAGCACCAAAGCGGCGTCAAGGCCAGCCTGCAGATGCAGGGCCAGGGCCTGCCGCTGTCGCCGGACCTGCAGATCCAGGTGCTGCACATCCTGCAGGAAGCGCTGTCCAACGTGCGCAAGCATGCACATGCCAGCCGCGTTTGGCTCGACGTGCAGCAGCAGCCGCGCTGGCGCTTCGAGGTGCGCGACGACGGCATCGGCTTCAAGACCGACGACCCCGGCCGCAATGAAACCCACGTGGGCCTGCGCATCATGGCCGAGCGCGCCGAGCGCATCGGCGCCACGCTGGAGGTGATCTCGACGCCCGGGCACGGCAGCTCGGTGGTGCTGGAGCTGGCACCCATGACCGCTCATGCAGCCCAGGCCCCCCGCGAAGAGGCCATGACGACATGAACGCGCTGGTGCGCATCCTGGTGGTGGACGACCACACGCTGTTCCGCCGCGGCCTGACGGCGCTGCTGTCGCGCGATGCCTCGCTCCAGGTCGTGGGTGATGCGGCCGATGCCGGCGAGGCGCAGCGCCGCGCCGCCGAGTTGCAACCCGACATGATCCTGCTGGACAACCACCTGCCGGGCGTCAACGGCGTCGATGCGCTGCCGGCGCTGCGCCAGGCCGCGCCGGCAGCGCGCATCATGATGCTCACCGTCAGCGAGGACGAGGCCGACCTGGCCGCGGCGCTGCGCGGCGGTGCCTGCGGCTACCTGCTGAAGACCATCGAGGGCGATGCCCTGGTCACCGCCATCCACCGCGCGATGCGCGGCGCCAGCGTGGTGGCCGAGGAGATGACCGACAAGCTGGTGGCCGCCTACCGAGACGCGGCGGCTGCGCCGGCCGAGAGCGAAGCGGCGCCACTGCCGACTTCGCCCATCGAGCAGCTGTCACCGCGCGAGCGCGATATCCTGCGCGGCATCGCGCGCGGCGCCAGCAACAAGGAGATCGCCCGCGAGCTGGGCATCGCCGAGACCACGGTGAAGATCCATGTGCAGCATGTGCTGCGCAAGCTGGGCCTGAGCTCACGGGTTCAGGCCGCGGTGGCGGCGACTTCGCACGGGCTGTAGCGCAGCTGGCCATCGCCACTGCGGCAGTGGGCTGCTCACGACTGCAGTGAGTGCTTCTTGAACGCACTGGCGAAGCAAAACGGGGGCGAAGGTTCAGCCTGGCAACGGCTGCAAGCCCGCGCGCTGCCGCAACTGCCCCGACGTGCCCCCCATCGCTGCCATCCGTGCTTGAACTCGATACCTTGTCGGCCGTCGGGTCTTGACGCAGCGCAAGCCGCGCGCCGATACCCGATCGGGTAGTTCTTCAGGAGGATGCCGCCTTCATTCGACATCCTCCTTCTGCATCGGCACGGCGCCTTGCGGAAGGATGCCGAATGGTGTGCGCGGCTCCTAGAGTGCTGGCATGCAACGCATGGGACCTAACACGATGGGCAACAACCGCAAGGCACTGTCGGTGCTGATCGTCAGCACGCTGGCATTCACCGTGTGCTTCATGGTGTGGATGATGTTCGGCGTGATCGGCATCCCGATCAAGAAGACGCTGGGCCTCAATTCCACCGAGTTCGGCCTGCTCACCGCCACCCCCGTGCTGACCGGCTCGCTGATCCGCGTGCCGCTGGGCATCTGGACCGACAAGTACGGCGGGCGCATCGTCATGGCCGTGCTGATGGCCACCACCGTGCCGGCGATCTGGCTGATGAGCTATGCCACCGCCTACTGGCACTTCCTGGTCATCGGGTTGTTCGTCGGCCTGGCCGGCGGCTCGTTCTCGGTGGGCACGCCCTACGTGGCGCGCTGGTTCCCGCGCAGCCGCCAGGGTTTCGCGATGGGCGTGTATGGCGCGGGCAACTCTGGCGCCGCGGTCAACAAGTTCGTCGCGCCGGCGCTGGTGGTGGCCTTCGGCTGGACCATGGTGCCGCAGGTCTACGCAGCCATCATGCTCGGCACGCTGGTGCTGTTCTGGCTCTTCAGCGCCAGCGACCCGACGCATCGGGTGCCCAGCCACACCAAGTTCAGCGACCAGCTGAAGATGCTGAAGGATCCGAAGGTCATCAAGTACTGCCAGTACTACAGCATCGTCTTCGGCGGCTACGTGGCGCTGTCGCTGTGGATGGTGCAGTACTACGTGGGCGAGTTCGGTCTGGACATCCGCGCCGCGGCCCTGCTGGCGGCCTGCTTCTCGCTGCCCGGCGGCGTGCTGCGTGCAGTGGGTGGCTGGTTGTCCGACAAGTACGGCGCGCACCAGGTCACCTGGTGGGTGATGTGGGTCAGCTGGATCTGCCTGTTTCTGCTGAGCTACCCGCAGACGGAGATGTCGATCATGACCGTCGACGGGCCGAAGACCTTCAGCATCGGCCTGAACGTCTACACCTTCACCGCGCTGATGTTCATCCTGGGCATCGCCTGGGCCTTCGGCAAGGCCAGCGTCTTCAAGTACATCAGCGACGAGTTCCCCACCAACATCGGCACCGTCAGCGGCATCGTCGGCCTGGCCGGCGGCATGGGCGGTTTCGTGCTGCCGATCATGTTCGGCGCGCTGATGGACCTGACCGGCATCCGCTCCAGCGCCTTCATGCTGATGTACGGCGTGGTCTGGGTCAGCCTGATCTGGATGTACTGGACCGAGGTGCGCCGCACCGAACTGATGGGCGCCAAGTCCAAGGCCTTCAGCCTGCAGGGTTGAAGCGCCACCCCACACTTCACAGGACACATGATGAACACCACCGTCAAGCCCGGCGTCGCGGCACCGGGCCAGCGCAGCGGCCCCGACATCGCCGACTGGCGTCCCGAGGACGAAGCCTTCTGGGAAAGCACCGGCAAGAAGATCGCCTACCGCAACCTGTGGATCTCGGTGCCGGCACTGCTGTGCGGCTTCGCGGTCTGGGGCATGTGGGGCATCATCACCGTGCAGATGCTCAACCTGGGCTTCCCGTTCACCCAGGCCGAGTTGTTCACGCTGACGGCCATCGCCGGCATCTCCGGCGCGACGATGCGCATCCCGGCCTCGTTCCTGATTCGCCTGGCCGGCGGGCGCAACACCATCTTCCTGACCACCGCCATGCTGCTGGCGCCGGCCATCGGCACCGGCATCGTGCTGCAGCACAAGGACTGGCCGCTGTGGGCCTTCCAGCTGATGGCGCTGTGGTCGGGCGTGGGTGGCGGCAACTTCGCGTCGTCGATGTCCAACATCAGCACCTTCTTCCCCAAGAAGCTGCAGGGCACGGCGCTGGGACTGAACGCGGGCCTGGGCAATTTCGGCGTGACGACGATGCAGATCGTCATCCCGCTGGTGATGACGATGGGCCTGCTCGGCAGCTTCGGCGGCGAGCCGCTGACGCTGGTGAAGGACAGCGGCTGGATCTTCGGCAAGATCGCCGCCGGTACGCCGACCTGGATACAGAACGCCGGCTTCGCCTGGGTGCTGTCGCTGGTGCCGCTGTCGATCCTGTGCTGGTGGGGCATGAACAACCTGAAGACCGTGTCGCCGAACACCGGTAACCCGGTCGTCGCCTTCGCCAAGATCACCTACCTGTACACGCTGGCCTTCGTGCCCGCGATCTTCATGCTCTACCTGTACCTGCCCAAGCCCACTGGGCTGGGGCTGCTGAGCATGTGGGTGGCCATTCCGCTGGACATCATCCTTGCGCTGGGGATGATGAAGCTCGCTGCGTTCGGCGAAATGAAGGAAGGCGTGGCCAAGCAGTTCCAGATCTTCAGGAACAAGCACACCTGGTCGCTAACCGCGCTGTACATCGTCACCTTCGGTTCGTTCATTGGTTTCTCGATGGCGCTGCCGCTGGCCATCACGGTGATCTTCGGCTATCAGCACGTGCCCGACGCCAGCGGCGTGATGCAGCACACGCTGAAGAACCCGAATGCGCCGTCGGCGCTGACCTATGCCTGGATGGGGCCGTTCATCGGCGCGGCCGTGCGGCCGATCGGCGGCTGGATCTCCGACAAGCTCGGCGGCTCGATCGTCACCCAAGTCATCTCGGCGGTGATGGTGGTGGCCTCGGCCTGGGTCGGCTACGTGATGATGCAGGCCTACGGCTCGGCTACGCCGGAACAGTACTTCCCGATGTTCCTGGGCCTGTTCATGCTGTTGTTCTTTGCGACAGGCATCGGCAACGGCTCGACCTTCCGCACCATCGGCGTGATCTTCGACCGCACCCAGGCCGGCCCGGTGCTGGGCTGGACCTCGGCCGTCGCCGCCTACGGGGCCTTCATCGCGCCAGTGGTCATCGGCCAGCAGATCAAGTCCGGCACGCCGCAGTACGCGATGTACGGCTTCGCCATCTTCTACGCGCTGTGCCTGGTGCTGAACTGGTGGTTCTACCTGCGCAGCAACGCCTACGTGAAGAACCCCTGAGCCTGCGCGCCCAATCGCCGCCACGCCCCATTCAACGAGAGCAAACCATGAGCCATTTTCTCGATCGCCTGAACCACTTCTCGCTGCCGAAGGAAAACTTCTCCGGCGAGCACGGCGTCACCACCGGCGAAGACCGCACCTGGGAAGACGCCTACCGCAACCGCTGGGCGCACGACAAGATCGTGCGCAGCACGCACGGCGTCAACTGCACCGGCAGCTGCAGCTGGAAGATCTACGTCAAGGGCGGCATCGTCACCTGGGAAACGCAGCAGACCGACTACCCGCGCACGCGCTGGGACATGCCGAACCACGAGCCGCGCGGCTGCGCGCGCGGCGCCAGCTACAGCTGGTACCTGTACAGCGCCAACCGCGTCAAGCATCCGATGGTGCGCGGCCGGCTGCTCAAGCACTGGCGCGCGGCGCGGCTGCAGCACGGCCCGGTGGAAGCCTGGGCCTCGATCCAGCAGGACGAGGCCAAGCGGCGCGACTATCAGAAGGTGCGTGGCCTGGGCGGGTTCGTGCGTTCCAGCTGGGACGAGGTCAACGAGATCATCGCCGCGGCCAATGTCTACACCGCCAAACAGTACGGTCCGGACCGGGTGATCGGCTTCTCGCCGATCCCGGCGATGAGCATGGTCAGCTATGCCGCGGGCTCGCGCTACCTGTCGCTGATCGGCGGCGTGTGCATGAGCTTCTACGACTGGTACTGCGACCTGCCGCCGTCCAGCCCGCAGGTCTGGGGCGAGCAGACCGACGTGCCCGAGTCGGCCGACTGGTACAACAGCACGTACATCATCGCCTGGGGCAGCAACGTGCCGCAGACGCGCACGCCGGACGCACACTTCTTCACCGAGGTGCGCTACAAGGGCGCGAAGACGGTGGCGGTGACGCCCGACTATTCCGAGGTCGCCAAGCTGGCCGACATCTGGATGCACCCGAAGCAGGGCACCGATGCGGCCGTGGCCATGGCGATGGGCCATGTGGTGCTGAAGGAGTTCTTCTTCGGGGCCACCGACGGGCCCGTGCCGGGCGGCCGCAGCGCGTACTTCGACGACTACGCGCGCCGCTACACCGACCTGCCGATGCTGGTCATGCTGAAGGAACACACACTGCCCGACGGCAGCACGACGCTGGTCCCCGACCGCTATGTGCGCGCCAGCGATTTCAACGGCAAGCTCGGCCAGGCCAACAACCCGGAATGGAAGACGCTGGCCTTCGACGAGGCCGGCAAGGTCGTGCTGCCCAACGGCTCGATCGGCTTCCGCTGGGGCCCCGAGGGCCGTGCCGACCAGGGCAAGTGGAACCTCGAGGACAAGGAAGCCCGGCACGACGCTGACGTCAAGCTGAAGCTGTCGGTGCTGGAAGGCGGTGCGCAGGAGCACGACGTGGTCGACGTCGCCTTCCCCTACTTCGCCGGCGCCGACACGCCGCACTTCAAGTCCAACGTGCAGCAAGGCGAGTTGAACCGTGCCAAGGTGCCGGCCGTGCGCATCCGCCTGGGCAAGGCCGGCGACGAGCGCCAGGCGCTGGTGGCCACGGTCTTCGACCTGCAGGCGGCGCAGTACGGCATCGACCGCGGCCTCGGCAGTGGCGCGAAGAACTATGACGACAACGCGGCCTACACGCCCGCCTGGCAGGAATCGATCACCGGCGTGCCGCGTGCGCAGCTGATCACCGTGGCACGCCAGTTCGCCGAGAACGCACACAAGACGCAGGGCAAGTCGATGGTCATCATCGGCGCGGCGATGAACCACTGGTACCACAGCGACATGAACTACCGCGGCGTCATCAACTTGCTGATGATGTGCGGCTGCGTCGGCAAGAGCGGCGGTGGCTGGGCGCACTACGTGGGCCAGGAGAAGCTGCGCCCGCAGACCGGCTGGACGGCGCTGGCCTTCGCGTTGGACTGGATCCGCCCGCCGCGGCAGATGAACAGCACCAGCTTCTTCTACGCCCACACCGACCAGTGGCGCTACGAGAAACTCGGCATGGACGAGGTGCTGTCGCCGCTGGCTGACAAGAAGCTGTATGGCGGCAGCATGATCGACTACAACGTGCGCGCCGAGCGCATGGGCTGGCTGCCTTCCGCCCCGCAGCTCCAAACGAATCCGCTGCAGGTGGCGCGCGATGTGGCCAGCGCCGGCGTCGACGCCAAGGACTACGTGGCCAAGGCGCTGAAAGACGGCTCGCTGGCGCTGAGTTGCACCGACCCGGACCACCCGGCCAACTGGCCGCGCAACCTGTTCGTCTGGCGCTCCAACCTGCTGGGCTCCAGCGGCAAGGGACACGAGTATTTCCTCAAGCACCTGCTGGGCACCAGCAACGGCGTGCAGGGCAAGGACCTCGGCAAGGAAGAAGCCAAGCCGACCGAAGTCAAGTGGCACGACCAGGCGCCGGAAGGCAAGCTCGACCTGCTGGTGACGCTGGATTTCCGCATGAGCACTACCTGCCTGTACAGCGACATCGTGCTGCCCACGGCCACCTGGTACGAGAAGAACGATCTCAACACCAGCGACATGCACCCCTTCATCCATCCGCTGTCGACCGCGGTGGACCCGGCCTGGCAGAGCAAGAGCGACTGGGAGATCTACAAGGGCTTCGCCAAGAAGTACAGCGAGGTCTGCGTCGGCCACCTTGGCGTCGAAAAAGAAGTGGTGCTGACGCCGCTGATGCACGACACCCCGGGCGAACTGGGCCAGCCCTTCGAGGTACGCGACTGGAAGCGCGGCGAGTGCGAGCTGATCCCCGGCAAGACCGCGCCGCAGATCGCGCTGGTCGAGCGCGACTTCCCCAGCGTCTACAAGCGCTTCACCGCGCTCGGCCCCTTGATGAACAAGGTGGGCAACGGCGGCAAGGGCATCGCCTGGAACACGCAGACCGAAGTCAAGCAGCTCGGCGAGTTGAGCGGCATCGTGCGCGACGAAGGCGTGACCAAGGGCATGCCGAAGATCGAGAGTGACATCGACGCCTGCGAAGTGATCCTGCAGCTGGCCCCTGAGACCAACGGCCATGTGGCGGTGAAGTCCTGGGAAGCGCTGGGCAAGATCACCGGCCGCGACCACACCCACCTGGCGCTGTACCGCGAGGACGAGAAGATCCGCTTCCGCGACATCCAGGCGCAGCCGCGCAAGATCATCAGCTCGCCCACCTGGAGCGGTATCGAAAGCGAGACCGTCAGCTACAACGCCGGCTACACCAACGTGCACGAGCTGATCCCCTGGCGCACGCTCACCGGGCGCCAGCAGTTCTACCAGGACCACCCGTGGATGATCGCCTTCGGCGAGGGCCTGTCGACCTACCGCCCGCCGGTGGACCTGAAGACCACCGCGGCGATGCACAACCAGCGCGCGAATGGCAACAAGGAGATCCTGCTCAACTTCATCACGCCGCACCAGAAGTGGGGCATCCACAGTACCTACACCGACAACCTGCTGATGCTGACGCTGAGCCGCGGCGGGCCGATCATCTGGCTGAGCGAACAGGACGCCAAGAGCGCCGGCATCGTCGACAACGACTGGGTCGAGCTGTTCAACGTGAATGGCGCCATTGCGGCGCGCGCAGTGGTCAGCCAGCGCGTCAACCCGGGCATGGTGATGATGTACCACGCGCAGGAGAAGATCGTGAACACGCCCGGGGCGGAGATCACCGGCGTGCGCGGCGGCATCCACAACTCGGTGACGCGCATCGTGCTCAAACCGACGCACATGATCGGCGGCTATGCCCAGCTGAGCTACGGCTTCAACTACTACGGGACCATCGGCACCAACCGTGACGAGTTCGTCGTCGTGCGCAAGATGAACAAGATCGACTGGCTGGACACGCCGGTCGGTGAGGAGCGCGTGGCGCTGGTGCAAGCCCAAGGAGAAAACGCATGAAGGTCAGAGCCCAGATCGCGATGGTGCTGAACCTGGACAAGTGCATCGGCTGCCACACCTGCAGCGTGACCTGCAAGAACGTCTGGACCAGCCGCCCCGGCATGGAATACGCCTGGTTCAACAACGTCGAGACCAAACCCGGCATCGGCTACCCGAAGGAATGGGAGAACCAGGACAAGTGGAACGGCGGCTGGGTGCGCAAGGCCAACGGCAGCATCGAGCCGCGCCAGGGTGGCAAGTGGAAGCTGCTGATGAAGATCTTCGCCAACCCCAATTTGCCGGAGATCGACGACTACTACGAGCCCTTCACCTTCGACTACGACCACCTGCAGAGCGCACCGGAGATGAAGGCCAGCCCGACCGCCCGGCCGCGCAGCCTGATCACCGGCATGCAGATGGACAAGATCGTCTGGGGCCCCAACTGGGAGGAGATCCTCGGCGGCGAGTTCAGCAAGCGCAGCAAGGACAGCAACCTCGACAGCTTCGACGCGGCGCAGAAGGCCATGGTCGGCGAGTTCGAGAACACCTTCATGATGTACCTGCCCAGGCTGTGCGAACACTGCCTGAACCCGGCCTGCGTCGCCTCGTGCCCGTCGGGCTCGATCTACAAGCGCGAGGAAGACGGCATCGTGCTGATCGACCAGGACAAGTGCCGCGGCTGGCGCATGTGCGTGTCGGGCTGTCCGTACAAGAAGATCTACTACAACTGGAAGAGTGGCAAGGCCGAGAAGTGCATCTTCTGCTACCCGCGCATCGAAGCCGGCCAGCCCACAGTGTGCAGCGAGACCTGCGTCGGCCGCATCCGCTACCTGGGCGTGCTGCTGTACGACGCCGACCGCATCCAGGAAGCGGCCAGCGTCGAGCGCGACCGTGACCTGTACCAGGCGCAGTGCGACATCTTCCTCGACCCCAACGACCCGAAGGTCATCGCCCAGGCACGTGCCGACGGCATCCCCGAGGCCTGGCTGGAAGGCGCGCGCAAGAGCCCGGTGTGGAAGATGGCGATGGAGTGGAAGGTCGCCCTGCCGCTGCACCCCGAATACCGCACGCTGCCGATGGTCTGGTACGTGCCGCCGCTGTCGCCGATCAGTGCCGCGGCCAACGCCGGGCAGCTGGGCCACAACGGCCAGATCCCCGACGTCAAGCAGCTGCGCATTCCCGTCGCCTACCTGGCCAACATGCTCACGGCCGGCGACACCTTGCCGGTGGAACGCGCGCTCGAAAGAATGCTGGCGATGCGCGCCTACCAGCGCGACAAGCATGTCGAAGGCAAGACCAACCTCGAAGTGCTGAAGCAGGTCGGCCTGAGCGAAGCCCAGGTCGAGGACATGTACCACGTGATGGCCATCGCCAACTACGAGGACCGCTTCGTCATCCCCAGCACGCACCGCGAGTACGCCGAGAACGCTTTCAACGTGCGCGGCGGCTGCGGGTTCAGCTTCGGCAACGGCTGCAGCGAAGGCGTGGGTGAAACCAGCCTCTTCGGCAGCGAGAAGAAGCGCACCATTCCCATCAAGGCAGAAGTCTGATGAAGACCACCAAGCCCATGTCGCTCACGCTGCGCGTACTGGCGCGGCTGTTGAGCTACCCCGACGATGCGCTGCGCGAGCACCTGGACGAGTTGAGGCAGGCGCTGCGATCCGAAGCCGCGTTGCAGCCGGCCCGAGCGGCCGAGGTCGAGGCGCTGATCGACGACATCGGCGCGCAAAGCGCCATCGACGCCGAGGCCGACTACGTGCAGCTCTTCGACAGCGGCCGGCGCACCAGCCTGCACCTGTTCGAACACGTGCACGGCGATTCGCGCGACCGCGGCCCGGCGATGATCGACCTGGCGCAGACCTTCGAGTCCGCCGGCCTGTACCTGGCCGAAGGCGAGATGCCCGACCACCTGCCGGTGGTGCTGGAATACGCCTCGACCCAGCCGCCGCGCGAGGCACGGGCCTTCCTGGCCGAGATGGCGCACATCTTCAATGTCATCTTCAGCGCGCTGGACCAACGCCGCAGCCGCTACGCCAGCGCGCTCGGCGCGCTGATCGAACTGGCCGGCGAGAAGTGCGCGCCGGTGAACGTGCCCGACGAAGAGCCGATCGACGAGAGCTGGGCCGAGCCCGCAGCCTTCGACGGCTGCAGTTCGGCCGGGCAGTCGCGGCCCGACCAGCCGCAGCCGATCCACATCCAACGCAAGACCCTCGGCCCCACCGCCGCCCCAGGAGCGCGCCCATGAGCAGCCTGACGACCTACCTGCACAACTTCGCCTTCAACGTCTACCCGTACATCTGCCTGGCGGTGTTCTTCATGGGCAGCCTGGCGCGCTTCGACCGCGACCAGTACACCTGGAAGAGCGATTCGTCGCAACTGCTGCGGGCGGGGCAGTTGCGCTGGGGCAGCAACCTGTTCCACGGCGGCATCCTGTTCCTGTTCTTCGGGCACCTGTTCGGGCAACTGACGCCGCATGCGGTGTACGAGATCTTCGTCACGGCGCCGCAGAAGCAACTGGTGGCGGTGGTCGCCGGTGGCGTGGCCGGCGTGCTGTGCTTCATCGGCCTGACGCTGCTGCTGCACCGGCGCATCTTCGATCCGCGCATCCGCCTCACCAGCCACCGCACCGACATTGCGATCCTGGTCATCCTGTGGGTGCAGCTGGCCATCGGGCTGTCCACCTTGCCCGCCTCGCTGCATCACGTGGACAACCCCACCACGATGATCCAGCTGGCGAGCTATCTGCAAGGCATTGCCACCTTCCGGCCGGACGCCAGCCTGGTCACGGGCACGGACTGGCACTTCCAGGCGCACATGCTGCTGGGCATGACGATCTTCCTGCTCTTCCCGTTCAGCCGCCTGGTGCACGTGTGGAGCGGCTTTGCCTCGGTGGCCTACCTGTTCCGCCCGTATCAGGTGGTGCGTTCGCGGCGGCTGAACCTGCCGGCCGGACACAACACGCCGCCGGTGCGCAACTGAAGGGCCGGCCATGGATACCACCCTCACGCCCACGGTCGCACGCATCAACGGCGTGCCGCTGCACGCCGCCAGCGAGGCACTCGACGACGACAGCCTGCGCCAGCGCGCCTGCACCGAACTGCTGCGCCAGGCGGCGATGCAAGCCGGGCTGCTGGCCATGGACGATGCCCCAGGTCTGGACGGCAGCACCAGCGAAGCCGCCAGTGCCGCCATCGAGGCGCTGCTGTCCGCCCAGCTGGAGATTCCCGAGCCTTCGGACGAGGCCTGCCGCCGCCACTTCGACGCGCAGCCTGCGCGCTACCGCAGCGGCGATCGCGCCCAGGTGCGCCACGTGTTGTTTGCGGTGACGCCCGGCGTGGACGTGCGCAAGTTGCGTGACCGCGCCGAAGCCCTGCTGCTGGAAGTGCGCTGCCATCGCGACGGCGAAGCCGACCGCTTCGCGGCCCGTGCGGCCGAGCTGTCCAACTGCCCTTCGGGCGCACAAGGCGGCGACCTGGGCTGGCTGCGGCGCGAGGACTGCGCGCCGGAGTTCGCACGCGAGCTGTTCGCCGGTGCGGAGATCGGCGTGCTGCCGCGCCTGGTGCACAGCCGCTTCGGTCTGCATGTCGTCGAGGTCTTGGCCCGCGAGGCCGGGCACGCGCCGGACTTCGGCGCGGTGCGCGGTGCGGTGGCGCTGGCCTTGCGCCAGCAGAGTTTCGTCAGCGCGCTGCGCCAGTACCTGCAGCTGCTGGCCGGTGCGGCCCAGGTCGAGGGCGTGGCGCTGGACAGTGCCGACACGCCGCTGGTGCAGTAGCGTCATGGACATCGCCAGCTTCGACGACCTGCTGCAGGCCGCGCGCCAGCAGCGCGAGTTGCAACAGCTGCTGTTCGTGTTTGCCGGCGCCGAGCTGCCGGCCGGCGCGAGCGCCGAACAGCGTGCGCAGTACGAGGCGGGCGAAGGCGGCGAACTCGCGCCGCTGATGTGCGCGGACAAGGCGGCGGCCGAGCTGGCCGGCTTCGACGCACTGTGCGCCGAAGCGGCGCAGGCCGGGCCGCCCTGGGCCATCGTCTTCACGGCGGCGCTGTCGGGCCGCAACGGCCAGCCGCCCTCCGGCGCCGACATCGAGGCGGCGCTGCAGCACATGGTGGATGCCATCAAGTCCGGCCGGCTCGACGGCATGCTGCCCTTCAATCGACAGGGCGAGCCGGTGCAGCTGGCCTGAGAGGCTGCACCGTGCCTGACGAGCTGCTGCAGCGGCTGCGCCGCTTCCACGATCACACCTTTCCGGGGGTGCAGGACACCTTCGAGACGCTGGTCAAGGAGGGGCAGCACCCTACGATCCTGTTCATCGGCTGTTCCGATTCGCGGCTGGTGCCCTACCTGCTGACCGGCACCGGGCCGGGCGAGTTGTTCCTGGTGCGCAATGTCGGCGCCTTCGTGCCGCCGCACGACATGTCGGCCGGTTTCCACGGCACCGCGGCCGCGATCGAGTTTGCGGTGCTGAACCTGAATGTCGCACGCATCATCGTCTGCGGCCACAGCCATTGCGGTGGCATCCGTGCGCTGTACGAAGGCGCGCCGGCGCAGGCCACGAACCTGATCGCCTGGCTGGAGCTGGGCCGCGAGGCGGTGCTGCCGGTGCGCCTGAGCCCCGAGGCGCTGCGTCGCACCGAGCAGCGCGCGGTGGTGCTGCAGCTGGAGCGGCTGATGGGCTACCCGATGGTGCGCGAGCGCGTCGAGGCCGGCCAACTGACGCTGCACGGCTGGCACTACGTGATCGAGGACGGCGAAGTGCATGTCTTCGACGTGCGCAGCGGCGGCTTTGTCGCCGCGTCGAACGCAGAGCACAGCGGCACCGGTCCGTACGTGCCCTATGCCGACGGCAAGCCGGACGGGTGAGGCTGCTGCATCGCCAAGTGCGAACCGATCGGCGAGATCGGCCCCCCGTCGTTCGGCTTGTGCCGTAGCTCCCGTGGGGGAGGGCGCTGTCGAGAACCGGGGACGGTTCGGGTCAGTCGCGGTCCGGTGCTCCGAGCGGAAAGTAATTCCGAAACGGTCTGGCCTCGTCGACGGCTCTGGCGAACGCAGGCCAGGCCAGCAGACGCGACCGGTACCCGCGCAGCGTCGGATACGCGGCGGCGATGGGGTGCACCCAATCGGCATAGAAGAGCGACGGCGCTGCGGCGCAATCGGCCAGGCTCAGGGTCTCGCCGGCGGCCCAGGTGCGTCCCTGGAGCCTTTGCTCCAACCAGCCGTAGGCCAGCTCGAGGGCCCGCCTGGCCTCCGTCATGGCTTCGTCGGTCCGCGGCTTGTCCTGCTTGAGGGCTGCGAAGACGGGCTTCTGCATCGCCGTCATGACATCGTTGTCGAAGAAGCGGTCGAGAAATCGAACCTCCAGTGCCTGGAGCGGGTCGCCGGGCAGCCACCGCGTTCGACCGCCATGCGCAAGCATCAGGTGTTCGATGATGATGGTGGACTCCACCACCGTGCGCCCGTCGTCGACCAGGATCGGAAAGCGGCCGAACGGCCAGCGGGCCTTCAGTTCCGCCATGGCCGACGCGTCCTCGAGCGTTCGATACTCGAAGGGCAGGTCGTTCTCGTATAGCGCCACGAGCACCTTCTGGCAGTACGACGAGAAAGGGTGGGCGTAGAGCGTGAGCGGCATGATGCACCTGAACGGGTTGCGAAATGGAATCGGCTGGAACGCTATGTCAATGGATCCGCGCCGGCGTGTCCTGTTGAAGCACACGAGCGCGCAAGCAGCGCGGCCACCTCCTCGGCGCCGCTGGCCATGACCGGGTCTGGATCGGGCTGTTGCCACAACGCCGCCAGGTCCTGCGCCAGGTGGCCGCTGCGCAGCGCCAGCGGGCTCACTTCCCTGGCCCGGGCATGGCGGTGCAGCCAGGGGATCAGCGCGTCCTGTTCGGGCCAACCCGGCCGCGCCGCATACAGCATCGGCGTGGCGTTGCACGCCGCTTCGACGAAGCTGCCGTAGCCGGGCTTGCCGATCAATGCGTCGACCGAGGCGATCAGGTCGGTGAAGTCCCAGCCGAGGGTCTCGATGGCGCTGACTCGCGGATGCAGCACCTGCCACGCGGCCGGCACCAGCCAGTGCAGTGACGGCGGGAAGGGCCAGTCTTCCATGGGCAGCCGCGAGTCGATGCCGCCAAAGGCGACCAGGATCATCCTGTCGCCACGCGCCGCGGCGCAGCGCGCGCGCAGTTCGTCGCGTCGGCGCGTGCCCAGCCGAGCCACCGGGGCGGCCCAGCGGCCGTTGGGCAGATCGGGCATGGCCATGCCGGGGCTCAGCTTGATGAAGGCCCTGGCACCGCGGTAGGCCTGCAGCATCTGCGCGTGGATCGGCGGCATCCACGGCTCGCCGGCAAACACATGGGCGAACAGGTCGGCCCAGTTGAGCGAGCTCATGCCGAAGGCGGGAATGCCCTGCCGCGCGGCCGCCGCCAGCGGCAGGTAGGCCGCGTTGGCCAGCACCAGGTCGGGCTGCTCGCGCGCCAGCCAGGCGCTGGTCTCGGCCAGCCGCTCGTCCCAGCCGGCATGAAAGGCACGGTAGGCGGCGGCGCTGGCCTGGCGTGCGATGCGGAAGGCGTCCTCCATCTCGAAGCCGATGTCCAGCGCCCGCGCCTCGATGCGGAATTCGCCTTCGATGCGCGCGTGCAGCCGCTGTGCCGGCAGCATGCTGGCCACCGTCAGCCGCAGTCCGGGGAGCCGGCGGCGCAAGGCATTGAGGACCGGCGCCGACTGCGCGAGATGGCCCAGGCCGTGCGACGAGATGGTGGCAACCAGGTGGGTCATCGGCGGCAGCCGAGGGCGGTTCAGGCAGGGTGCTGCGCGTGGAACAGCGCGCCGGTCAGCACGCCGCTGCGGTACAGGCCGACGAAGTGCTCGTAGGCCTGGTCGTAGCGGTCGAAGTGGGCCTGCCCCAGCCGGGCCACCGTCTGCGCCTGCAGCGAGCGGTACATCGCATGCCGCTCGACCAGGATGCGGGTCCACTCGTCGCTCAGGTCGATGACCTGCACCATGCTCAGACCGGCGTCGCGCAGCCAGCGCCGATAGTCGACTTCGGTCGCGATCTCGCTGAAGCGCATGCCGTCGAACAGCCGGCGCGCATCATCCGCGGCCAATGCGCCGCGGTGCAGGATGTCGGAGAACACCAGCCGGCCGTCGGGCCGCAGCACGCGCGCGATGCCGGCCACCAGCCTGGGCTTGTCGGGTATGTGCGCAAAGGCCTCCTGGCTGATGGCCAGCGTGAACGAAGCATCGGCAAAGGGCAGGGCCAGCGCATTGCCTTGCTCGAAGTGCACCCGGTCCGACAGACCCGCCGCACGGGTCAACTCGGTGGCCCCTTCGACCCGGCTGGCCGTCAGGTCCAGCCCGGTGACCCGGCAGCCGGTCTTCCAGGCGAGGTAGCGTGCCGGGCCGCCCAGGCCGCTGCAGAGGTCGAGCACCTGGTCCGCCGCCACCACCTGGGCCTGGGCCATCAGCCGGTCGACCGCGGCCGTGCCGCCGTAGTGATCCTGGTCGTGCAGCTGCAGCACCTCTTCGGTGATCTGCTCACGGGCGATGCCGCGTGCCGCCACCGCATCGAAGATCTGCCGGGCGCTGATCGGGTGGAAGTCGTAGAAGTGCTCGACGGCCTGCAGGCGGGGGTCGGTGGGCATGCGGGGATCCTGGTTGCGGTAGCCTTTGGGCGTGTCCAGCATAGCGGCTCCTGTCGTCGACGCCTGCCCTTGCGGGCTGGGCGCGTCCTACGCCGCCTGCTGCGGGCGCTGGCATCGGGGCCCATGGCGTCTGCAGGCGCCGACGGCCGAGGCGCTGATGCGCTCGCGCTACAGCGCCTATGTGCTCGGCCTGGACGCCTACCTGCTGGACACCTGGCATCCGACCACACGCCCGGCCGGCATCGAGCCACAGCCGGCCGGCCTGCGCTGGCTGGGGCTGGAACTGCGCCGCTGCACGCAGCAAGGCGACGGGCGTGCGACGGTGGAGTTCATCGCGCGCAGCAAGCTGGTCGGGCG
>Ga0316603_10000659_pt1 | contig 17388 bp, 18 predicted proteins | sample OWC_soil_day10_n_FD_207649 | JGI IMG/M metagenome (GOLD analysis project Ga0316603, IMG submission 207649) | Wetland soil microbial communities from Old Woman Creek delta, Ohio, United States - OWC_soil_day10_noCT | ecosystem: Environmental > Terrestrial > Soil > Wetlands | place: USA: Ohio... | reverse complement strand
TCATCAGCTCAGCGGCCACGTACAGCTCCTTCACCGCCGCGCGCAGCTGCTTGTTGTCGTCCTTGAGCTTCAGCGCCTTGGAGAACGCGGCCACGGTGCCGAATCCGGTGATCCCGTAATGCGTCATGCGCTGGTGCTGGGCAATGATGGCGGCGTCCAGCACCGGACCCTTTTCCGGGCCGTCCTCGATCGTGTGCTTGAGGGCCTCATCCACCACGCCTTGCATGCCCTTGCGGTGCTCTTTCGACACTTTCTCGTCCTGATTGGCGATCAGTGCCTTCAGCAGATCGGTGTGCCCCGATATGCCCCTTTTGCGAAGCGTCGAGCATCTGCTTGAGCCCTGGGTGGGTGGCTTTCGGGGAGATCGTCTTCAGTGCACGGGCCATCTGGTCGTTGGCCGACCAAAGGTCCTTGAGCTCTTCGATGCAGAGGTCGGACAGATTCGAAATCGCGGACATGGTGTTTCCGTCAGGTGGCGTCTTGCAAGAGCTTCGCAAGTACGAGGGCCGTAGCTTGCCGCCGGCCGCGTTGCAGGTCTGTAGGACACACCATCGCTCTGTCGTGGGACTCTGCCGGTCGGCTCCAGCGAGGTCGGGTTCGCGATGAAGACACATCGCACCCCCGGATCAGAGTTGCGATCCGATCAGCGATGCCAGGCGCTCATGGAGCCTTTCGCGCAGCGGGCGCCGAGCCCATTCAGCATGGCTGACGCGGTGCGACAGGGCCAGGTCGGCCTCGAACACGGCGGTCTGCGCGGCGGCGAAATCCACGTCCAGCACGTTCAGGGTGGCCTCGTCGTTGAGACGGAAGGACCGGTTGTCGAAGTTGGTCGAACCCACCGACACCAGCAACCCATCGACGATCATCACCTTGCAGTGGTACATGGTCGGTGCGTACTCGGCGATGACGGCGCCGGCCTGCAGCAAGGGCCCCCAGCTGGCGCGCGACGCGCCGCGCACCGCGTCGCTGTCGATGTGCTCGCCCGGCACGACGATGCGCAGGACCACGCCGCGCCGCAGCGCTTCGAGCAAGGCATCCCGCGTCAATCCGTCCGGCACGAAATACGCCGCCGACAAGTCGATCGACCGTGTGGCCGCGCCGATGGCCAGCAGATACATCAACTGCATGCTCTCGCTTCCGCCGCTGGGCGAGCTGCTGAATACTTGCGCGCGCATGCCGCCGGCGCTCGCCAGCGGCGCAAAGTAGCGTGGGCCGTGCAGCACATGGCCGGTCACCTTGATCCAGTTGTCCATGAACACAGCCTGCATTTGCGCCACCACCGGCCCTTCGACCTGGAAGTGCGTGTCGCGCCAGTGCAAGGGGTCCTGGGCCCGCCCCGTCCATTGCGGTGCGATGCCGACGCCGCCGGTGAAGGCCAGGCGGCTGTCCACCACCAGCAGCTTGCGGTGGGTGCGGTTGTTCAGCCGCCCGAGCTTCGACCAATGTGGCGGGTGGAACTTGTGCACCTGGATGCCTGCGTCCTTCATGCCTTTGATCAACTGCTCGTCCATCTTCGCGCTGCCCACCCAGTCGAGCAGCACATGCACCTTCACGCCGTGGCGTGCGCGTTCGGCCAGGGCATCGGCGAAGGCGTGGCCGATATCGCCGGACCAGTAGATGTAGGTCTCGAAGGTGATGGAGATTTCGGCGCTGCGGATGGCTGCCAGCATCGCCGGGAAGATCTCATCGCCGTTGATCAGCGTGGTCACCCGGTTGCCGTCGAGAAACGGGGGGCCGAGCAGCACACCGAGCTCGCGCGCGAAGGCCGCATCGCTCAGCGCATGCACTCGCTCGATGCGCCGCTCTACCTGTGTTTCGCCGCCGCTTCGGGCGTTGACGATGAGCAGGCCGAAAAGCGCCACCAGCAGCAGGCCACCCAGCCAGAACGGCCAGTGCTGTGCCATGGAGTCTGCGATCACGGCGCGATTATTGCGTCGTGTCCCACGCGGCGGTGGGTGTGTGGCAGCCTTCGAGGGCGCCGAGGTCTTCTCTTCGTGGCTCATCAGACGATGGCCGTGTCGGTCAGGTGAACAGCGCGATCAGGATGAGGTTGGGGATTGGTATTCCCGTTACAAGTGGCAGCAATGTGCGCATGGAGGACTCCTGGTGGGGGTGAGTTAGCGTGCTTGAACGGCATTCCGGGATCGCGCTGCCGCCAATGGGCGCCTGATCGCTTAGTGGCGAGCCCGCTTCCGGGTGTGTGCATAGTTCATCGTCGTGAGGGAGCTTGAAAATCGACCCGACGATCGGACTTTTTCCACTCGTGAACCGGACGCTAGGGATTCGGTCCCGCCGGGTCTGTGCGATGACGCACCCACGTGAGGGGCATGTTCTCGCCTGCGGTGTGGCGATCTTCCCTTGTGTGTGCCAGCGCACAGAGCTCGGCGCATGCGCTGCGGGATGATCTCGCGATACTGGCAACTCAAGTTCGCCAGCCACGTGACTGCAGGACTCAGCGCATGCAACTCAGCCAGTTCATCAAGGCGAATCTCGACTCGATCGTCGCCGACTGGGAGGACTTTGCCCGCACGCTGCCAGCGGGCAAGTCGATGACGCGGCTGGCGCTGCGCGACCACAGCCGTGAGATCCTGGTCAGCATCGCCGTGGAGATGGAGCGGCCGAAGTCCGACCAGGAACGCAGCGCGCAGGCCGAAGACATCACCGCCGCGACACAGCCTGCCGGCACCGCTGCGGCCGAGCACGGCGCACTGCGGCAGATGGCCGGCTTCGATCTGGTGCAACTGTTTGCCGAATTTCGCGCGCTGCGCGCCAGTGTGATGCTGTCCTGGAAGCGCTCCGGCGAGGCCAGTGCGACGCACGATTCGCTCGACCAGATGATGCTGTTCAACGAAGGCATGGACAAGGCACTGGCCGAATCGGTGCAGCGCTATTCCGGCGAGGTTGCGGCCTCGCGCGACATGTTCCTGGCGGTGCTGGGCCACGACCTGCGCGGTCCGCTGTCGGGCATCAGCATGGCCACCCTGCTGCTGAGCAAGCCCGGCCTGGACGAAGCCGCGCGGCACAAGGCGGCCGCGCGCATCAAGCGCGCCAGCACCGAGATGGGCGGCCTGATCACCGACCTGCTGGAGTACACACGCACGCGGCTGGGTGCGGGCATACCGATGGAGTTGGCGGCTTGCGATCTCGGCGCGGTGTGCGAAGACGCGCTCGAAGCCATACGCACCGGGTTCCCCGAACTCCAGTTCGTGCAGACGCTGTCCGGTGACCTGAACCTTCAAGCCGATGCGTCGCGACTGCGACAGGCTCTGTCCAACCTGCTGGCCAACGCGGTGCAGCATGGCGACCGCAGCGCACCGATCACCCTCAGCGCCGCGGGCGAGGACGACGCGGTGGTGGTGACGGTGGGCAACCAGGGCGAGCCGATCGCGGCGGACGCGCACCTGGCCATCTTCGAGCCGCTGGTGCGCGCGCCCAGTGCCACGTCGCAGTCTCAGGAGCGCTCGAAGACAAGCCTCGGCCTGGGCCTGTTCATCGTGCGCGAAATCGTGCTCGGCCATGGCGGCACGATCGAGGTGCAATCCAGCGCCGAGACCGGCACGGTGTTCACCCTGCGCTTGCCTCGCCGCCCATGCGAACCGCAAACCCCAGCTGCCGCCTGAACGCGGCGCGAATCCTGATCGATCGGAGCGCCATGATGAGCAAAGTCACCCCATCCACCGAACGCGTGTCGAAAGTCCGGCCTGTCAAGGGCCCCGCCGCAGTGGGCCGGGCGCCGCTGGCGCCTGGCGCCGGTACGGCAGTGAAGGACGTCGACCTTCCCCTTCCGCACGAGCGCGACGAGTCCACGCACAGCGTCGCGGCCAAACCCGACCCGGTGATGGTGCAGGCGCATCGCGATATCGAGGCGGGTTTGGTCGATACCGACATGCGCGCCACCCCTGGCCTGGATGCACAACGCCGCGCCGCGATGGTGCCCGGCGCAGGCGGCAAACCACCTGGCAAGGGGCGCTGAGCGGCGGCTAGCAGGCGGCGCGCGCCTGCGCTGTCGCGCAGGCCCGTGTCCGCAAGACTTACACCACAGGCGGATCGCTCTCGCGCGCCGGGTGGCGATGCTGGCCCACGGCATCAATGAAGCGCGCAATCGTTTCCTTGTGCCCGCTACTGTCGCTGAGCACGCCGGGATCGGCCTCGCCCGAAGGCAAGGTGGCCGCCACGCCGAACATCGGCAGCAGCGCTGCCGACGAGCCCATGGCGAGGATGGTCTTGCAGTGTCGATACTGGTTCACCATGAACTCCGTCGCCTGTCCCAGCGCGGCAAGCCTGACGCCCCCGGCTTCCCCGTCGGCCAGCACCACCGCATCGAAGAGCACGGCCGGCGAATTCTCGAAACTTCCGTCGGCTTGCAGCGCCACGCCATCGGTGGTCGCCACCGCGCCCAGCCGCGGCGCGACGACCTTCGGCACCGCGCCTGCTTGCAGCAGCGCCGCCTGCACGGCGGCCACCGAGGCGCCGACCACGCCGTCGGCCACCAGGATCGCGACCTTGCGTGTGCGCACACCGCCATCGCCAGGCAGGTGCGTCAAGGACAGGGCAGCGGATTCGGTCACCTCCGGCTTGGGTGCCGAGACCACGGCGCGCGGCATGGCCGCTGGCACCGCCATGCCCAGCCCTTCGGCCACCGCAGCGGCGAGCTCGGCGGACACGTTGACCAGCGACGCCAGCATGCGTTCGCGGATCGCCGGCACCGTGAGTTTGCTCAACTCGAAGCGGAAGGCGGCCGCGATGTGCGCGCGCTCCACAGGGGTCTGACTTGCGTAGAACAGCGTGGCCTGCGCGTAGTGCTCGCAGAACTTCTCCGGCTTGCCACGCACCTTGTCTTCCTGCACCGGCGCGGGGAAGGAGACAAAGCCGGCGGCCCCGGCCTGGAACGGGCAGCCGCCCGCCAACGAGTTGGGTTCGTAAGCTACACGGCCGCGGTGAATGGCCTGCCGGTGCAAGCCGTCGCGCTGGTTGTTGGCCACCGGCGCCAGCGGTGCATTGATCGGGATTTCGTGGAAGTTCGGCCCGCCCAGCCGGCTGAGCTGCGTGTCGGCGTAGGAATGGATGCGCCCGGCCAGCAGCGGGTCGTTGCTGAAGTCGATGCCGGGAATGACATGCGCGGCACAGAAAGCCACCTGTTCGGTCTCGGCGAAGAAGTTGTCCGGGTTGCGGTCCAGCACCATGCGACCCACGGGCGTGACGGGTACGAGTTCTTCGGGGATCAGCTTGGTCGCATCCAGCACGTCGAAGCTGAAGCCATCGGCCTGCTCTTCGCTGAAGATCTGCAAACCCAGCTCCCACTCGGGATACTCGCCGGCCTCGATGGCTTCCCACAGGTCACGGCGGTGGAAGTCGGCATCCGCCCCAGCAATCTTGGCGGCTTCATCCCACACCAGCGAATGGGTGCCGAGCAGCGGCTTCCAGTGGAACTTGACGAAGCTCGATGTGCCTTGAGCGTTCACGAGGCGGAAGGTGTGCACGCCGAAGCCGGCCATCATGCGATAGCTGCGCGGGATGCCGCGGTCAGACATGACCCACATCAGCATGTGCGTCGATTCGGGCATCAGCGAGACAAAGTCCCAAAAGGTGTCGTGCGCCGACGCCGCCTGCGGCATGCCGTGGTGCGGCTCGGGTTTGACGGCGTGCACCAGGTCGGGGAACTTCATCGCGTCCTGGATGAAGAACACCGGGATGTTGTTGCCGACCAGGTCCCAGTTGCCGGCGTCGGTGTAGAACTTGACGGCAAAGCCACGCGCGTCGCGTGCGGTGTCGACCGAGCCGCGCTCGCCGGCCACGGTGGAAAAGCGCACGAACACCGGCGTGCGCTTGCCGGCCTCGGCGAAGGGCGCGGCGCGTGTGTGTGCGGCCAGCGAGGCATAGGCTTCGAAGTAGCCGTGCGCCGCCGAGCCGCGGGCGTGCACGATGCGCTCGGGAATGCGCTCATGGTCGAAGTGCGTGATCTTCTCGCGCAGGATGAAGTCTTCCAGCAGCGCAGGCCCGCGCAGCCCGGCCTTCAGCGAATGCTGGTTGTCGGCGATGGCCACACCCTGGTTGGTGGTCAGCACCTGGCCGCCGCCATCGGCGCGCACGCGGTCGAGCGAGCCGATGCTCGCGTTCAAGCCGACCGCGGGCGTGCCGCTGCCGGTCTTGCCCGAGGCATTCGATTCGCTGAGCGTGCTGGCGGTGACGGCGGGCGAGGCAGGTTCGGCCTGCAGGCCCTGGGGCGGGTGCACGGCGTTGTCGCGGCCGATTTCCAGCGGCTTGTTGGCATTCCACGGCATCGATTCCACCAGCTTCTGCGTGGCCTGGGCCTGCTGCGCCAGCACGTCGCCGGCGGTGTCGCGCGGCGGCGCCGAAGGCCGGCTGCTCGTGCTGCGTGCGGCCGCCTTGGAGGCAGTGGCGTCGGACGCGGATTTGGCGGGTTTCTTCATGACAGCTCCTTGACGAATAGAACGGGTCCCACGGGGTGCGTGGGTCAGGTGTGACCTTTGGGCGTGAGCGCTCTTCGATCTGTATGCCAGCGCACATTGAGCAAGCGCCAGCGAAACGACGCCGCAGTGAATGCGCTGGGGCAAGGTTCACCACTGGGCCATGCCGACGGCTTCCGGCTCGTATCGTTTCCAACGCCCCGGCGCTTGCCCGAGCCGATCGCCCACGATGCGAAGCACCGATCGGTTCCATCCCAGGCCGACATGGCTGCCACTGACTTCGAGATCCTGCACGCGCTGCGACTCGGCCTCGTGCTTGCAGGTCTGCCACGCCACCACGCCATCCGATCGGCTGTAGATCGATGTGGTGGGCACCGAAGGCGCGCTGCGGAGTCGCGCACTCAGCGCGGCATCGAAAGCCGGGGCGCTGCCGCTGAGCAGACGGAAGATCCAGCCGACGTTGGTGTGATCGGCGCTGGCGTTGAACGGGGTGCCGATGGTGATCACCTGACGCACCTTCCGGCCCATCGTCTTCGACAGTTCGCGTGCGTAGATGCCGCCCAGGCTCCAGCCGATGAAGGTGGCGCTTTGCTCGAAGCCGCTGAGCAGCTGCGCCGTATGCGCCTTCAAGTCGGCCAACCAGACGTCGATGTCGCCCTCGGGCCCTCGATTGATGCCGCGGCCCCAGTCGAGTGCTTCGTAGCCAAGGGATTGGCAGTAGCGGCGCAGCGGTGCGACGGCCGTTCCATCTGTACCCATGCCGGGAAAGATGATCACCGGATGACCGTCGCCAGCCGCCGGCTTGGCCTCCGCCGGCGAAATATGGTGCGATGCGAACTCGAACGCGGCGCGCCAGGGTTCGATGCCGAACAGCGCCAGCGACGGGCGCTCGATAGGGAGGGTGGAGTGCATGTGCGCCGACAAACTATTCAAGAGAGCATCTTGCTGTCCTTGCCGCATGGCCGCAGTGCGCCGAGTTCCCGAGTTGGCGTAGGACATCACCGTCGAAGTGCCGAGGGCGACGGCGGTGCGAACTGAAGGTGAAGGGCCGACATCTGAGTGCGCTGGCGAACAGACCGCCATGGCGGGCCCGCGCTAACTTGCGATATGGACTTCCACAATGAACAACATGTCGCCGCGCGCCGAGGCGCCCGGCCTGGCTTACCGGCAAAGGTTGGCAAGCGCCTGGCGGCAATCGCGAGTTGTGTGCTGGCGGGCGCGGCGATGTGGGGTTGCGGCGAGACCGCGCAATTGTCGGTGGCACAAGGCACCGGGCCTCGGCCCGAATTGCCGGCGCCGACCAAGACGCTGCTGCCGACGGTGAACATCGCGCCAGCCACCGGCTGGCCGCAAGGCTCGGCGCCGCAGGCGGCAGCCGGGCTGCAGGTGGGGGCCTTCGCCAGCGGGCTGGATCATCCGCGCTGGCTGCTGGTGCTGCCCAACGGCGACGTGCTGGTGGCGGAAAGTAACGCGCCGCCCAAACCGGAAGGCAGCAAGGGCATCAGGGACTATGTCACCGCGCTGATGATGAAGCGTGCCGGCGCCGGCACGCCCCGCGCCAACCCCAACACCATGCTGCGCGACGCCCACGGCGACGGCATCGCCGAAATCCGGTCGGTCCTGCTGAGCGGCTTGTATTCACCCTTCGGCATGGCATTGATCGGCGAGCGCCTGTTCGTGGCCAACGCCGACGCGGTGCTGAGCTTTCCCTACCGCAGCGGCGATACCGTCATCACCACACCCGGCACCAAGCTGCTCGATCTGCCGGGCGGCCCGATCAACCACCATTGGACCAAGAACCTGCTGGCCAGCACCGACGGCAGCAAGTTGTATGTCAGCGTGGGCTCCAACAGCAATGTCGGCGAGCGCGGCATGATGCTCGAGGAGGGGCGTGCTGCCATTTGGGAAGTGCAGGTCGACAGCGGCGCGCACCGCGTCTTCGCCTCGGGCTTGCGCAACCCCGTGGGCATGGCCTGGGACTCGGCCGGGCAGGTGCTGTGGACGGTAGTCAACGAGCGCGATGAGCTGGGCAGCGACCTGGTGCCCGACTACCTGAGCTCGGTGCAGGACAGTGGCTTCTATGGCTGGCCTTACAGCTACTTCGGCCAGAACCTGGATACGCGGGTCGAGCAGTCGCAGCCGGCGCTGGTGGCCACTGCACTGGTGCCCGACTACGCGCTGGGTCCGCACACCGCATCGCTCGGTCTGGCGCGCTCCGAAGGCGGCAAGCTGCCCGCATCATTCGCGGAGGGTATGTTCATCGGCCAGCATGGCTCGTGGAACCGCCGGCCGCACAGCGGCTACAAAGTGATCTTCGTGCCGTTTCAGAATGGCAAACCGGCGGGTGCGCCACTGGATGTTTTGACCGGTTTCCTCAATGAGGCCGGCGACGCGATGGGCCGGCCGGTGGGCGTGGCCATCGACGCGCGCGGCGCGCTGTTGGTCGCGGACGATGTGGGCAATGTGATCTGGCGTGTCAGCGCAAGACCTTGAGGTCGGCATGAACAAGTATGTCGCCGCCTACGCCGGCGCAATCGTGATGGTGGTGCTGGACATGCTCTGGCTCGGCGTGATCGCCAAGCCGCTGTATCCGCAGGGCATCGGCCACCTGTTGGCCGAAAGATCCAAGGTCGGCGTCGCGGTGCTGTTCTATCTGCTGTATGGGCGGGGAGTGGTGATCTTTGCCGTTTCACCGCGGCACGGTAGCTCCAGAGGGGCCATGACCCTGACGATGGGCGCGCCGTACGGCTTGTTCGGCTGGGGCACGGAGGTCAGTACCACGTCGGCGGCCGGCGAAAAGGCCGTGCTGAGCTGGGCCACGCGCGCATCGCCATGAACCGACCAGGACGCGCCACGTTTCGCCGGCGCCCGGCGTGGGCGGCCGTTCCTTTGGCGGTGCTGGTCTTGCTCTTGCCAGGGCGGCAGCCGCTTGCCATCGCAGCCGAAAGAACCCCGCCGCCGGCAGCTTCGCTGCCCCTGCGTGGCGCCGATTTCGGTGTCGGCTCGGTGGTCAGCGCTCAGGCGAGGCAACTGGCCGACTGGGTCGCCGCGACCGCCGATCACGCAGACGTGCCCTTCATCATCGTCGACAAGAAGCGGGCGCGCGTGTTCGTGTTCGACGCCAGCGCCCGCCTGCGCGCTCACAGCGCAGTGTTGCTGGGTTCGGCGCTCGGCGACGACTCGGTGCCCTACATCGGCACCCGGCCGATGGCGCAGATCCTTCCTGCCGAGCGCACCACGCCGGCGGGGCGCTTCGTGGCCGAACGTGGCCGAAACACGCAGGGCGAGGATATCGTCTGGGTGGACTACGACGCTGCCGTCTCGATGCATCGTGTACGCACGGGCAATGCAATGGAGCGGCGCGCCGAGCGCCTGGCCACGCCGACGATCGACGACAACCGCATCTCGTACGGCTGCATCAATGTGCCGGTGGCGTTCTACGAGAAATTCATCCAACCCATCTTCGCGCTGAGCAAGGCGATGGTGTATGTGCTGCCCGACATCAAACCAGTGGCCGAGGTCTTCGGCATCTCGCAGGCTGCGTCAGCGGAGCTCGATGTCGATAGCGCTGCGCCAGTTCCTGTGCACGGCGGCATTGGAATATCCGGCGACCGCAGCGCCTCGCTCATGCAATGAACTGCGGCTGGCAGCGAGTCATTTGACTCTCTGCCGGCCGCGGTCCTGCCCTCGACTTCAGTTGCGGTCGGCGCGTGCGGCGCGTTCCGTGCCTATCGTCGCGCGGTCTGCGGGGGTGCGCAGGGTGTCATCGGTGGACCGCGTCGCTGCGGTGCCGGTGGCGCCGGACGTGCCGGTGGTGATGTTGGTGCCGGCACCAGGCGTCGTCGCCTCAATCGTGCGCTGCGTCGTCGAGTTCATGTTGCCCGGCGTCGTACTGCCAGAGGCTGTCGTGGTGCTCGGCGTCTGCACTTGCGTCTGGCCCGAGCCCTGAACTTGGTTCTGGTTCGGCGCGGTGGAACTCGGCGTGCTCGGCGTTGTGGTCTGAGCGAAGGCCACGCCGGCGGCGCCAGCCACGGCCAGCGAACAGGCGCTGGCAATCAACAGTCGGGATGCGTTCATGAGAGGTCTCCTGGGAGGTTACTAACGACAGATCGGCGAAGCCGGGGAATACACACGCTATGGATGCAACTACGTTCGCGAAACAGGACGGTGCCGCAGGTCGGTGTAGGAGAAGAGTGCGAGCAAGCGCACTCGTGCATGCTCACTCGGAACGCGTGGATTGCATGGGCGCGCGCTGACGCTTGCTGAAAAGCAAACCAGCCAAAGGCAGGCCTACTGCCACGAGAATCGACGCGGTATCGGGTCCCATGCGCCCTCTCCAGGCCACAGGCAAGAGCGGCCAGAGCAGGGCTGCGGCGCGCACCCAGGGCACCTCGCCAAAGCGAGATGCCGACGAGGCAATGGGCGTCGCCGCCGGCGCGGCCGGGGTGCCGGGCCTTTCGGCGGTGTCACGCCTGCTCCGGATCAGGCGCACGACGCCCCAGATGAGGGCCAGCGCACCCAGCGCGTACAGCGCTGGGCGCAGCATGCGGCGCGGCTCGGTGGCGGTTTGCGCGCGTTGCAGCAACGCCTGAGCACCATGCCGCAAAGCCTGCTCGCGCGCCACCAAGCGTTGTTCGGCCAGCGCTATGCGCTCGTCGAGCGTGCCCTGCGGCAGGTCAGTGCGCGCGGGCGGAAGCGGCGGCGTGAGGTTCGGTGTGTTCATCGGGTGGTGGCGATCGGCTTGCGGATGACGGCTGCGACAGGGTCAGGTGCCGCCGCGTGGCCGGCAACTTCAGCAACGGTGCCAGCGCACGCACGCGGGCCACCGCCCACCCGCAGGCACCCAGGTTGATGAAGAGCACGATCAGCGATGCCGCGGCCCAATGCAGACCTGCTTCGATGAGGGCCACCATCACGCCGCCCCACAGGGCCAGCCAGGCGGTGACAGCCAGGATCGCCGCCGCGACGATGAGCGCGACGATCTGAGCCAGCACCTGTCCGGCGCGCTGCAGTTCCAGCGACAGCAACTCGACGCGATCGCTGATCACGCCGGGCAGTTCGTGCACCAGTCCTTGAAGCGATGCCAGCCAGGACGGCTGCGGCGCCGCCGGGGAACCCGGCGAAGCGGCCTGCCGGTCCGCTGCAGCGGCGTGCGCGTCGCGGTCCGCGTCGGGGTTGCCGGTCGGTGCCAAGGTGGGCCTTCAGCGCGTCAGGCGCGCGACCACCACACCCACGGCGAGCGCGGCCGCCACGGCCGCCAGCGGGTGTTCGCGCACGGTGTCACGCAGGCTTTCGGCCCACTCGTCGCCCGTCATGCGCCACTGCTCGGCTTTGTCGTGCAGGACCTCGCCGGTCTGGGCCAGGCCCTGCTCTAGCTGTTCCAGCGGCGGTGTTGCCTTCTCGGCAATGCGGTCGATCGTCTCGTGGGCACCCTTCACCACGCGGGTCATCATCTCTGCGGTCGCGCTCGGATGGGGGTCCTGCGCCATCGGCGGCGTGGCAGACCCATCGTTCTGTCCCGCCTGGGACTGCCCGGCCACGGGCGGTGAAAAGGTGGGGTTGGCGAGGTTCATGGTCGGCGTCCTTCGGTCGTTTGGGGGAAGAAGTGGACGCATCGTTGCGGTTGCGCCGTGCTTCGTCTGTTCGCAAGCGCACGCAGCGTTGTGCCCTGCCGCGACGGCCTTCAGGTCGCCAAGGCAAAACCCGCGTGCCAGGGACGCGCAGGCGGCACCGGCCGGGGATACGGCAGCGGCACGCCGCTCGGCGGATTGCGCATCGGCCAAGAGGGCAGCAAGCGCTGATGTTCCCTCTTGGCAGAGGCATAACACTCGCAGGCGCACCTTTCCAGGCGGTCACGGTCGAGTACGACGATGTGGCCGCGCTGGTAGCGGATGACGCCCGCGTGTTGCAGTTTCAGGGCCGCCGCGGTGACGCCTTCACGGCGCACACCCAACAGGTTGGCCACACCTTCCTGCGTCATTGACAGCTCAACCGCCGACGAGCGATCCAGCGCCAGCAGCAGGCGTTTGCTTAACTGCTGGTCGATGGTGTGATAACGGTTGCACAGCGCCGTTTGCGCCACATGCGCCATGAGTGCCTGCGTGTACTGCAGCAGCAGCGCCAGTACGGCGCCACTGGGTTGCAGTTCTCCGCGCAAAGTCGGCGCACGCAGCCGGTAGGCATGGCCCGCCGACTGCACCACGGCCTGGCCGAACATGGTGCTGCTGCCCATCCATACGGCGACGCCGGCCATGCCCTCCGCGCCGACCACGGCCAGCTCGACCGATGCACCGTCGCGCGTCATCGAGATCAACGAGATGACTGCGGTGGACGGGAAGTAGACATACGCCACCTCGCTGCCCGCGCCATACAGGGCCTGCCCGGCGCGCAACTCTACCGACTCCAGGTGGGGCGCCCAGCGCTGATAGTCGGCCTGCGGCAATGAAGCGAGCAGTTGGTTCTGCACCAGGGCATGCTGCGGTTTCGAAATCTTGATCACGATGCGCCCATGGATTGATCTGGCAAGTTTCCATGTTCGCTGTCAGGCCGGGCCGCGGCCATCAGCAAGCGCCGCCCAGGCGTGTGGGCACGGTCCTACAGCGCCGCACTCGCCGCCGGGCGCGTGGCGCGTTGCCGGCCACGCGCGCCGTGCTTGCGAAGGTGCCAACGGTGGACCTGGAGATGCCCGGCCCGCGCGCACACGCGCATGCTCGGCCGGGCATCGAGATCAGCCTTTGCGCGGGGTTGTCTGTTCGAAGAAGAAACGCAGCATTTCGCGACTGGCATCGGGCCCTTGCGTATCGGTGTAGGAACCCGCCGCCTGTCCACCCGACCAGGCGTGGCCCGCACCGTGCACCAGCCAGTGTTCGGCGATCGGCTGCCCGGGACCTGACCGGTGGGTCGAGCGCGCATAGCGCCGACCCTGGGTCGACACGCCCTGGTCGATGACTGGGCGATTTGCGGTCGAGGCGGAAGACCGCGCACGGCTTTTGAGCATGACCTCGATGACCTGTTCCGCATTGCGCGGATGAACGGTCTGGTCCTGATCGCCATGGAAGACGATGGCCGGCACCGGCAGTACCGCAGCAGTCGCAGTGCTTGCCTCTGACCGCATGCGAACAGGCATGCCAGCAGGCAAAGTGGTCGCGCTCGCGCCGGTGCGCATGGCTGCCAACCGCTGCGGCCGGCTGCGTGCCGCAGTTGGCGGCAACCCCGAATGAACCCCGACGGCGGCAAAGATTTCCGGGTACGCCGCTGCGACCAGCGCCGCCATGGCGCCACCGGCCGACAGCCCGGCGATGTAGACGCGTTCGGGGTCGACGCCATGCGCCTGGATCACCGCGTGCGTCATGGTGGCAATCCCGGCTGTCTCGCCGCGGTCGCGTCCTTGGTGATTGTGCTTGAACCAGTTCCAGCAACGCGATGGATTGGCGTCCTGCGCCTGCGCGGGGTACAAGACATAGAACCCCTGGTCGCGCGCCAGGGCATTCATGCCCGTGCCCACAGCGAAGTCATCGGGATCCTGCGTGCAGCCGTGCAGCATCACCACCAGCGGCAGAGACGGCCCAGCAACACCCGGCGGCACGAAGAGCTAGTAGTGGCGGGTGAGCGAGGCGTGCGTGTGCACGCCGCAGACGAACTCGCCCTCACGCGAACTCCCCATGCAAGGTGTATCGACGAAGTTCGGTGCAGATGCTGGGCCGGGTTCGACGCGATCGACCACCTCGAGCACACAGCCTTCGAGCACGACCGAGCGATCCTCTGATGGATCCAGCGACGCTTCGCCCTGCATGGCGCCGCTCGGCGAACGTGGATCGGGCGCGGGCGCAGCGGCTGCGGCGCCGGCGAGCGCGTGTTGTATCGCGGCGGTGGCCGCGGCCAGATTCCCGCCTTGGGTCAGTCGTGTCGCGTCGCGCATCAGTTCATGGAATGTCGGTTTCATGCAGTCCTTGCAAATCATGCAGTCCCTGCAAATTTTGAGATCGTTGGGTTTCAGCGCTGGCGACTGGCCAGCGCGGCCTTGATGGCGGGGCCGGCATGCAGTGCGCCGAGCACGTCCAGCGATTCGATGGTGGCCAGCGCCAGTTCGGGGCTCACGTCGTGGGCGATCGACGCCAGGCCCAGCACGCGGATGCGCAGGGTTTGTCTGGTGGCCTTCACGGCCCGCAGATCGTCGGCACTGAAATGCTGCAGACCCAGCTCCAGCGTCTTGCGCGCCACCACCTGTTTGACGGCATCGGCGTGAGTACCCAACTGGTTGCGGATGGCCGTGCGGATGAAGTCGGTGCGGTTGCCGTAGAAGCCCTCCGACACCAGCAGGTCGATCTGTCCCAGGTAGACGCAGCCGTCCTTGTAGGGATCGTTGGCGCTGACCGAAGGTGGCTGGGACTACCCCCAATGAGGGGCAGCGGCTCAGCAACATCAATCTGGATGGCGACGGTTGGCTAACGAACGTCAACGAGACGCTTCGGAATTGGCTCAAATGACATGAAGTTTGGCTCGTCGCCAAGTGGGGAAACCCAATCCATAGTTACATCGGGAGAAAGTTCGGCAAGTGATGAGCGCCTGAGTTCGGCAACGCACAGACACTTTCCGCGGTGTCGGCAACAAGAGCGCTCATCGACCTGGAGACGCTCATGCCGAATCGAACCACAGCACCCACACCCCGCACGCCGGCCACTCGGCCGACGAAAGCGCCTGAGGCGGCCGGCAAGGTGGCGCCGTCGGGCGGTTCCGAGAGCTCGCCGAAGGATGCCGAGTCGCTGCTGCCGCACGATCGCGAACAATCCAAACAAACGGTGGCGCCGACGCCCAACGCAGTCGTGCGGCAGGCAAAGGACGACGTGGACGCGGGCATGGTCGACACCGACATGCGCGTTACACCCGACGCACAGCGCCGAACCAAGGTATCGCCTGGCGCGGATTGCAAGCCGACCCGCAACGCGGGCTGAGTTTGTCCGTCACGGACCGCTCACGGCGGCGGTCGTGACCTCGCCGTCGGACCCATTCACCTCAGAGACGCCAAGAGCGCGGAGGCTCGAAGCAGCTTCAGTGGCCGCTTGGGCATCTGGGCGACGTCATCGTTCCAGGCCCGCGGCATCGTGATCTCGTCTAGAAGGCGGAGCGCCGCGGCGACCGGATCAGGCTACCGCCGACGAGATTGCGTTTTTCGAGCAGATGGACCTGGCAGGCACGGACCCGTTCGGGGCCGAGCACTTCGGGCAAGAAGCGAAGTGCCGGGCGAAAGCACTGATCTGGATCGCGTCATCCTTGTGGGGCGCGGCTTCAGTTGGGCGTTCGGCAATGCCACCTCCGCGGCCAGAACGCGATGACTTTGTCCCACGCGCGCGCCAGGCGGCTACCTCGGTGGGGAATCTGTGGGCCCCGGCGCTGCGCTTGAAGGCGTCGAGTTCGACCAGCGCAGCCTCGGCCCTCGCGAATGCTTGATCTCCGGCTCGGCGCAGAGCATTTGGCCGGACAGCAGTGGGGCGCCATAGACATTGATCTGCTCTTGCCGCCTTCGGGTTTGTCGTGTGGGAGGACCGCCACTGCCACGTGTCGGCTGTGTCCACATGTGTCGCCTACGCGCGAACAGCGCTCCTGCTCGCGCCTGTGGGCCGCGGGCAATGGGGGCTGATGGCTTGCAACGCGCCGTCCTCAAGGCACCCAGCGCGAGGACGCTATCGACGGGCTGTGAACTGGCGCACGCGCGGCACTGCGGCCGCGGAGAATGCGGCCCCGGCTTCAGCCTTGTCGGGCCAGCGGCCGCTCGGCACGGGCCACCCCGCTAATGGTCGTCTCGAGGGCCTTGGCGCGAGTGGCACGCCGTTTATTGTCGATGCCGACGAACGCGGCGCTGCGCACCGCCACCACGCCGGCCTGCTGCAGGGCGGCAAGGGCGCGAGCGCCATCGCCGAGCCGCTGGTCCACGGTGACGACGGCGTCGGACACGAGCACCACCCAGTAGCCCCAGCCGAGCGCGTCGACCACGGCGTTGAGCACGCCGAAGTCGGGCGAAAGGCCGGCGATGAACAGGCGCTGCACGCCGAGAGCGGACAGGTGCAGGTCCAAATCGCTGTCGGTGAAGGCGGAGAAGGCGTCGGTATCGGCACTGACGCCCTTGGACACGACCGTGGCGCTGGCGGGCAGACGTAAGCCGGCAGCAAAGCGAGCGCCCTCGGTGCCAGCGACGCAATGTTCCGGCAGATGCCCACCTTGCGCGCTGAACGAGCAATGCTTTTTCGGATGCCAGTCGCGGCTGGCGAAGACCGGCAAGCGCAGCGCAGCGAACAGGTCGAGGCAAACGTTTGCGGGCTCCAGGATGGCCTGAGAGCCAGGCACTGCAAGCCGGCCGCCAGGCAGCAGATCGCGCTGAATATCGACCAGGAGCAGGGCATCGCCAACACCGGGTTGGAGTGGACGTTGACGAAACGCCATACGGCTCTGCAAATCTTCAGACACGATTTTAATACCCATTGCGTGAGCCGGCGGATAGCTCGCTGGCAGCCGCGACGAGGCGAATGACCACAGCATCGCCGTGGACAGCGGCTGATGTCTGTACGGTTCCACACATCTAGCCTGTCTTTCTCGTGCGCCGTGCAAAGGCGCTGTCGTTCAGCGGGTGCGAATCCCGCCCGGCAACTGTCGCTCCAGCCGGTAGCAATCGGAGCAACGGTGGAGGTAACGAAGCTGTTGAAGCCTTCGGTGTAGAGGGTCCTTCAAGGGACTTGGCGATCATGCAGGCCGTAATGCGAGTGAACGTTGAGCAGGCCTCGAAATGGGTAATGCGGCAAGCCGACCCGGCGAGATTACGGGGAAGGCTGTCATCGATGGGTGTCAGCGATCGGCGTAATCAGGCCACTTTGGAGTCGGCGTAATCCGGCCACCTGGGGGCCGACGAGGGTGACTGCAGTGTCGGCATATACCGGCCACGCGGGAGTCGGCATATTCCGGCCAGCGC
>Ga0316603_10000657_pt1 | contig 17413 bp, 14 predicted proteins | sample OWC_soil_day10_n_FD_207649 | JGI IMG/M metagenome (GOLD analysis project Ga0316603, IMG submission 207649) | Wetland soil microbial communities from Old Woman Creek delta, Ohio, United States - OWC_soil_day10_noCT | ecosystem: Environmental > Terrestrial > Soil > Wetlands | place: USA: Ohio... | reverse complement strand
TGAGTTCCTTAAGGGTCATCACCACTTTTCCCAGTCTGGTCTTATCGGTTTTTAACTGATACTTATGAAAACGGTCAAATATCTGGTGGTCGGTATAACATACGAGCGACAAGTCATGGTCGATATACCCTTCATGTAAGGTATTCTTTACCGGTTGAAATGTGATATTCTCTTCTCTGTCGGCAAATATTGCTGCGATACGATCAGTTTGCTTTACACTATCGCTGAAAATATAAACGCGATAACCTTCAGTCAGATTTGTTTTCAGGTTTTCGCTGATCAGATCAAAATTCTTCTGAAATACAGGTTGTGGCGATGTATTGAACTGAATGGTAGTTTTTGTCTTAAAATATGACTTATTGGCCCATTCCAGTTTACGGAATTTATCTACACCCTGTATAAATTCATCCCCAGTAATATGTGTTGAATGCAGGCTCTCAACCACATGATCGCCACTGTTGGCCTTAATGAGTGCCTCATCGTAGAGCTGATTGATACGATCGCGTACAAAACCGGCGTCGGTAAACTGAAACCAGGTATCTGCCGCAACAAATTCAGTTATAGGTACGAGTTTAGTGGTTTTATCACCTTTCCTCAGGTTAGGCACAATCTCTACCTGCTGTCTTTTTTCCTGCGAAAGCTGTGTTTCTATATCAAATACGCGAATGGATTCCACCTCATCGCCAAAAAAATCGATACGATAGGGCATTTCAAAGGCATACGAGAAAATATCAACTATTCCCCCCCTCACCGAGTATTGTCCCGGTTCATAAACAAAATCCACACGCTCAAATCCATACTCAACCAACATTTCAGTCAGAAAGTCCATACCGATGCTTTCACCTGTTCTCAGCCTGATGGTTTTGGTTTTCAAACCCTGTGATGTGATTTGCTTTTGCAGGATTGCTTCAGGATAACTCACAATTACACATGGAGATGAACTATTGACAAGCCTGTTGAGGACTTCCGTACGGAGGATTTCGTTAGATGCATCAAGTTGAGACAGACGAATTGCCTTTTTGTAAGATGATGGGAAAAACAATACTTTCTCGTCAGACAGTATCTGTCTCAGGTCGTTGTACAGATAAGCGGCTTCATCGGCATCATTCATCACAAAAACCTGAATGTTAGGCGCTTTGGTGAAAAGCGAAGCTGCAACAACGGACAATGACGAACCACACAAACCGGATATTTTCACATTCTGTTCGTGTGTGGCTGCCCAGAGTGTCAGCGCCTCAATTTGCGGATGACGGGCATAAATCTGTTGAAAATCAGTAAGAGTCAACATTTAATCAGATGCAAAGATACAATAAAATGCATAAAACATAAAAAAATTTATTCTTCAAAACATTTCATTATTAAGTGTTATTATAGAAAATTAGAAGTTTAAATGAAAAACACTTGTTTTCGAAAACATCTTTTTATCTTTGTTTTTTTATTTGTCATAAACCAGACATTAAAAGATTAGGAAGTAACCGAAAATCCTTACGAGTAGGTAGTAATTCAAAAAAAAAATTAACTGATTATGAAAAGAAATTTAGCAGAATTTTTTGGTACATTTTGGTTGGTATTAGGTGGCTGCGGTAGCGCTGTGCTGGCAGCCGGTGTTCCCGATGTTGGAATCGGTTATGCCGGTGTGGCACTGGCTTTCGGGCTTACGGTTCTGACCGGCGCATACGGACTTGGCCACATATCAGGCGCACATTTCAATCCGGCAGTCACTTTTGGACTGTGGGCAGGCGGACGATTTAAAGCGAAAGACATTTTACCCTATGTTATCTCTCAGATTCTGGGTGCTATCCTGGCTGCAACGGTTTTATATGTCGTGGTAGTTTCGAGCGGCATGGAAATTGGAAGCTTTGCAGCTAATGGATACGGAGAACTTTCACCCAACGGCTATTCACTTACAGCCGGTATTATCACCGAGTTCGTCATGACCTTCATGTTCCTGCTGGTAATTCTGGGTGCAACCGACGAGCGCGCTCCAAAAGGTTTTGCCGGTCTGGCAATCGGCTTGGCGCTTACTTTGATACATCTCATCAGCATTCCGGTGACCAACACTTCTGTCAATCCGGCACGCAGTATCAGTCAGGCATTATTTGTCGGAGGTACTTATATCACTCAGCTCTGGATGTTTATTCTCGTACCGGTAGTTGCCGCCATGTGTGCAGGTGTGGTATACAGGTTTTTCAAAGCTGAAGTTTCAAAATAAACCAATCAATTTTATAATAAAAACGAGGTTCACATTTTATTTATGAACCTCGTTTTTATCAAAATATGCTTTTATAAATTACTTCACCACCTTGAGTGCTTCATCCACGGCTTTCAGGGTAGGTTCTACCGAAATAGCAGAGCCAACACTTCTCTTCATCCAGATTTGAGGCACAATCCGTCCCTGAGTGTACATTCGTTGCAATTCTTCAGCAAAGTTCTTGCCTTTCATCTGTTGTTCTACCTGGAAGTCGATAAGATGTCCGAGCGGATAATAGGATAAATACAACGGATAATCTATCATATGTGAGTAAATACCCAGTATTAGTTCATCTTTTCCGCCCAGAATTCCTGCATAGTACTGATTCCAGACTTTCTGCGCTTCTTTTATTACAGCATCCTTAAGCTGCGCGGGAGTTGCGTCCGGATTGGCGTACATCCATTGCCAGACCGCAATATCTACCAGCGCGACACCCATTATTTCGTAGCACGACCAGAAATTATCCAGCGCCAGATAACTATTGGCGTCGGGATTGGCATTTTTCATTCCGAGCAATTCCAGATCGCGTTTCTGGAACATAAATGCCACAGCTTCGGTAAAAGCATTATTGGGCACTCCATTAAGCATCCAGTAATCCACGTCGTTGAGAGTAATGGTTTGTTCCGTATTGTGTCCGAATTCGTGTACGGCAATGTTGTATCCTTTGTAATCCATTCCTTTCGTGCCAATTCGTGTACGCAAATGAGCCTTATCTCCTTTCATCATTGCTCCCCAGGCATGTCCGGCACCGAGCGAAGGATCAACCTGAACGAGCGATGCTATCTGCTGTGCTTTGTCAGTCTTGAATCCCAGTTTGACGAGTATGGTCGACAAATCCTTTTCGAGTGCTTTTGGATTTGGATATTTTGCAGCGGTAATTTTGGTCAGATCATCTTCGGAGATTGCTCCCTTTGCCTTAAATCCGTTGTACCAGATATCGTACGGCCGAAGTTCACGACCCAGTTTAGACTGAATAAGTTTTGCCACATCCTTTACCTGAGGTGATGCCAGTAAAGTGCGGAATAAACTTTCCACATCTTTCAGCGGAATTTCCATCGCGGCATCAAAATTACGTGAAATCGCATCGGGATAATTCGGGGAGAAAACATCAATCTGCCGGTTGGCTTTGAAATTATTGAGCAGTACCTCGTAGCGTTTGTTGTTCTCGGCATTCGGAGCAATTTCTTTTCCGTTCTGATAGATTTTATTTGTAACAGGATTCCAGTTAAAGTCACCTTTATTGATTACTTCCTGCGGAATAGACTGATCGATAATTCGTTTCATCACTTCATAGATCATTTCCTGCTTGGCATTTCCGTTCACCTTGTCGGCATAATCCGATTTAAGTTCATCGCGCAATCCCCAGTGTGTTATCAGTTGCATGTCGGCAGGAAACAGTTTCACACCTTTGTCGTCAACCAGCTGACCCATAAAGATATTGTAATTCGAAATGTATGAATCGGCATCGGTTAGTGTTTTTGACATATGCTGGAGTACATCGGAGGGCACACGTGAAATGAAGCGGTCACCCATACGCGCATAAGCCCATTGTTTGCGGCTCCAGGTATCTCCCTGTTTGGTTTTTTCTTCGAGCGTATAGAACGGGAAATTAAGCGCTGTGATAAATGCCACTTTATTGGCATAAAGATCTTCGTCGAGATGCGCTGTCACGTCATATCCGCCAAAAAGCATATCTACGGGTGTGGCATCGTAACCGGTTAGCTGGATAGGCTCTTTGAGTTTAACATCAATCTGATGCAAATAACCGTTTATTGTCTCGAAATTTACTTCCAGCCGTTTGTATAGCAAATCCAGTTTCAGGGTATCACTGATAAAGTTCTCGCGGCAGAATTGAGCAAATTCTGTTTCACTGCCATCGCTTTCGGTCCAGAGTGCAGCCACCTGTTTTACTCCTCTTTCTACTCTGAATTTTGCCGGTTCACCCAGCGAATCGATCAACGCCGAGCTAACCTTTTTCACCGTACTTTCGGTAATATTATTCTTATGATTCATAGTCTCTTTTCCGTTATTTCCGGATTTGCATCCGGTAACTGCAACGACAGCTACCATGCACGTGATTAGTACTGATTTAAATTTATTCATGGATTACTTTTTAAGTGATTAAAAGATACAATTAATTCAACTACAAAGATATACAGAATTTCTTATCATCAGGCATTCAATTGGTGGATAATCTGAATGTTGACCGGAGAATTTAACAGCTAAAATTATCCATCGGACAGTAATTATATTCGGGATAATGTATTTTTTTGCGATTTCTGTCGAAACAAAATAATGAATTAAAATGTTTTTCTATTGAGAAAAGTATTAATTTGATTTACAACTGCTTTTTACGGACATATATTAAGACAAATGTTGAGATAAACTACCTTAAAAAATCTAACTGCCATGTTAATCAAAGTTTGCGGAATGATTTATCCGGATAACATTCGATCTGTTGCCGGTTTGTTTCCCGATTTTATGGGATTTGAACTTTTTCCTGCCTCTCCAAGGTATGCAGGCAACAACATTGATATCTCAACATTGAAACATATTCCCGAAAAAATAAAAAAAATTGGTGTGTTTGTCAATGAAGATCTTGAAACGATTATAGGTAACGTATGTAAATATGATCTGGACGGAGTACAAATTCATGGCGCCGAGAAGGTAAAAGTATGCAATGAATTAAAAAAAGATAATTTAATTGTTATCAAAGCTTTTTCGGTCATGAATATCGATAATTTCAAGATGACAAATGCTTACTCGGAGGTATGCGATTATTTTATTTTCGACATCAGGAAAGATGTTTACGGACGAATTTCTGAAAAAAAATTCAACTGGAATATACTTTCGGAATATCGGGGCAAGGTACCCTTTTTGCTCAAAGGTCACATGTCAGCCGATGACGTGCATCTGATCAAGCACTTCAAACACCCAAAACTGGTCGGTGTCGATGTTAACAGTAAGTTTGAAGAAAAATTAGGAGTTAAGGACGAAGAAAAACTAAAATCGTTTATCATGGAAATCAGAAGAAAGGAAGATTACGGGCTCATACCTACAAAGGTAATATAAGATTTATTTTTATATAAATATAAAGGCGTTTACGGTTGATGTAAACGCCTTTAATATTTTAATTACATACGATTTAACTTGATTGAATTATTCCATCAGTTTTAACTCTGCTTCGGCGTTGGACTGGTCAATTACTTTAACATCATAAAGTATTTCGGGTTCAAATTTTTCTTCCATAATAGCTTTGTAGAGATTTTTCACTCCGTTGTAACCCATCGCCTGAAAATCCTGTTTTACGGTAGCACAGTTCGGGTTTGTTTTAATATACCTAAGCAGAGGCTTTGATACGTCAAAAAACATTGAAACGCCTCCTTTTTTCATATACCTCGCCAAAGCCGGTACGCTATCCACTCCGCTCAGTACGGGTACGCTCCAGAGCAGTTGAACGCCATTTATTTTCTTATTTTCATTGAGTTTGATACTCAGTAACTCTTTGCCAAAATCAGCCAATTCTAAAGAATATAACACACCATTAATTTTATCGGCACCAACTACATCCCGAAATCCTTTCAATCGTTGCTTCATATTGAGGGCGGTAGTGCCGCCGCTTAATACTATAATTTGTTCGGGTTTTCTGTTGTTTTTTTCATAAAGTTTCAGCAGCGTTTCTCCGCAAATTTTTCCGGCTTTTTCATTATCTGTGCCTATGTAGAATATACGTTTGCTTACCGGGCAATCGGAGTCGTAAGTTGCTACTTTTATTCCGGCTTTTGCGGCTTCGTTGATGGGTTCACGCAAGAATTCCTCATCGTTGCAGCTGATTAGAATTCCATCGACTTTGTAGTGTATCAGATTTTCTATCAGCTCTTTCTGTTTTTGCCCGCTGTTTGAAGTCGGCGCTTCCCAGGTCATCGTTATGCCCAGTTCAGCGGCAGCTTTGGCAGCACTGACTTTTACCTGATCAAAGATTTCATTATCCACTTTCGGGATAACGGCTATAACAATATCTTTCTTGTCGCGTTCCTTTTTACCGCAGGACACGAAAGCACCTGCTATCAGACATAACACAGTAATTAAAATCCAAGTTCTTTTCATAATAATTATCGTTTAATGTTTGAAAATATTTTAAGTTAATAACCCGATTGTAAGCATAGTCTAAAACGGAATTTTTCAATCTAAAAATGATTTAACCTGCAATTTTTCAGATTAATGACAGGAAATGTATTTATCCATTATTCTGATTTTCAATATCAGTCAACGATTTTAATATACGTTTTTATACCGTTTTGCTATTCTATTGTATTTCGGCTTATTTTGCTGTTGATTTTTTGTTTCTGTGCCCCATTCCTACTCCTTCGCCCCGGCTTCCATTTCGGATTAAACTTCGCTTCACTTCGTGAGCATAGGCATGATCGTGTACTCTCTCCCTGTTATCCCTGCTGTTCAAAAACCATGTCTTGTAATGTTCACCTGCCTTACCGCCGGAAAAAACCTCTTGTCCCAACCGGCTTAATAATTTGAAAATATTCATAACCCCAAATATTAAGTTAAACTTTATGAGAACAGATACTTATTCAATAGATAAACAAATTCCGCTTAATTTAGTTGAATGATTTTCTATTAAAAACCTGTTATCGGATATATTTTTTTTTAGACTCAGAAAAACTGCCAACATTCAGGTTTTCCATTTGTTATTTATTTGTACACTAAATCATCTTACCATATTTATGAAAAAGTCAGACAGCGAAATTTTCCGCGTGTTTCTCCTTTCTGCTATTTTCAGTATAGCTATGGGTATATTGGAGGCTATTGTAGTTATATATATTCGTACGATTTATTACCCTGCCGGTTTTAGTTTTCCGTTGAAGTTTCTTACGCCGGACATGATGCAAGTTGAGTGGATTCGTGAAATTTCAACTGTCGTTATGTTAGCAGTGGTGGGTATTTTGTCCGGTAAAGACAATCTAAGTCGTTTTTTGTATTTTCTTTACTCTTTTGCAATCTGGGATATTACATATTATGCAACATTAAAAATTTTCCTGGACTGGCCAGCCAACCTTCTGGTTTGGGATATACTATTTTTAATACCTCTGCCCTGGTTGGGCCCGGTTTTAGCACCGGTTATCTGTTCTGTTTTGATGTTATTTATGGCTGTTTCTTTTATGTATATGAAAGAAGTTGTGCGCGATTTCAGAGTTTACCCGAGGGAATGGGTTTTCATACTTACCGGTGTCACTCTTGTGTTTCTGTCCTATATTCAGGACTTTATGACATTAATTTTTCAAAATGAATTTAATCTGAACGAGAATTCAGATTTTTGGAAAACAGCAAGTCTGTATGTGCCCGAAAAATTCAACTGGCTTACATTTGGCACAGGAATAGCGATTATTCTCATGAGCATAATCTTCTCACTGTATCGGTTCAAAAAAAAATAAACTAAACTTCTTCTGTTACATAAACCAGTGTACTAATTCGCCTGTGTAAATTTGAAGAGCATAAAAGTTTTTCAAGAATAAAGATTTCTTTCATGGTTTATTGTTCTTTAATGTCATCTTTATCCTTCATATATCTCACAAGGAGAAATAATGTGAGTAAAATCACACAAAAACCAATAACAATAATTACTGTAAAGTTCATACCCGTTTCAGTTTTTTATTTAAATCAGGAAAATAGTTATTGTATGCTGGTGTTATATACTTTCCGGATTTAATCAGAAGTATGACTTCACCTGATAAAATCCTTTGTTGACATCTTCATACAATTTGTCCAAATTCTGCCTGCTGGTTATTTTATAGGTTTTTTTCTTATAGATTACAATACCGTATAACTCATCTTCGTCATGGCCTGTATTTAGAAAGTTCTCAACCTTTACATCCAGAATTCGGGCAATCTTTTCCAGAATTTCAACTGACGGTTCACCGGAAATACTCCTTGACAGATATTCCTCTGTTACACCAATTTTTTCCGAGATTTCTCTCATCGTGTAACCTCTTGCCCTGATTAATTCATATAATGTTAACATAACCATAGTGATTTGAAAAAATTAAACAATCTTCAACCTCTCTTTTCGATAAAATTCAATTTTTCTTCTTAACGAATAACCACAATAATATAAACACGAACACATAACTCTGCTCAAAAGTAAAAACGCAAATGTTCTATAATTTGTTTTTTCAGATTTACTAAAAGAGTATAAATCAATGAAAAAAATGAGGTTCTTCATTCGTATTTTCAGATTTGTTATTTCTTTTGTTTGAAGTCAGCGTTATCATTAACTCCGGTTTATTTTTCAACTCATCAGATGCAATGATGTGTAATTAACCATAACAATTTTAAAAACATCAACAATCAGCAAAAAGTAACTGTTTTATAAACGAATTCTCTGATTTTAATTTTCAGAAGTTGTAGTTAAAATCCTGCAAAAAAGCCTGATTTTCAATTTTTAATTGATTGCTGAAGTAAATGCGGATATAGTTTGTGTTTATATCCGATTGTTCCTTTCTGTTCAGGTCAACAGAAACTTATACTCTGCAGAGCCGGAAAATCATTTAAAATATCCATCCTCAAATTCCGGTGTACACTTATATTAATCAGATATTTGAATGTTTATATCACAAATCAGACTATGAAAATATTCTTAAAATTATCCGGTTTAATTTTGCTTATGTTCGTTGGATGTACATTTGATCCTGAGATAGATGAGTTGAATGCACCAGCATTGAATAAATCGAAAGATCAGATCTAATTGCAGACTTCAGAACCTAAAACTGTTACTTTACCTATGAAAATTGATTTTTATTCCGTGCCTGATACTTTAGTTTCACCGATTCAATGTGCTCCTTCGGAAGCAGGTGTAGATATCTATGGCGGAGGATGGATTGGTGGTAATGCTACGCATACAGGTTTGGTCAATTTAGAAGAAAGTTACTATACAATGATTGAATGTTCCTTCAATACTGATTTATATCAGTTGACCACCGTTGCAGTAGGAAAGATTACCGCTGCTAATAAGGATTATTACTTCTACCGTACAACCATAGTAACTCAATTACCCGAACATACTTGCACGGGTGAAGTTATCATCAATGATGGTACAGGAAAGTTCAAAGGTGCAACTGGTACAATTCCGATTAAGGGATTCATAGAACATCCCTCACGTTACCTGTACTTTACCGGAGAAGGTACCATTACTCTGGTGGTGGGCGAAAATCATAAAAAATAAAAGATAAATTTCGAATGAAGTAATTTATCTAAATATCTGCGATTTAAAAATATTTTTTTTCAGACAGCGTTCGTTAATTCAGAACGCTGTTTTATTTTTCAGAACTTGTTTGGTGATTTCATGGGAAAGTATAATTTTCAAATTGTCATCTAAATCCGGCATTACACACATTTATTCATATAAATTTCATCAACAAACCGGATATAAAGGTTGTTGTAACAATGTAAGATACAACTGAATTAACCACCTACAAAAGACCTATATTATGGAAACGAATGCGACTCACCAAAAAATCAACCGGAAGGAGCTTGAAGCCGCCGAAGAACTTGAAAAGCTGAAATACGTTCAGGAGCATTATATGAACTCTCTCTCACAGGACCAGATAAAGCAATACAATGCAATGACCAGTACGGAAAAGCTGATATCAATTGCTAAGTTTCAGGAAAGAGAAGACTTGTACACCAAGGAGAAATCGAGACATTTAGGAATAAAATCCGAAAATTTCGGCGATCTGGACGCATTGATTAAAAAATACCTGCGTAACTTGCCCGATAAAGACATCAAAAGGCTTAAATTACATTTAGTTAAGATAACAAAGATAGTAGACGAACAGATAGAAACTAATATTCGGAAAGAAAAGGAAATAGAAGAAAAAAAACTTGCCGAGGAAATAGAACGACTTGAAAAACAGCTTGCCAATAAAAAAGAAAAATTAAATTTCCATTTGTAGGTTTCTCTATGGCAGGTTTTAATGTTGAACAGATCAATGGTATTATAAATGATATTTTTTATCCACACTATGACCGAAAGCTATGTGGCGTTTGTTTGTTGTGTTTTTTTGTTCTAATTTTGGGGGAAATTTCGGTTTCTGATACCACAACAAAATCATTCAAATGAAAAAACACGTATCTTTATTTTTTCTGTTTATTTTTCTGTTTTGTCAGAATATTGTTTCCGTTTCTGCCAGTAAACCAGACTCTGCCTTTCTTTTTTCCTATTCCACATTGAAAAACGACGGACGTAACGGTTTGCATTTTGCCTGGAGCATCGATCAGACCAACTGGCATTCTATTGGGTCTGAATACCGCTTCCTTTTCAGTGATTACGGACGCTGGGGTACCGAAAAAAGATTAGTGACCCCTTTTCTATTTCTGGACAACAAACAAATCTGGCACTGTCTATGGAGCCTGAATGAAAAGGACGGTACTTTTGCACATTCATCTTCAGCCGATTTAATATACTGGTTACCTCAAACCTATCCTAACGTCATTAAGGGAAATAACTGCCTGCAACCGGAAGTTTTCTTCGACAAAAAAAGCGGACTTTATACCATCACCTGGATCAGTAATCAGCATAAAGATACATTGGTTTACGCTACCACTACCCGCGATTTTAAGGAATATTCCGCGACAATACCAGGTAACAGGAGCATCAGACTGAATAAACGGCAAAATGTAACTATTTCGGGAAATACCCAGACCGGAACTGTCCATAAAGTTTCATGGAATGTAATCAATAACCTGATTAAAACCTGGCAATTGTCGGATTATAACAATAACCTATCGAATGAAAATTTTAAAGACGACAGTTCACGATTTGCAGCATTGAAACCGGTGCAGGTAACCATCAACGCGAATGTAAATCAGCGTAAAAAAATCAGCGATATGCTGATCGGAGTTTTTTTCGAAGACATTAATTATGCCGCTGACGGTGGATTATATGCCGAACTTGTTCAGAATAGAGACTTTGAATACTCTCTGAGCGATAAAAGCGGCTGGGACAAATCATGGACAAGTACAAAAGCCTGGAGCATCAGCGGCCCCGGCGCTACTCTGACCATCGATACCGTTTCTCCCATTCACCCCAACAACAGACACTACGCCACTCTTCATGTTTCTCAACCGGGAACGGCGCTCACTAACGAAGGTTTTAACGGCATAGCCATTACAAAAGGAGAAAAATATAATTTTTCGGTTTTTGTTCGTAAACCGGACAACAAAACCGGAAATATAACCATCCGGCTTATGGGAAAAAACGGGGAAACCTGCGGAGAAGCCAGAATAAAAGCAACAGCAGGAAAGTGGCAAAAGGTGAAAGCTGTCATCATTGCCAACAAAACGTCAACCGATGCCAGCCTGTCAATTGTACCCGAAACGACAGGCACTGTTTTGCTGGATATGATATCACTTTTCCCTCAGAAGACATTCAAAGGACGTTCTAACGGATTGCGCACCGATCTGGCCGAAGCCATTGCCGGACTGCATCCGCGCTTTGTTCGTTTTCCGGGCGGATGTGTAGCGCATGGCGACGGTATTGGAAACATTTACCGCTGGAAAAACACCATCGGACCATTAGAAGCCCGTAAACCCCAGCGTAACCTGTGGAATTACCACCAGTCCGCCGGATTGGGCTATTTTGAATACCTGCAGTTTTGTGAAGATATCGGAGCCAAACCCGTTCCTGTTATTGCTGCCGGAGTACCCTGCCAGAATTCTTCCTGCGGAGGAGCCGGTCAGCAGGGAGGTATTCGCATGTGCGAAATGGATGCTTATATTCAGGATATTCTCGATCTGATTGAGTATTGTAACGGTGATGTAAAATCTGTGTGGGGTAAAAAACGCGCTGAAGCCGGACATCCGGCTCCTTTTAACCTTGAATACATTGGTATTGGCAATGAAGATTTGATTAATGATATTTTCGAAGAGCGTTTCACAAAAATTTATAATGCCGTAAAAGAAAAGCATCCCGAAATAACCATTATCGGTACAGTAGGACCGGCTTCGGAAGGTACTGATTATGTTGAAGGCTGGAAAATCGCTGATAAACTGCATATCCCGATAGTTGATGAACATTACTATCAAAATCCGGGCTGGTTTATCAACAACCAGTATTACTACGACAAATACGATCGTTCGAAATCCAAGGTGTACCTCGGAGAATATGCATCTCGCGGAAACACCCTATACAATGCCCTGAGCGAAGCTATTTATCTCACCGCACTCGAACGCAATGCCGATGTAGTTACGATGGCATCCTATGCTCCTCTCCTTGCCAAAGAAGGTTTTACTCAATGGAATCCTGATCTCATTTATTTCAACAATAACGAAGTTAAACCAACGGTAAACTACTACATCCAGCAGCTATTTGGTCAAAATTCGGGGAACAGCTACATCAGCAGTACCGTACAGCTTTCCGACGAACGGGAAATGGTAAGTAAAAGAATGGGCACTTCGATTGTTCACGACAGCAAAACCAATGATTATATCGTTAAACTAGTCAATATGCTACCAGTCGAAGCGGATGTTCAGGTAAATTTGTCGGGTATGGGGAATTTTAATCTTGCTGCAACACAAATCGTACTTACAGGCAAACCCGGTGATAAAAAATCACTTCCGGTCACAAATAACATCACCGTGAGTGAAAATTTCACCAGCCATCTGCCGGCCTATTCCTTTACCCTTATCCGGATAAAATCCGGGAATATCAGATGAAAAATATTTTGCAACTATCAAAAAACATCTAATGAATAAATATCTATTATTCAAAAACATGAACTCAAAACATTTTATCAAAATACTCAGCCTGTTGTTACCTGCGGTTTTCTTTTGTGCTGATTTCAGTTACTCCCAAAGTCCTGCTACCACGAAACCATTTCACACCTGGGCATCGGAACCTCCCATGGGATGGAATAGCTGGGATTGCTACGGACCAACTGTCACTGAAGCCGAGGTAAAAGCCAATACGGATTTTATGGCGCAGAAACTTAAAAAATTCGGGTGGGAATACGTGGTAGTGGATATTCGCTGGTATGTAGGCAACGACAAAGCACACGGATACAACGAAAAAGATGCTGTTTATTCCATCGATGGCTATGGACGGTTTATCCCTGCAGAAAACAGATTCCCTTCATCGGCTAACGGAAAAGGGTTTAAGCCATTGGCCGATTATATTCACAATAAAGGATTAAAATTCGGCATCCATATCATGCGCGGCATTCCAAAAACTGCGGTTGAACGCGATTTGCCTGTTTTAGGAACCAACTATACAGCCAAAGATATTTACAATAAAAATCAGCTCTGCACCTGGCTTAGGGACATGTACACTGTCGATGCATCAAAACCGGGAGCACAGGAGTATTACAATTCACTTTTTGAAATGTATGCCTCCTGGGGTGTTGATTTCATCAAAATTGATGATTTATCACGCCCGTATCATCAGGATGAGATTGAATTAATCCGTAAAGCAATTGACCGTACCGGCAGAAAAATAGTGTTAAGCACTTCACCCGGTGAAACGCCCATCGCGAATGCAGAACATGTTTCACAACACGCGAATATGTGGCGTGTTATCGATGACTTCTGGGATAGCTGGCCTCCGTTGAAAGAACATTTCGATATTTTCAGAAGATGGGCACCTTACATACGTGAAGGTGCCTGGCTCGATGGAGATATGCTTCCGCTTGGTCATCTGGCCATTCGCGCCGAAAGGGGCAACGACCGTAATACCGCCTTCACTCCCGATGAACAATATACGCTTATGACACTATGGTGTATTGCACGATCACCACTTATATTTGGAGGGGATTTACCAACGAGTGATGACTTCACTATAAAACTTATTACCAACAAAGAAGTGCTGGCGGTGAATAAAAAAAGCACTAATAATCGTGAACTGTTTGCACAAAACGGATTATACGCATGGGTTGCTGATGATCCTAAGTCGGGCGATAAATACCTGGCAGTTTTTAACGCGCAGGACGCTATTGAAATTACAGAAAATAAGGCACTATGGAAAAGCGGACCAATAACCAAAGAAACTCCGGGACGAAGTTCATATACCGATATTTCTATTAATGGAACATCGAAACTGTATCTTGCTGTGACTGACAACAATGATGGCATTGGCTGGGATCATGCCGACTGGATTTCACCTGTAATTTATAACGGGAAAGATACCGTGAAGCTTAGCACACAGAATTGGGTAAAATCAACTTCGGGTTGGGGACGTGTAATGAAAAACAAAGCGGTTTCAGGATCAAATCTTCTGGTTAACAATGTGAGCTACGCTGATGGTCTGGGAACTCACGCCAATTCTGTTATCGAATTTGATGTACCTTCCGGATACACCCGTTTTTCTTCGGGAGTTGGATTAGATGATGCCGGAGCATCTCAAAATACAGGTTCCTCAGTGCAGTTTATGATCTTTACCGAAAATCCTTCCAGTCCGCAACCTGCCGATTCGACACAAATAACCGTAAAACTTGCGGAGATTGGTTTCGACAAATTGTGCCGCATTCGTGACCTTTGGAAAGGTTCAGATATGGGAACGTTCACCGGTGAGTTTGCACCAACTATTCGCAGACACGGAGCCAGTTTGTACCGGATTTCAAAAAAATAATTATTTACAGACACAATTTAATATCAATTTCAATGCTAAAAAAAATTATCCTTTCGCTTATTTCTGTTTTTTCGCTGATTAATTTCAGCCATGCACAACCACCTGCATTAGCCGAAAAAGACAAAACAGCTTATCTCTTCGTGTATTTTACCGGCAACAATCCATCCGACGAAGCCATCCGGTTTGCAGTCAGTACCGATGGTTATCGTTACTGGTCACTGAATAAGAATAATCCGGTGTTAGATTCAAAAGCAATCAGTTCTTCCGGAGGGGTTCGCGATCCTCACATTCTTCGGTGCGAAGACGGAAAAACTTTTTACATGGTTGCAACTGATATGCTTTGTTCGAAAGGCTGGGACAGCAACCGTGCCATGGTTTTACTGAAATCCACTGATCTCATTCACTGGACTTCGAATGTGATTAATATTCAGCAGAAATATACCGGTCAGGAAAACCTGAAACGGGTCTGGGCTCCTCAGACAATCTATGATGCGGATGCAAAAAAATACATGATTTACTGGTCGATGAAACATGGTGATAACAACGACATTATATACTATGCTTATGCCAATAACGACTTTACAGGTCTGGAAGGAGAACCAAAACCATTGTTTATACCCCGTTCAGGCGACTATTGCATTGACGGTGATATCATCCGGAAAGACAGCCTCTACTATTTGTTTTGTAAAACCGGCAATAAGCAATCATCAGGAATAAAATCAGCTACTACAACCTCTTTAACTTCAGGCAACTGGACCGAGAGTGATTCATACCTTCAACCCACAAAGGAAGATGTTGAAGGTTCCTGTATATTCAAAATGAATAATTCAGATAACTATATCCTGATGTACGATTTGTACAGGGCTCATAGTTTTCAGTTTACTAAAAGTACCGATCTGAAAAACTTTACCATTATTGATCAGGATGTACAACTGGATTTCCATGCCCGCCACGGCACCATTATTTCCATCACCCGCGACGAGCTTCGTTCGCTTATCAAACAATGGGGTAAACCTGCAGGTTTTCCGGAGATTAATAATAATCCGGTACTTAGCGGTTTCTATGCCGACCCGGAAATACTGTATTCGAATAAAACAAAAAAATACTACCTCTACCCTACCAGCGATGGATTTACTGGCTGGTCAGGTAACTATTTCAAAACGTTCTCATCCGACAATCTGACTAACTGGAAAGATGAAGGCATTATTATCCAACTGGGCAAAGATGTAAGCTGGGCTAACCGCAACGCCTGGGCTCCCTGTATTGTAGAAAAGAAAATCAAAGGAAAATACAAATATTTCTATTATTTCACAGCTGCTCAAAAAGTTGGCGTTGCTGTTTCGGATTATCCTGCCGGACCGTTTAAAGACCTCGGAAAGCCACTCCTTTCTGACAGGCCGGAAGGTGTTAATCGTGGCCAGGTAATAGATCCGGACGTGTTTACCGATCCGCGAACCGGGAAAAGTTACATTTACTGGGGCAATGGTTTTATGGCCGGTGCTGAGCTCAACAGCGACATGGTTTCAATCAAACCCGGAACTCTAACTTTGCTGAAACCCGACCGGACCTTTCGTGAAGGTACCTATGTGTTTTACAGGAAAGGAAAATATTATTTTATGTGGTCGGAAGACGACACTCGCAGCGAAAACTACCGCGTCAGATATGCAACTTCAGATTCGCCACTTGGAAAATTTACAATACCTGAAAATAACCTGATTTTGGCAAAAGACACCTTACAGGGCATCTTTGGTACCGGACATAATTCAGTGATCCAGGTACCCGGCAAAGACGAGTGGTATATTGTTTATCACCGGTTCAGCTATCCGGATGGCATAAAGATGGGAGATGCTGCCGGTTTCAATCGGGAAGTTTGCATCGATAAACTTGAATTTAATACCGATGGTTCCATCAAACCGGTTAAGCCGACCCACAAGGGTGTGAAATTAAAATAATGAATCACTTCGAAGAGAAAATCGGTAAACAAAAAAAAGACTTGCGCGATTGCGTAAGTCTTTTTTTTATCCCCTGTTTTCCGCACATTTTATTTTAACATTTATAATATTCAGTAAATCAGCGGTTAACGAAATGAATTTTGTAATTTTGGGTGTCCCAAGTTATAAAAGCCATGTTTTTACGAGAAAAAAAGAATAAATCAGGCAGTGTTAGTGTTCAAATAATCCAGAAACTCCGCGGAAAGTACAAGGTAGTGCAAACCATCGGCAGTGGTCGAACGGAACAGGAACTGATCAAACTCAGTTATTTAGGTAAACAGCAGATTGAGCGGTTATCTAAACAACCTGGGCTTTTTGTTTGGGAAAATGATTTGCAGATTGAACAACTATTATCAAATCTGAGTAACGCAAGCATTCGTATTGTAGGTCCGGAGCTAATTTTCGGGAAACTATACGATAAAATTGGTTTTAGTACGATACGGCAAGAACTTTTCCGACATTTAGTAATTGCTCGCATCGTTTATCCGCTAAGCAAGTTAAAGACGGTAGATTATTTATATCGTTACCTGGGATTAACAC
>Ga0316603_10000654_pt1 | contig 17444 bp, 18 predicted proteins | sample OWC_soil_day10_n_FD_207649 | JGI IMG/M metagenome (GOLD analysis project Ga0316603, IMG submission 207649) | Wetland soil microbial communities from Old Woman Creek delta, Ohio, United States - OWC_soil_day10_noCT | ecosystem: Environmental > Terrestrial > Soil > Wetlands | place: USA: Ohio... | reverse complement strand
GCACCTCGGGAGCTCCGCAGCGCGGACACTGCGTGATCGAGTCGTCGAATTCGGCTGCGCGGCGGTTGACGAAGTTTGCGGCTTCGAGGAGCGGGCCACACGCTTTGCACTCGTAGCGCGTGATCAGGCCATCGCTCAGGCGCAAGGCCTGGTCCACGTGCTGCCGGTCGCCGGGAATGCCCTCGACACGCGGGCTCCAGCGGTTGCGGGTACGGACGACGCGTGGCGTCATCTGGAATGGCTCGCAGACAGGGCACTGCTCGCGTCGCTCGAGACGGGTGATGCTGCTCGTGCCTGCGATCGCGTCGAGCACACGCCGACGCGCGGGCGGGCTCTCTTCGTGGCTGAGGCCGTGCGCGGCTTCGGCGGCTGCGGCACCCGCGGCGTCCGCGGCGAATGGCGCCACACCGTCAGCGTCTGCAGTGACCGCATGGGTCTTCCTTCGCAATCCCTCGCTCGTGTAGCACTCGGCGATACGGACGTAGGCTTCGTCGGGAAGATTGCATTCGAGGCAGGCGGGATTTGCACTCGAGCCGAAGGGGAAGCACTCCACCGTGACCCAGCGCCCGTCGACGGAGGCGGTGACCAGGTCCGTGCCCGCGATCAGGCACATCTGGTTCAGTTTCAGGCGGGACTCCGGGTCATCGACCACGGTCACGGCGCATTCGTAGTCCTGCAGGCGTCCCAGGCTGAGCGTTTCCCAGAAATCGCCGCCGATCGCGTCGATCCCGTCCACGCCGAGCAGCGCGAGATTCTTCACGAGCGCTTCGCTGATGACGCCGGTGCCGATGACGGCTACGCGCAAATCACCCATCCGTTCCTCCCGTTCCATGCGTTGTCAACGGACCTCATCGACCCTGACCCAGGCAGAATACTCCGAGGTGCCTGAGCTTCGGCCCCACACGAGCAGGCCGCTGGCGGATCCCGAACTCGTGTCGCGCACGGCGCCGAGCTCGATCCATTCGCCCAGTCGGACAGTCACGGTCGATGCGGCCCCGCTGCCCTCGACCACCCCGCCATGCCCGCCAGTCATCCGTTGCTGGCGCGGCGCTACCTCGAGCGTCACGACTTCCCCGGCGACGCGCGCCGTTGCGTAGAAACCCGTGCTTGCAGTCGTGTACGGACCGGACTGCCCAACCGCGATGAACGTTTCGCTGCCCTCGAGCGTCCGGATGCTGGACACGTTGCGCAGGTCCGCCTGCTGTGAGCGGCTGCCCGCGTGCGCCTGAACCTGCGCGTTGCCGCCGCCGATCGCTGCCGAGCCCTCGACGGCGGCGGTATCGGAGGTGCGTACGGTGCCCTGGCCCACGGTGATCAGCAGCTGGCGTGGCGGGCGGTCGATCGCAGCGACCGCCTGCCGGATCTGCTCGAGGTTCGAGGGGTTCGTGCGCACGAACAGGACGTCGTCGACGCCGGTAAGCACGCCGCCCGCCTCGAGCAGCGGCTGCACGATCGGGATGACCTCGTCCGCGGGACGATGATGCAGGTCGATGACCTGCAGGTCCTGCGATCTGGCGGACGCAGGAGCCATCAGCGCCGCGAACGCGATGCAAGGCAGCAGGTTCACGGTGATCGCGAGTCGTCGTTTCATCCTGTGGAGACCAGTGCGCCGCGGATGCAGCGGAGGAGTGCGTCGATGCCTTCGGGTTCCTGATCGTGTCGGCACACGAGGCGGACGTCGCGCGCCAGTTTGTAGAAGCGGAACCGTCCGCGGTCAAGCGCGGTCACCGCTGCCTCGGGCATTCGCAGGAAGATCATGTTGATCTGCACCGGTGCTGCGAGCGTGACGCCCGGGATCTCCGTGAGCCGGGCTGCGAGTTCGGCGGCCAGCGCGTTGGCGCGCCGCGCACGCTCGAGCCAGCGGTCGTCGGCGAAATAGCGCTCGAGCTGCGCCGAGACGAAGCGGGCCTTGGACAGCACCTGGCCGCCCCGCTTCATGCGGAACGGGATCTCGTGCGCCAGCGCGCCGTCGAAGACCACCACGGCCTCGGCGTTGATCGCGCCGTTCTTGGTCGCGCCGAGCGACAACACGTCGACTCCGCGGCGCCAGGTGAGATCCGCCGGCGAACAGCCAAGCGCCGCGACCGCATTCGCGAACCGGGCCCCGTCCATGTGCACGCGCAAGCCGTGCCGGCGCGCGACGGAACAGAGCGCGGCGACCTCGTCCAGGGCATAGAGCGTGCCGAAGTCGCTCGGCTGCGTGATGTTGAGCGCGAACGGCTGCACCCGCGTCGGATTGCCGCGATCCGCGAGCACGAGCGCCTCGTCCAGCACGGCGACGTCGAGCTTGTAATCGGACCCGGGCAGGCCGACCAGCTTCGCGCCCGTGAAGAACTCCGGCGCACCGCACTCGTAGACGTTGATGTGCGCTGTTTCGTGGCAGTAGATGGCGCCGAATGCATTCGACAGCGCGGCGAGTGCGATCGAATTCGCACCCGTGCCGGTGGCCACCGGATAGACGTTCACCGGGCGCTCGAAGACGGCGCTGAAGCGCTCGTTCATGCGTCGGGTATAGTCGTCGTCGCCGTACGGCGACGCGGTGCCTTCGTTGGCTGCGAGGAGCGCCTCGAGGATCTCGGGCGCGGCGCCGCCGACGTTGTCGCTGCGAAAATCGTAGACGGTAGCGGGCATCGGCGGGATCGGGGGAGGGAGGAGCCATGATCTTACTGGAGACCGGGCGCCTGCGGCTCAGGCGCTTCACGGCGGACGACGTGGATCGGCTGGTCGAGCTCGATTCGGACCCCGAGGTGATGCGCTACATCACGTATGGCGTGCCGACGCCGCGGGAGACCTACGAGAACGTGATCCTGCCGCGCTGGTTCGGCATCTACGAGACAACCCCGCTGCTCGGGTACTGGGCGGCCGAAGAGCGCACGACCGCCCGATTCCTGGGCTGGTTCCACCTGCGGCCCGATCGATTCGAGGCCGGCGAGCAGGAACTCGGCTACCGGCTCGGCCGCACCACGTGGGGCAAGGGTTTCGCCACGGAGGGCGCAGTGGCGCTCCTCGAGCACGGCTTCACCCGCGTCGGCACGGAGAAGATCTCGGCCCGCACCCTGGCCCGAAACCGGCGCTCGCGGCGCGTGATGGAGAAATGCGGGCTCGACTTCGAGCGGGACTTCGTCTACCCGGAGGACGTCATCGCGGGACGCTCCGACGAGGAGCGCGCCGCGGTGAAATACTCGATCACGCGCCCTGCGTGGCTCGCGCAGCGGGCCTGAGGAAACGTTCGCAGTTGCCACGCCCCTCGTCGCCCTCGGGCATGCCGCGGCAGATCTCGCCCGCGCGCGCGCGCAGGGCGTCGATGACCTTCGCCTGCTCGCCCGTCCGGGCCCAATCGAGCAGTTTTGCGCTCAACTGATCGAGCCTCATGCGCGTGCGCTGGTAGAACGCGTCCGGCGACCCGTCGAGTTCACCGAGCACCTGCAGCCCGACCTTTTCGATGGCCGGCGCATTCTCCGGAGTCATCTCGAGCAGTCCGATCAGGTAGTTGTAACCCCACTGGAAACGTGTGGCCGGGCCCTGCGCCCCGTCGTACGCGCGCGCCAGCCACTGCACCGCCTCGTCTTCCCGCCCGGCCTTCTTCGCGAGTTCCGCCAGGTCGAGCATGAAGTAATACGGTGATTTCGACTTTTCGAGTTCCGCGACCAGCAGCCGGTTCGCGTCCTCGTCGAGGCCGGCCTCCCAGTAGAGGCCCACCGCTGCGTTGATCGCGGCCTGCCGGGCATAGGCGTCGGTGGTCTCGGCGTCGATCCGCGCCACGGCCTTGCGTGCCTCGTCGATCAGGGCGGGCGGTATCGGCGCGTCCGGTGCGTCGAGCTGCGCAAGCAGCACGCGCGCCCGGATCAGGTTCAGCCGTTCGGGCGCGGACAGAGCTGTGCCGCCACCGCCGGACGCAACACCGTCGAGCGCCGCATTCCACGCCGATGTGAGCTGCCCGCGTTCGGCGCTGCCGGGGTCGGAGAGCAGCCCGACGACGTCCTCCGATCGGAACAGCAGGTTGGCCACGTTGGCGCGGCCCACGGCAGGTTCGGTCAGCAGGTCGAGCAGTTGCTTGCGTGCGATGGCGCGGTCGAGTCCGGTGAGCCGCGACTGACCGTTCGCTGCGTGGCCGGCCGCGGCCCCGAGGTACTCGAAGAACAGGCGTGCGCAGTCTGCCTGCAACTCGACCGGGCAGCGTGCGCTGAGCGTACGGAACGTTCCGACTTCCCGTGCCTTTGCGAGTGCACGACCGTTGTCCGTGGACCAGGAGTAATACGCCAGAAGGCGCCAGTCGTTCGCCGTCACGTCGCCACCGTGCGCGGCCGCGGCCAGGATCTCCTTGACCGGCCGCGCATCGGCCAGCGCGACGTCCAGGATCTTTGCATAGCGCTCGATGTCCACGCTGCCGGGCAGGCGCGTGATTTCCGCGCCGTCGGGGCGAAACAGGATCATCGTCGGGTAACCCACGACGCCGAAACGTTCGCCCTGCTTCTGCGCGCTCGGCGTGTCGCCGTCGAGGTAGACCGGTACGAACAGCCGGCTGCGCTCCTGGAATTCACGCCGATTGAAGATCGTTGCCTTGATCTCGGCGCAGGGCGGGCACCATTCGGCGCCCCAGTACAGGAACAGCGGTTTGGAGGAAGACTTCGCGGCCGCGAAGGCGGCATCGACGTCGCCCGCGAACCACTCGATTCCGGGCGGCAGGTGCTCGTTCGCAGCGTGGTCGGCCTGCGTCGCGGCGGGTGCCTTGGTTTCGGCGGCCGGAGCCGGCTCCTTGCGCCCGCACCCTGCGAGCAGCGCGGACGTGACCAGGACGGCGGCAAACGCCGAGGTGAATCCGGGGCGCTGGAATTCGTTCATCGCGGCAGGATACTTGGCTCGCGGTACCCCGGCAAAGGCGGGCCGCATTGCGGCGGCCCAACTCCGGGACTATCGTGATTGTCCCAGCTTGCCGTGAGCCCGACGATGGCCACCGACCATGGATCCTCGGCCAAGGCGATCTTCTACGCCTTCCTGGCCAACCTCGGTATCGCCATCACCAAGACTGCCGCGGCGATCTTCACCAATTCGGGCAGCATGCTGGCCGAGGCGATCCACTCCTACGCGGACTGCACCAACCAGGTGCTGCTGTTCCTGGGCATCAAGCAGTCCGACAAGCCTGCAACGGCGGAGCATCCGCTGGGCTACGGCAAGGTCACCTACTTCTGGAGCTTCGTGGTGGCCCTGCTGCTGTTCAGCATCGGTGGCCTGTTCTCGATCTACGAAGGCTGGCACAAGCTGCAAGCGCCCGAGCCGTTGAACAAGGCATGGGTCGCGCTGCTGGTGCTGGCGGTCGCGATCGTGCTCGAGGGCGCGAGCCTCATGGGTTGCCTGAACGAAATCCGCAAGATCCGCCGCGGCCGCCCGTTCCTGGACTGGCTCAAGCACACCCGCAACGCCGAGCTGGTGGTCGTGCTGGGCGAGGACATTGCGGCGCAGGCGGGACTCGTGATCGCGTTCGCGTTCGTCTGGCTCGCCTCCGCGACCGGCGACACGCGTTACGACGCGGCCGGTTCGATTGCGATCGGCGTGGTGCTGATCCTGGTCGCAGTCTTCATCGCCAGGCGCATCCGCGGCCTGCTGATCGGCAAGTCGGCCGAGCCCCAGCTCGCGCGCCAGATCGACGAGTTGATCCGGGCCGACCCGGCCATCGAGCGGTTGCTCAATACCATCACGCTGCAGATGGGCCCACAGGTGGTGCTCGCTGCGAAGATCAAGATGCAGCCCAGCCTCTCGATCGAGGAAGCCGTGCATCACATCAACGAACTGGAGCTGCGCATCAAGCAGACCTGTCCCGAGGTGGGCTGGTGCTTCGTCGAGCCCGACGTCACGGACTGATCCCGGCCATCTCGTAGACGATGCGCGCGGCGGTGCGCGCCGTGCGTCCGTCGGGGTCGAGGCGCGGATTGAACTCCGCGACATCGGCGAGCAGCAGCTTGCCGCCACGGTTGCGTGGACCACAGCAGCGCAATGCCTCCCGCAACAACGCTACCGCGCGGTGCAGCGCCACGCCGAGTCCGGGCGGCGCGCTGACTCCCGGCGCAACGGCCGGCGGCAGCACGTCGAGGCAGAACGTCAGGTAGATGGCGGAGGAGCCGGTGATGAACTGCCGCAGGCGCGTCTCGACGGTCGGGCTGCCGACGTCGACATCCAGGACAACCTCCACACCCAGGGCTGCACCTCGCTGCAGCAGCGCGGGCGTGTTGGTGGCTTCGCTTACACCGATGCACAGGTAGCGGAACGGTTGAGCCGCCGCAGCACGCGCTTCGGCAATCTGCAGGAAGGGCGTGCCCGAGGTTCCGCGGCCGAGCGCCTCGGGCCGGCGCAGATCGAGGTGCGCGTCGAAGTTGACGATGCCGAGCCGGTCAAGGCGCGGGTCGCCGTCGAGCGCCCGCACGACGCCCTCGTACGCGGCCCAGGCGATCTCGTGGCCGCCACCGAGCCCGATGGGCAGGTGACCGTCGCGCAGCAGTTGCGTAATCATCGCCGCGTAGTCCCGTTGCGCGGACTCGAGCGCGTCGCCCTCGCAGACGATGTCTCCGGCGTCGAACAGGCGGTCGTCGGCGCCGCCATGCCACGCCAGGTTCCCGAGCGCACGGCGCAACGCCTGCGGGCCTTCCGAAGCACCCGGGCGGCCATGGTTGCGCCACACGCCCGCATCGCTCGCGAAACCCGCGAGTGCGACGCCAGGCCGGTCCGCAGCGGATACCTCCTGCACCACCTGGTGCCAGCGCCGTCCAAGCTCTCCGTCGATCGTATCCGTGCGGCCGGACCAGGCATTCATTTCTTTACGATGCGTCATCCTGCCTCCCTCATACCGGCCGCTCCAGCACGATCCGCCCCGCGCGCACGACCATACTGCACGGATTGAAGCCGGCCCAGTAGCCGAACTCGTCGAGGGTCTCCATCGACCACACCGCAAAGTCGGCCGCGAGCCCGGGTGCCAGGGATCCGCGCTCGTGCTGCAGGCCGAGTGCGCGCGCCGCATGGCGCGTGACGCCGGCGAGCACCTCCGTTCCCGCGAGGCCGAACAGGCGGCGCGCCATGTTCATGGCGAGCAGCAGCGAGGCGCCGGGCGCGGAGCCAGGGTTGCAATCCGACCCGATCGCAAGCGGCACACCGTGACGGCGCAGTGAGTCGATCGGCGGGATGTGCTTCTCGGCCAGCGCATAGAATGCGATCGGCAGCATCACGGCCACCGTGCCGGCGCGAGCGAGTGCTGCGGCGTCCGCCTCATTCGCGTACTCGAGGTGATCGCACGACAGCGCGCCGTGGCGCGTGGCGACCTGCGTGCCGCCGACGTTGGAGAGCTGTTCCGCGTGCAGGCGCACCGGCAGGCCGAGCGCCCGTGCCGCGGTGAACAGGCGATCGCACTGCGCGGCCGAGAAGGCAATGTCCTCGCAATAGGCGTCGACGGTGTCGACGAGCGCGGCCGCGGCCAGGCGCGGCAGCCATTCGCTTGCGATCGTGTCGATGTAATCGTCCGCGCGACCTGCGAACTCGGGGGGCAGTGCGTGCGCCGCGAGACAACTGGTCGAAACGGTCACACGGTGTTGAGCCGCAAGCCTGCGGGCGACGCGCAGCATGCGCGCCTCGGTGTCCAGCTCCAGGCCGTACCCCGACTTGATCTCGACGGTCGTGACGCCCTCGTGAAGCAGGGAGAGCAGCCGTGGCTCGCTCAGCTCGACGAGCGCGTCCTCGCTCGCGGCGCGCGTCGCGCGCACGGTGCTCAATATGCCGCCCCCCTCGCGGGCGATTTCGGCGTAACTGCTGCCGGACGTGCGACGCGCGAACTCCGCAGCGCGCTGGCCGGCGAACACCAGGTGGGTGTGGCAGTCGACGAGACCCGGAGTCAGCCAGCGGCCTGCGAGTTCGATGGTGCGGTCGGGGCGACGCACGGCCGGCATGTCGCGCTCGTCCCCCACCCACGCGATCCTGTCGCCGTCCGTGAGTACCGCGCCGCGCTCGAACACGCGTGCCTGCGGGTCGCAGGTGGCGATGCGGGTGTTCCGCCAGAGGGTCACCATCGGAAAGGGGATAGGGGGTAGGGGATAGGGGGTAGTGGAAGAGCGGCCACGTTCGACACCCTGCGAGGTTTCAGGACAGGAAGGGGAGGTTCAGGCCGTTCTCGCGGGCGCAGTCGATGGCGATCGGGTAGCCCGCGTCGGCGTGGCGCATGACGCCCGACGCCGGGTCGTTCCACAGCACGCGCTCGATGCGCTTCGCGGCCGCCGGTGTGCCGTCGCACACGATCACCACTCCCGCGTGCTGCGAGTATCCGATACCGACGCCGCCGCCATGATGGATGGATACCCACGTCGCGCCGCTGGCGATGTTGAGCATCGCGTTCAGCAGCGGCCAGTCGGCCACGGCGTCCGAGCCATCGCGCATCGCCTCCGTCTCGCGGTTCGGGCTCGCCACGGATCCGGAGTCGAGATGATCCCGACCGATGACCACCGGCGCCTTCAGTTCGCCGCGCGCCACCATCTCGTTGAACGCGAGGCCGAGCCGGTGCCGCTGGCCGAGCCCCACCCAGCAGATTCGCGCTGGCAGGCCCTGGAACTGGATGCGTTCCCGCGCCATGTCCAGCCAGCGGTGCAGGTGCGGATCGTCGGGGATCAGTTCCTTGACGCGCCGGTCCGTGCGGTAGATGTCCTCGGGATCGCCCGAAAGCGCTGCCCAGCGGAACGGCCCGACGCCACGGCAGAAGAGCGGCCGCACGTACGCGGGCACGAAGCCCGGAAAGGCGAACGCGTCCTGGACGCCCTCGTCGAGCGCCACCTGCCGGATGTTGTTGCCGTAGTCGAAGACCGGGATGCCGAGCTTCTGGAACGCGAGCATCGCTTCCACGTGCCGGGCCATCGATTGGCGCGCCGCCTTCTCGACGGCGCGCGGGTCACACTCGCGCATGCGGTCCCACTGCTCCAACGTCCAGCCCGCCGGCAGGTAGCCGTTCACGGGGTCGTGAGCGGACGTCTGATCGGTCACCGCGTCGGGGCGGACGCCGCGCCTCAGGAGCTCCGGGAGCACTTCGGCCGCATTGCCGAGCAGCCCGACGGAGACCGCCCTGCGCTCCCGGGTCGCGCGCTCGATCAGTGCCAGCGCCTCGTCCAGCGTGTCCGCGCGAACGTCGAGGTAACGCGTGTCGAGCCGCTTCTGGATGCGCTCGGGGCGGCACTCGACCGCAAGCATCGAGGCGCCCGCCATCGTCGCGGCGAGCGGCTGCGCGCCGCCCATGCCGCCGAGGCCGGCGGTCAGGATCCAGCGTCGGGCGAGATTGCCACCGTAGTGCTGGCGCCCCATCTCGACGAACGTCTCGTAGGTGCCCTGCACGATGCCCTGGCTGCCGATGTAGATCCACGAGCCGGCCGTCATCTGGCCGTACATCATGAGTCCCTTGCGGTCGAGTTCGTGGAAGTGGTCCCAGGTGGCCCAGCGGCCGACGAGGTTCGAATTGGCGATGAGGACGCGCGGTGCGTCGGCATGCGTGCGGAACACGCCCACCGGCTTACCGGACTGAACCAGCAGCGTCTCATCGTCGCCGAGCTGGCGCAGCGCCGCCACGATGCGGTCATAGCAGTCCCAGTTGCGGGCGGCGCGGCCGATGCCGCCGTAGACGACGAGATCGTCCGGGCGCTCGGCCACCTCCGGGTCGAGGTTGTTCATCAACATGCGCAGCGGTGCTTCGGTGAGCCAGCTCCGCGCGCTCAGTGTCGTGCCGCGCGGAGCCCGGATCGGGCCGGCGGTCTTTTGATGCAGGTCGTTCATGGCGCGCGTTATATCATCCGTGGCGTCATCCGTACCGGGAGCCCGCCGTGATCCGCTGGATCGCCATATTGTCGCTGCTGCAGCTGGTTGCGTTCTGGAAGATCCTGGGGCGCATGGGGTTCCCGCCGTGGCTCTCGATCATGGCGTCGATCCCTCTCGTGAACCTGATCGTGCTGTATTACGTCGCGCTCACCCCCTGGCCGCGCGACCGGATCCTCCCCCCACCCGGCGACGGCGGAAACGACGCGCGATTCTGAGCGCCTCTAGAAGACGCGACCGGGTCCCGCAAGGCGCCGGGCCTCGGCCGGATCGCGTTCGATGATATTGAGCTGGACGCCGTCGCGGTCGCAGGCAACCAGCTCCCGCTGCGCGCTCTTGAGGCTCTTCACGTGCACCGGCGGCACCAGCAGCCGGCCGTCTAGCGATTGCACGCGCGCGACGAACGGGTCCAGGTTGGCAAGGTAGAAGACGAGCAGCACGTCGCCCCTCGCGACACCGACCCCGGATGTGGCTGGCGCTGGCGGCACGGGTTCCGAGAGCTCGAACAGGCCGATCATTCCGAACGAAGCCCCCGGCTGTTTCAACACCACGAACCGACACCGGGAGCCCGCCGGCCGGCCGAACAGGGTGGAGAATGCCTCGCTGCGCGTTTCGCCGCTGGCATATTCCTCGCTGAAACCCAGCAGTTCGCCGTAGAAGCGCTGCGATCGCTCGAGGTTGGACACGATCAGGGCCGCACGAACCAGCGGCGATCCGGGCACGATGTCGCCATTCGCGCGAGTTCCTGTCGGGTAGGGCCGGGGGATCATGGCCCACGAGTCGTTGTCGCAGCCGGCCGCCTCGGGTACCGTGGCAGGCCCCCGGATCCGCAGATTCGACAGACCTAAGGAAAGCCCAATGGCCGGCCCGACCAACACCCCCGAACCGAAGATGGATGCGAACGACCTCTACCGCGAGGACACCTACTCCGATCGCAAGGTCGGGACGATCCGCGTCACCTCACCCGTGAAGCCGGATGGCTCGCCCGATCCCTCGCGCGCGACGGTGTACGTTGGACAGGCCCAGATCATGACGCCGGCGGGCGTCCTGCCTCTTTCCTTCGAGATCGACGCCCGGACCCTGGCCGAAGCCTGCGAGAAGTTCGCCGACGGCGCGCGGGTTGCATTCGAGGAGACGATGAAGGAACTGCAGGAGATGCGTCGCCAGCAGGCGTCCTCGATCGTCATTCCGGACGCCGGCGCGGCGTCGGCCCTCACCGGGCAGGGCGGTGTCCCGCCGCGCGGCAAGATCCAGTTTCCCTGAGACGCGATGCCCGACTCCCTGATCCGGCTTCGCGACGCGCTGCGTGTATTCGCCGCAGAGCGCGACTGGGATCAGTTTCATTCGCCGAAGAACCTCGCCACCGCGCTCGCGGTGGAGGCGGCGGAACTGCTGGAGCCGTTCCAGTGGCTCACCGACGGGCAGAGCCGCGACCTGCCGGCGGACACACGCGCGGCGGTCGAGCAGGAGCTGGCGGACGTGCTGCTGTATCTCGTGCGGCTGTCGGACCAGCTCGGGGTCGATCTCGAACAGGCCGCGGCAGCCAAAATGGCCCGCAACGGCGAGAAGTACCCGGTGGACAAGTCCCGCGGATCCAGCCGGAAATACACGAAACTGTGAGCGCCGGGCGCGCCTGCAGCAAGGAGCACTGATGGACGTTTCAGCCGCAACACTCTGGTGGGTGGCCGCCGGAGTCTTCGTCGCGATCGAGCTTGCCACCGGCACGTTCTACCTGCTGATGATGGCGCTCGGCCTCGCGGCCGCAGCCATCGCCGCGCACCTGGGCCTGCCCGGCGCCGCCCAGATCACGACGGCGGCGATCGTCGGCGGCGGGGCCACGGCCCTGTGGCACTGGCGGCGATACAGGGAGCCACGCTCGGCACCGGCCGCCGAGAACCGCGACGTCAACCTCGACATCGGCGAGCACGTGCACGTGACCGAGTGGGCTGCGGACCGCACGGCGCGAGTCCAATACCGGGGCTCGCCCTGGTCCGCGCGGCTGGCACCTGGCGCCGCCGCTGCGAGCGGCGAGCATGTGGTCACGGCCGTCGAAGGTAACTGGCTGGTGCTGGCGCCGACAGGCACGCAGCGTTCGAGCTGAATTCTCCCTAGGAAGTCGAAAAAAATGGAAATCGCACTGGTCCTGGCGGCCATCGCCGTCATCTTCATCGTCCAGACGTTCAAGATCGTCCCGCAACAGAACGCGTGGGTGGTCGAGCGGCTCGGCAAATACGACCGCACGCTGACGCCGGGCCTCAAGTTCGTCGTGCCGTTCGTCGAGAGGGTCGCCTACAAGCACTCGCTCAAGGAGGTGCCGCTCGACGTCCCGAGCCAGGTGTGCATCACCCGGGACAATACCCAGCTGCAGGTGGACGGCATCATCTACTTCCAGGTCACGGACCCGATGCGCGCGAGCTACGGCTCGAGCAATTACGTGCTCGCCATCACGCAGCTCGCGCAGACGCTGCTGCGCTCGGTCATCGGCAAGATGGAACTCGACAAGACCTTCGAGGAGCGCGATGCCATCAACGCTTCGGTCGTGAGTGCGCTCGACGAGGCGGCGGCGAACTGGGGCGTGAAGGTGCTGCGCTACGAGATCAAGGACCTGACGCCGCCGACCGAGATCCTTCGCGCGATGCAGGCGCAGATCACCGCCGAGCGCGAGAAGCGCGCGCTGATCGCAGCCTCCGAGGGCCGCAAGCAGGAGCAGATCAACATCGCGACCGGCGAGCGCGAGGCGTTCATCGCGCGGTCCGAAGGCCAGCGCCAGGCCGAGATCAACAATGCGGAGGGCGAAGCCGCGGCGATCACCACGGTTGCGAATGCGACTGCGGACGCGATCCGCAAGATCGCCGACGCCATCCGCTCGCCGGGTGGGGAGCAGGCCGTGCAGCTGAAGGTGGCCGAGAAGGCCGTCGAGGCCTACGCGCAGCTCGCGCAGAAGAACAACACGATGATCGTGCCGGGCAACATGAGCGAGGTGTCCGCCCTGATCGGCACCGCCATGACCCTCATGAAGGCAAAGACCCCGGGAGCGGCGTGACGGGCGACAGCAACAGGGCGCTCGGGCCGCTGGTCGCCGGGCCCGTCGACGTCATCGGTGACGTCCACGGTGAGATCGACGCGCTGCGCGACCTGCTCGGGCACCTGGGATACGACGCGGACGGGGCGCATCCGGACGGACGGCATGCCGTGTTCGTCGGCGACCTGTGCGACCGCGGCCCGGACAGCCCGGCGGTGCTGGAGCTCGTGCTGCGTCTCGTCGAGGCTGGACGCGCGCAATGCGTGCTCGGCAACCACGAGATCAATGCGCTCCTGAACGCGCCGAAGCACGGCAACGGCTGGTTCTTCGACCGCGACCACGAACGGGCGAGCGGCGAGTTCCTGCACTCGAAGGCCGCGACGCCGGAGCGGCGCGCGGCGTGGCTGCGGTGGCTCGGCCGGACCCCGCTGGCGCTGGAGCGAGCGGATCTCCGCGTCGTGCACGCGTGCTGGAGCGAGGCAGCCGTCGTCGCCGTCGGCCAGGCGCTCGAGGACATGAGCTATGCGGAGGCGCACGAGGCATTCCACGCGCTCACGAAGGCGATGTTGCGCCGGAGCGGAATCGACCGGCGGGCCGCGAAGGAGTTGCAGCAGTACCGTCACGATCTGTGGCGCCGCGACGCGCGCCTGCCGCTGCTGCCGGCGTACGCGGAGGAAGCCAAGACCCAGCAGAACGAGAACCCTGTGAAGGTGCTCACGTCGGGAGTCGAATGGCCGGCTGATGCACCGGTCTGGGCGGGTGGTCGCTGGCGCATGACGCACCGCTCGCGCTGGTGGAAGGAGTACGACGGCAGCGTACCGGTGATCGTCGGACACTACTGGCGGCGCGACGCGCGCGCCGAACCGGAGCAGGTGACGGGCGACTGGGACTATCCGCTCGAAGATTACGCGCCGTACGCGTGGATGGGTCCGCGCCGCAACGTGTTCTGCGTGGATTACTCGGTGGGCGGGCGTTATCTCGAGCGCGCCCGTGGGCGCACCGCCCCGCCGTTCCAGACGCGACTCGCGGCGATGCGCTGGCCCGAGCGCGAGCTCGTGTTCGATGACGGGGAGCGGGTGCAGTCCGACGCATGAGGGCGTAATTGCCTGAAACGACGATGGTCGCGCATAGTGGCACCAGGGGAGGCCGGCCCTGGGGAGGCGCCGTGACTGATCAGAAGAAGAACGCGCGTAACGCGATCGCGGTGCTGTTCGGCATCAACTTCATGAATTTCTTCGACCGGCAGATCGCCGGTGCGCTGGGCGAGCCGATCCGGATCGAATTCGGCCTGAACGACACGCAACTGGGCCTGCTGGCGATGGTCTTCACGCTGGTCTATGCCGTCGTCGGCGTACCCATCGGGCGACTGGCGGACAACTGGTCGCGCAAGCGCGTCATTGCGCTCGGCGTGACCTTCTGGAGCCTGCTCACCGCGGCCTCGGGACTCGCCTGGAACTACACGACCGTCGTGCTCGCCCGCATCGGCGTCGGGATCGGCGAGGCGAGTTGCGCGCCGGCGAGCCAGTCATTGATCGGCGACCTGTATCCGCCCGAGCGTCGCGCGCAGGCAATGGCCACCTTCATGCTCGGATTGCCGCTTGGTCTGTGCGGCGCATACCTGCTGGCGGGCATCATCGGCGAGGCCTGGGGCTGGAGAGCCGCGTTCTTCGTCGCCTGCGTACCGGGATTGATCCTCGCAGTCATGGCGCTCTTCATCCGCGAGCCGGTACGAGGCGCGACGGAGCCTCAATCACCATCGGCGCTGGCGGCGGCAGTGAAGTCTCCTTACCGCACGATCTTGCGCATCCGGACCCTCTGGTGGGTCGTGCTGTCGGGCATGCTGTTCAACTTCAATTCCTACGCGGTGAACACTTTCCAGACGCCGTTCCTGCAGCGCTTCCACGAACTGGGGCTCCGGGACGCCAACAACCTGTCCGCCCTTTCGCTCGGCCTGGCAGGTGTCGCGGGCCTCCTGCTCGGCGGCTGGCTGGGCGATCGCCTGCGCAGACACTATGCGAACGGACGGCTGCTGCTCGCGGGCACCACGATGGGCGTCGGCGCGCCCTGCGTGTACATCGCGCTCCAGCAGCCTGCCGGAAGCGTGGCCACGTTCACGCTGTTCATGGCGGCCTCGTCGGCGATGACGTTCGTCTACTACTCCACGGTCTACAGTGCAATCCAGGACGTCGTCGAGCCTCGCCTGCGCGGCACCGCGGTCTCCCTGTATTTCTTCGCCATGTACGTGCTCGGGGCGAGCTTCGGCTCCACTATCATGGGGGCCGTGAGCGACTACTTCGCGAACCAAGCGATGCTCGAGGCCGGGGCGACCGAGATGGCAATCCAGTTCCGCGCGGCCGGACTGCGGTCGGCCATGTACATGATCCCGGCGCTCATGGTCCTGTGTTCGCTGTCGCTGCTCGGCGCCGCCAGGACGGTGTCCGCAGACATGCAACGCATGCAGCAGCAGCTGAGGGGTTAACCATGGCCGGTCGATTCTCCCGCAGCCTGGAACTCGCCAGGGCTTCATGGTCCGTCGTGCAGGCGGACAAGGAACTGATGTGGTTCCCGGTGATGTCGTTCATCGCGCTCGTGCTGATCCTCGGCAGTGTCGCGGCGCCGGTCGTCGTGGTCGGGGGCCTGGGCCCGGAGACGGCTGCCGAGCCCAGCCCGGCGTCCTGGCTCGCGGTGCTTGCGTTCTACATCCTCGCCTACTTCATCGGCATCTTCTTCAACACCGCGCTCGTCGGTGCAGCGATGATCCGCCTGGACGGCGGTAATCCCACCGTCGGTGATGGACTGCGGATCGCCTGGTCGCGGGTCGGCAGGATCTTCGGTTATGCCTGCATCGCCGCGACGGTCGGCATGTTCCTGCGCGCCCTGGAGGACCGCGTCGGCTGGATCGGGACGATCATCGTCAAGCTGATCGGGGTCGCGTGGGCACTCGCGACGTTTCTCGTCGTGCCGGTGCTGGTCACGCGCGACGTCGGCCCGCTGGACGCGGTGAAGGAAAGCGCCGTGCTCCTCAAGGAGACCTGGGGCGAGAACATCATCGGCAACGTGGGGTTGAGCTTCGCCTTCGGCGTCGCGTACTTCGGTCTCCTCGTGGTTTGCGGCGTGGCCATCGGCCTCGCGATCCAGGCGAACCTTCCCGCGGTAATCGCGGCGCTGGTCCTGGTCGGCGTCGTGTCGTTCCTGCTGCTCGCCACGCTGCAGGCGACCATGCAGGGGGTCTACTCGGCCGCCCTGTATCGCCATGCCACCCACAGTGGGACGCCGGTGCCTGGCTTCGGGCCGGGCCTCCTGCAGGCGGCTTTCAAACCGAAGGGCTGAGTATCAGCCCTGCGCCGAGCCGTTGGCCCGGAGCGACGAACCGTTTCCAGTCCAGGGAACCGGCCGGTAAGCTGCCGCGGTGACGCTCGAAGACCTCCGCCGCAACCGCAACCTGCTGTTCTGGGGGCTCCACACGCTCGGGTGGAGCGCTTACCTGATCACTCAGTACATGGGTGCGCTGCTCTACGAGAAGCCGGCGTCCTACATCAAGGTGGTACTGGTCGCGGGCGCGAGCGGCTTCCTGCTCTCGGCCCCGCTGCGATACATCTACCGCTGGTTGTGGCGCCAGCGGCCGCTCGTGATCTTCCCGTCGGTGTTGCTCGCGGCCTGGATCACGGCCCTGGTCTGGCGGGTGATCATCAATACCTCCTACGGGTATTTCGTGGAGGACTGGATGGACAAGGAGCCCTGGTATGCCGTCTTCAGCGGCGCCTTGAGTTCCACCTACCTCCTGCTGTGCTGGTCCGGCCTCTACTTCGGCATCAAGTACTACGAGACCCTGCAGCACGAACGCGAGGAGGCGCTCAGGGCCTCGGCGCTGGCTCAGGAAGCCCAGGTCAAGATGCTGCGCTACCAGCTGAACCCGCACTTTCTCTTCAACACGCTGAACGCCATCTCCACGCTCATCCTCGACAACCAGGGCAAGGTGGCGAACCAGGCGGTCGGCCGCCTGTCGGAGTTCCTGCGCTACACCCTGGACCAGGACCCGATGAATAAGGTGACGCTGCGCCAGGAGATGGACGCCCTCAACCTCTATCTCGGCATCGAGCAACTGCGCTTCGGCGACCGGCTGCGCCTGCAGTTCGACATCGACGATGCCGCACAGCAGGCGATGGTGCCGTCGCTGATCCTGCAGCCGCTGATCGAGAACTCGTTGAAGTACGCGATCGCGCCGCGCGAGGAAGGCGGGCGACTTCGCATCGAGGCGCACACGGACGAGCGCGCGCTCAAGTTGATCGTCCAGGACGACGGCCCAGGGCTGCCGGTGGGGGTCAACCTGGGGGAGGGCCGCGGCGTCGGGTTCCGCAACACGCGCGAACGTCTCGCCGTGCTGTATGGCGAACACCAGAAACTGGCCGTGCGCTTCGCGAGGCCCGGCCTGCGGCTCGAGATCACTCTGCCATTCGAGAAGGCGGTTCTGACATGACCATCCGGACCATCATCGTCGACGACGAGCCACTTGCGCGCCGTGGCCTGGAGTTGCGGCTCGAGGACGCATCCGACATCGAGATCGTTCAGCAGTGCGCAAACGGCCGCGAGGCCC
>Ga0316603_10000653_pt1 | contig 17450 bp, 16 predicted proteins | sample OWC_soil_day10_n_FD_207649 | JGI IMG/M metagenome (GOLD analysis project Ga0316603, IMG submission 207649) | Wetland soil microbial communities from Old Woman Creek delta, Ohio, United States - OWC_soil_day10_noCT | ecosystem: Environmental > Terrestrial > Soil > Wetlands | place: USA: Ohio... | reverse complement strand
TTTGCCGCGGACGCGCACGAGGTCAGTCTCGAGGCGGGGTTCCCGCGGCTCGCCGAGCTCGACGCGAGCGGGGGCCTCGTGCGCGGCTTCCTCAAGCAGGCTGCCAAGGGGGGGCTGCGCCGGATCGCCGGCCATCGCCGCAAGCGCGCGGCCTCGGGGATGTTCGCGCCGCGCGGCGGCCTCGGCTCGCTGGTCGATGCCCTCGCGCGCGAGCTCGGACCGCGCATCCACACCAACCGTCGGATCGCGGCGCTGGTGCCGGCCGAGCGCGGCGTCACCGTCGACGGCGAGGCGTGGGATGCCGCGGTGCTCGCGCTCCCCGCGGAGGAGGCGATCGGGCTCGTCGCCGCGGTGCCGACCCTCGCGAGCCGGCTCGCGACATTCCATCGCGCGCCCACGGCGCTCGTCTACCTCGGGTATCCCGAGGCTGCGGTGCCCAAGGCCGTCGACGGCTTCGGGTTCCTCGTCGCGCAGGGCGAGGACCTGCGCGTGCTCGGGGTCGTGTTCGAGTCCGTCGTGTGGCCGGGCCGCGCGCCGGCGGGACAGGTGCTGCTGCGCTGCATCTTCGGCGGCGGCCGCGATCCCGGGGCCGCGGCGCTCGACGATGCGAGCTTGATCGAGCAGGCGACGCGCGACCTCGGCATCGTGCTCGGTGCGCGCGGTGCCCCGACCCACGCGAGCGTCGTGCGCTGGAGGCGCGGCATCGCGCAGTATCAGGTCGGGCATCGCGATCACGTGCGCGCTGCCGTGACCGCAGCGCGCACGCACCGGATCGCGCTCGCCGGTGCGGACTATCGCGGGCCCGGGGTCAACGACCTGTGCGCCGATGCCGACGTCGTCGTCGAAGAGATCCGCTCGTGGGTGTGAGGCGCGCGGCATCGCTCGTGATCGCTCTCGGGGCGTGCTCGAGTGGCAAGCCACGCACGCCCGAGGATGCGAAGCGCGCGACGCCCCCCGGCGATGCCGCGGTGGTCGCGGCCGATGCGGCGTCCGCGCCGAAGCCGCCGTCCGGTGACGTGCAGGTCCGCGTCGAGTGGACGAATGTCCCGCCGGCGGCGCGCAGCTCGCCCGGCAAGACGGCGTGCGGGACCGCGCGCGCCGCGGCAGTCGCGCCGACGACGACGTGGGGCATCCCGGACGTCGTCGTCATCGTCGACGGCGCACCGGGGTCGCTCGGCGAGGCGCGCGTGCGACTCGCCGATTGCGCGCCGTCACCGCGGATCGCGATCGGCAGCGCGCTCGTCGTCGACTCGGCGGCGGATCGGCCGGCGATCGTCGCGCTCGCCCACCGCGCACAGGTGTCGGACCTGCGCGCCGAGATCAAGTCCGCGATCCCCGCGCGCACGATCCAGCTGCCGATCGCAGGGCACGCGGTCACCGCCCCCCTCACCCCCGGCGCGATCTACGAGCTCACCGTCGCGCGCGGCGACGCCGCGTGGATCATCGCGGCGCAGGCGTCGGTGACCGATCCCAGCGGCGTGGTGCTCGTGCGCGACGTCCCGCCCGGCGTCCACGCCGTGCGCGCATGGTTGCCGCCGCGCGGAGACCAGCCCGCGCGCCACGCCCACGGAGAGGTGACGGTCGTCGCCGCCGATCTCGCCGAGCTCACGCTGCAGCTCGCTCCCTAGCGGCGGCGGCGGCGGGCCATCAGGATCGCGAACGCGAGGGCGAGCGGCCAGGCGGGTGCCGCGCTGCCCGTCGCCGAGCACGCGTAGTAGCTCGGCCTGCCGGTCGGGTCGACGCCTGCGGGCCCGACCTGGCCGAGGCCTTCACCGGTGAGCTCGACGCTGATCGTGCCGTCCGGACCGTCGACGGAGAACATCGCCTGCTTGGTGCCGACCGCGCGCGGCGCCATCACGACGAGCCACGACACCGTGCCGGACGGCGAGACGGTCGACGACGTCGGCGGCAGCACGATCGCGAACTCGCTGGCATCCACGCCCTCGAGCCGTGCATTCGCGAGGGGGGCGGGCGACGTCGAGCAGTTCGTGATCGAGATCGACTCGCCCAGTGTCGTGACCTCGATCGGGCTCGAGCCGAAGTCGAGCACGGCCGGTGTCGCGCTCACGCCGGCGGTCAGGCCCTCGACCCGCAGGTCGATCTGCCGTGGCTCGGCGCCCGGGATGTCGGTGGTGAGCGTCATGGTCGTGGTCGCCGGGCCCGTCGTCGTCGGCGTCGCGGTGACGTCGAACGTCGCCATGCTCCCGCCCGCACCCTGGACCGTGAGCGGCAGGCTCGGCGAGCTCCGCGTGAACGGCGCGGCGGGGGAGCTGATCGCGTCGAGCCGGAACGACCCCTGATCGTTCGCGATGATCGTGAACGTCTCGTCCTTGCTCTGGCCGATGCACACGGGGCCGAGATCGACCGCCCCGTCGGGCGTCAGCGCCATCGACGTGCCGAGCGCACGGGCCGCGATCGGCACGCTGCGGACCTGCCCACCGTCGTAGGTGACGACGGCCATCCCGGTGGCATCCCCCGCCGCGGTCGCGCCGAACCGGACCTGCGTCATCGTCGTCTGGTTGGGGCCGAGCACCGTGCCGGCGGGCGGCGCGGTCACCATCGTCAGGTCGGTGCCGGTCAGCGCGACCCCCGCGATCGTCATCGACGCACCGCCGGTGTTGCGCAGCAAGAGGCTCGCGGTCTGCGGCTCGCCGACGCGCGTCGTCGGGATCGTCGACGGGCTGGGCGTGATGTCGAGGTTCGAGTCGATGCCACTGCAGGACAGCGGCACGTTGACGACCGGGGTCATCGGGTCGTTGCTGGCGATCCGCAGGTTGCCGGCGAGTGCGCCGACGACGGTCGGGTTGCAGGTGACCATGTACGGCTGCATGCCGCCCGGCCCGACCGAGGTGCCGCCGGTCGGACCCGAGGTGATCGTGAAGGCGCCGGTGACGGTCACGCCGGTGATGCCGAGCGCCGAGCCGCCGAGGTTGCGGACCGAGACGGTCGCGGCGGTGCTCGCGGTGTTACGGCGGACATCGCCGAACGCGATCGAGGTCGGCTGTACGTCGATGTCGATCGGCGGAACGGTACCGGTGCCGAACAGCGTGATCGTGCGGGTGGTGGAGCCGTTGGTCGTGATCGTGACGACGCAGCTCGTATCGCCGGCGATCGTCGGGCGGAACGCCGCGTCGAACGAGTACGTGACGTACTCGTCCGTGTAGCAGAGCGGCGCGACCGCGATCGGGCACGGGTTGCCACCGCAGTCGTCGCAGATCACCGTGCGGTACACCGGCGCTGGCAGCCCGTTCGCCGTGACGAAGAAGTCGGGGCAGCTCGCGGTGACCGCGGTGACGTCGTCGTAGCTCGCGACCGACGGCACGCCCGCGGGGCGAACGAGGATCGACGTCGGAGCGGACGTCGATCCGACCTGGGTCGACGCGAACGTGTACGACGTCGCCGGCGTCGTGAGTACGGACAGCTGCTCGGTCGATGACAGCTCCGGACCCGCGCCCTGGCACGCGGAGATCGCCAGGGCCCCGAACAACAGCGCTAGCTGACGCACGGGTCGAGGATCGAGCCGCCCGGGGGAGGAGTCAACCTCGCCCGCGGGTGGGCGAAACACACACACGATCAAACACCGGTTTGACAGGGGCCGGATCACCCCGGATGATCCACGGATGCTCGGGACGATCGTCGGTAGCTATCGGATCGTCGACCGCATCGCGGTCGGCGGGATGGGCACCGTCTTCCGCGCCGAGCACACGCTGATCGGTCGGATCGCCGCGGTGAAGGTCCTGCACTCCGAGATGTCGGGCAGTCGCGAGATCGTCAACCGGTTCTTCAACGAGGCGAAGGCGACCACGACGATCAAGCACCCGGGCATCGTCGAGATCTTCGACTTCGGGTACATGCCGTCGGGCCACGCATTCCTGGTCATGGAGTTCCTCGAGGGCGAGCCGCTGTCGCAGCGGATGCGCAGCCGCGGGCCGATGTCCGAGGGCGAGGCCGCGATGATGATGCGCGGCGTGTGCAGCGCGCTCGCCGCCGCGCACGCCAAGGGCATCGTCCACCGCGACCTCAAGCCCGACAACATCTTCGTCGTCCCCGATCCCGATTCGCCGCTCGGCGAGCGCACCAAGGTCCTCGACTTCGGGATCGCGAAGCTCACCGACGTCGGCCTCGCCGGCTCGCAGACCAAGACCGGCGCGGTGATGGGAACGCCGACGTACATGTCGCCGGAGCAGTGCCGCGGCAGTGGCGACGTCGACCACCGGGCCGATCTCTACTCGATCGGTTGCATCCTCTACGAGCTCGTCGCCGGACGGCCGCCGTTCATCAACACGGGCGCCGGCGAGCTGATCGGGTCGCACCTGTTCGTCGAGCCCGAGCCGCCGTCGCGCCACGTCGCGATCACACCGGAGCTCGAGGGCCTGATCATGTCGCTGCTGTCCAAGCGCCCGGAGCTCCGGGCGCAGACGGCGATCGAGCTCGCGCAGCGCCTGATCGGGATCGCACAGCAGCACGGCTGGATCGCGATCAGCGCGACGGACCCCGCGGCGCGGATGTCGATGGCCCAGATCGTGGCGCCGGGCCGGGCGGTCGGCCCCCAGACGATCTCGCGGCCGATGATCACACCGGCGAATCCGACGCCGTACGCACACGCCCCGCACGCGGCGCAGACCGAGATGCTCCCGCCGTCGTCGACGCCGGCGCCGTACGCGCGGACGTCGCCGTCGGTGGCGGGTCAGACGCCGAAACCGACGACGCTCTCCGGTGCCGCGAGCGAGGCCCACCCCGGAGCGCCGCGCTCGCGCCGGGGCGTGATGATCGGTGCAGGGCTGCTGCTGGCCGCCGGTGCCGCGATCGCGACCTTCGTCGGCATCTCGGGCGGCACGAAGGCGGATGACACGGCGACGACGTCGAAGCCGACGGCGGCACCCTCACCGCCGCCACCGTCCGAGACGTCGCCGCCGCCGATCGAACCACCGCCCACGCCGACGGGCACGACGACCGCTACCGGCACGACCCCGCCGCCTGAGACGCCGCCCCCGACGGAGGCGCCGCCCCCCACCGCAGGCACGCCGCCTACGGGGACGCCGCCCGCGACCCCGGCGCCGACCGCGACGTTGACCGAAACCGCGACGCCGCCCACGACCCCGGCGCCGACGGGCACGGCCAAGCCGACGGGCACGACCAAGCCGACGGGCACGACCAAGCCGACCAAGCCGACCAAGCCCACAGGAACCAAGCCGGCCAAGCCGGCCAGGCCGACGAAGCCGACCAAGCCGGGTGGCGACTTGCTCGAGACCGATCTCGACTGATGCCGCGCGCCCTGTCGGTCACGCTCGCGTGCTTGCTCGGCGCCTCCGCGATGGCGCACGCTCAGCCCGTCGATCCCGCCGCCGGTGGAGACAAGGGCGACGCGAAGGCCCTGCTCCAGTCCGGCCTCAAGCTGTTCGCGGCCAAGGACTACCTCGGCGCGCTCTCGGTGTTCGAGACCGCGTACGCTCGGTTCCCGAACGGGAAGATCCTGCTCAACATCGGCACCACGCTGCTCAAGCTCGAGCGCAAGGCGGACGCGGCGAACGCGTACCAGCGCTACCTCGATGCCCGGGACGGCGATCCGGCGAAGGTCACCGAGGTCACCCGGGTCCTCGCCGACCTCGATCGCGGGCTCGGCGTGCTCGAGATCTCGGTCGAGCCGTCGGCGGAGGCGGAGCTCCAGATCGGGGCTGCGACGTGGGGCCGCGCGAGCGACCTCGCGCGCTATCGCGTCGACCGCGGCGCGATCACCGTGCGCGCGCGGCGGACTGGCTACCTCGAGGGCTCGCAGACCGTGCGGATCGATGCAGGGCAGAGGCGTGAGGTCGCGATCGTCCTCGAGGCGGAGCCGGTCGCCACGGTGACCACCACGACCACGACGCCGATCGACACGGGCCTGCGCGCGGGGGTGGTGCCGCACGCGCGGTCGCGGTTCGGCGCGGTGGCGATCGCCCACATCGATCCGAGCAACGCGGGCGCGGCCGTGCTCGTCGGAGTGACGGCCGACGTGATGAGCCGCCTCCAGGTCCAGGCTGCCGCGCTCCTCGGCCCGTCATCGGGCGCGTACGCCGGCGCGTCGTTCGCGCTGCTCGGCGGCACGGTGCGCCCGATCCTCGCGGCTGGATTCCCCGTGTTCTTCTCGGATGGGCCACGGCTCGCGCTGCGCGGCGCCGCCGGCGTCGAGCTCGCGATCAATCGTCACTTCGCTGTGATCGCGGAGCTCGGGGTCGAGTACCTGGTCAACCCCGAGCCGGGCGTGACCAAGGCGCTGTTCGTCCCCGCGATCGGCGCGACAGCGCGCCTCTAGCGGGTCGGCTTCGCTGGCTCGCGACGGTCGACCGTGGTGTCGGCCGTGATCTCGACGCGATCCGCGCCGGGCTCGGCGACGGCCGAGACGACGACGACATCGCCGCGATCGGCGCGCTCGAGATCGCGATTGGCGTCGACCCGGTTGCGTCGCAGCAGGCGCAGCGGGACCCATCCCGCGTCGCTGCAGCCGGTGATCTCGTGCTTGCCCTTGGGCGAGCGCGGCGGGCTGACGATCCGCCACGCGCCCGGCCCCTCGACCACCGCGAGCGGCTGGCGACGCAGGACGAGGTACGAGAACTTCATCCCGTCGTCGCGTAGGTGGGTCAGGCGCGCGAGCTCCGCCGTCCGTGGCGGCAGCTTGATGGTGCGATCCTCGTGACACCAGTCGTTCGGGTCGGCGAGCGCGGGGCAGGGGGCGATCGACCGCGTGCAGGGCGCGAACACGTGACCCGCGCCGCGCACGAGGAGCGCATCGCGCAGCTCGTGCAGGGCGCGCGCGGTGTCACGGAGCGCGGGCTCGATCACGATCACCGCCCCGTCCTCGCCGATCGCCGCGAGCGCGCGCTCGACGAGGAGCTGGCGCGCGGGTGCGGCGAGCTCGTTGAGCAGCGTCCCGATCACGACGAGATCGCAGCCGGCGAGCTTCGCCCCCGTCGCGTCGTCGGTTCGCGGTGTGAATGCGACCTCGATGCCACGCTTCGTCGCCAGGTCGCGGATCGCCGCCGCGGCGATCCCGAGCGCCGGCGCGTCGCGATCGATCGCGGTGATCGCGAGAGCCGGCGGTGCTCCGAGGCGGGCCAGGGTCTCGATCAGGCCGAGGCTCATCGCGCCGCAGCCCGCGCCGAGATCGATCACGCGCAGCGGGCGCGCAGCCGGCAGGGCTCCGCGGTTGGCGAGCTCCACGATCGGGATCGCGATCTTCATCGCGTCGGCGATCGTGAAGAAGGCGGCGCGCGCGGCGAGGTCGCCGAGCTTGTCGGCGGGGGCCGCGAGCCGGGCCCGGTCGCTCGTATACCGCTCCGAGCGATCGACGATCGCCTTGATCAAGGGCGAGGTCTGCAGCCGCGCGTCGCCGACCGCCGCGCGGGTGGCAGCGTAGATCGCCTCTTCGAGGTCCCGATCCGGAGACAGCGCCGAGCTCAGCCGGGGTCCTTGTCGTTGTCGTCCTTGTCGGCGGGGGTCACGGCGGTCATCACCTCGGTCTTGGTCTCACTCGAGGCGCTGCCCGTCGCCGGCGGCGCGGGATTCTTGGCCAGCTGCGGCGGGATCGTATCCGCGTGACCGCTCGGCGGGTCGCCCTCGATGATCCGCATCGGCTGGGTCTGCCGACCGGTCTGCGCCGGGGTGGCGACCATACGCGGCGGTCGCCCCATCGGTCCCGCCACGGAGGTCTCGGTCGGCTCGTCGGCGGCGAACGGGTTGGGCGTCAGCTCGACCGGCAGCGTCGACTCGCCCTCGAGCTGCGTGGGCACGGCCTCCGCGACCTCGGTGATGTGGACGACGACGCCGGTGATGTTGTCGTGGCCGCCGCGGGTCTTCGCGAGCTCGACCATCTCCGCGATGGCGGCGCCCGGATCGTCGGCGCTGAGCCGCTGCGAGATCTCGTTCTCGTCCGGGAAGTAGTCGTGCAGGCCGTCGGAGCAGAGCAGCAGGCGATCGTTCCGCTTGAGCGTGACGTGCGCCATCTCGACGCCGACGTCCGCGGACACGCCGATCGCGTTGACCAGGATCGTCCGCAGCGGCGAGACCTGTGCCTCCTCGATCGTCAGCTTGCCCTCGATCACGAGGACCTCGGCGACGGTGTGGTCGGTCGTGATCTGGGAGGGCTTGCCGTCGCGGATCAGGTACGTGCGGCTGTCGCCGACGTGCGCGACGAACGCCTCCGGGCCCGCGATCAGGACGACGTCGAGCGTGGTGCCCATGCCGGCCTTGTCGGACTCGCTCTGCCCACGCTGGAAGACCGCCTGGTGCGCCGACAGCACGGCGCTCTGCAGCAACTGGACGATGGCGCGGCGCCCCGCGTCGGTCGGTGCCTTCTTGAAGGCGTCGATCTCGGTGCGGGAGCTCTCGAGGGTGGTCTTGACCGTGTCGACGGCCATCGCGGAGGCGACCTCGCCAGCGGCGTGGCCCCCCATCCCGTCGGCCACGATGAAGAAGCCGCGGTCGGCGTCCTTGTATGCCGAGTCCTCGTTGTGGTCGCGGACGACGCCGATGTCGGTCACCAGCCACGCGACGAGGGTCACGCCCGAAGTCACAGAAGCGGCCTCGTCTTGGGGATCACTGGCCATTCAGGTGCCTCGAACGTTGGAATCTTCGCCCGGGCCATCGCTGGCGGCAAGCGCCGGAACGGAAATGCGTCTCACCGTCGACGCTCGATCTCGATCGGCGGGGGTGGTGTGCCCTGCTCGGCCAGGGCACGGCCCTGCGCCCCGAGCCGAGCCACGCACAGCTCGATCGCCTGGGGCTCGCGGTCGGTCGTCACGAACCGGCGCCCGAGGCGCTGGGCGACCGCGGCGGTGGTCCCCGACCCGGCGAACCAGTCGGCCACCCGATCGTCGGGCCTCGTGACCGCGCCGAGGATCCTCTCGAGGAGCCGCTCGGGCTTCTGCGAGGGCCACCCGGTGCGCTCGCGATCGGAGTGGTTGAGCGTCTCGATATCGGTCCACCAGTCCTCGGGGACCTTGCCCGCCGCGACCGGATAGCGATAGACGCGACCGGTCTTCTTGTCGGTCTTCTCCTGGACTGCTGTCCCGCCGTCGAGGACGAGCCGCATGTGCGAGCCACCGCGCCGGGGCACGCGGACGGCCTCGGGGTAGAACGCCCAGTCGCCGCTGCGCGCGTACCACAGGACCGTGTCGTGCTTGCGACCGAACCCTCGTCGGCCCTTGCCGCCGACGGCGTAACACCAGATCACCTCGTTGACGAAGTGCTCGCGGCCGAACAGGCGATCGAGCGCGACCTTGACGTAGTGGACGGCGCGGTAGTCGAGGTGGACGAACAGCGAGCCGTGCGCGGCGAGCACGCGTCGGCTGTCGGCCAGCAACGGGAGGAGCCACGTCACGAACGCGTCGGGATCGTCGGCGCGGTCCGCGTAGCGATGGCCGCGGCCCTTCTGCACGAGGCCCGTCCCGAATGGCGGGTCGATGTAGATCGCGTCGAGCGCGCCGTCGCCGAGCTGCCCGACGATCTCGAACGCATCGCCGCACACGATCCGGTCGGGGCGGCGATCTGCGCGCCCGAACTCCAGGCGGTGGTTGCCCGGCGAGTCGAGCGACGGATCGATCGTCTCCATCTCCCTGCGACAGTACACTGTGCGCGTGCGCTTCGGCCCCTGGTACCCGCTCGCCGAGGTGGGGGCCCACGCGCCTGCCGCCGAGGGGATCTTGCAGGTGCGCCTCGCCACGGGCCTCGTCGACTACCCGCGCGGCAAGAGCGCGATGCTGTGGTACGGGCACGCCCTGGACACCCGGGCGGCGGCGCTCGCCCTGGCGACGGCGCACGCCGGCAACGATCTGGTGTGCCGCCACCTGATCGAGATCGAGGACGCTACTGACCTGGGTGCATTCTGTGCCAGATTGCTGGCAGAGTTCGTCCGCCGGTTCGGGACGCGCCCGATGTACCTCCGATGAACCTCGTCGAAGCAGAATCCGTAGGGCCGGTCGAAGGCGACGCGCCGCTGGTCACGCCGCCGCGACCGCCGCATCGTCGCGTCTCGGTGTCGCTGGTGTTCACGCTGACGGTGCTGATCGGCACCGTCGTGACGATCTACATGACGTTTCCGGCGCGCAACAATGTCCTCGTCACCGAGGCGATCGCGCAGCACCGCGTCGCGCAGACCTGGGACCTCACGGATCCGACCGCGCCCGAGGCGCGGGCGTGGGCGATCGGGATCGCGGGCAGGGATGTTCCGCTGCCGCTGGCGTCGACGACGATCATCGGCGCGCGGCGGATCGAGATCCTCAATCGCGACGCCGCGCTGATGCGGCTCAAGGTCGGCGCCGACGACGTGACGTACCTGATCCAGCGCGGGCGCGGGGTCGCGCCGAACAGCACCGATCGCAAGGACGGCGACCTCCACGCGATCGCGTGGCGCCGCGGCACGTTCACGTGCGTCGCGGTCGGCCCGGCCGCCACGCTGTCGACCTGGCGCGCTGCGTTCCCGTAGCGCGCGTCACTCCGGCGTGATGGTCACGCACGCGCGGCCGCGATCTTCGCGGCTCGTGATCGTCACGCACACGCGGTTTCTGCGGGGGCCGGTCAGCGTGAACGCACCGGGGAGCACGACGCGGTTGCCGCACGCCAGGGTCGTCGGCACGAGCGGTCGATCGGGCGTGGTGCCACCTGCCTCGGTGACGTCGACGTCGAACGTCGCCGCGCCCGCCGGCGGACAGGTCACGACGACCTTCCACCGATCGCCGGCAGCGAACGTCCGCACGTCGCCGCGGATCACGCCGGCGCGCTCGCGGACGACATCGATGATCACCTCGCCGATGCCCTTCACGGCGACGCTGTCCTCGCGGTCGAGGGCGCCGGGCGTCCCGCGCCACGGCGCGAGCACCAGGAGCGCGATCGCGGCCGCCGCCGCGAGGCCGAGCGCGGGGACGAGCCAGGTCCACCAGGCGGCGCGGCGCGGGGCCGCCGGGGGCAGCGCGATCACCGGCAGCGCGACGAGATCACCGCGGATCTCGTCGAGGCAGTGCGTGCACGCGGGACACGCCGCGAGGTGCGAGGCGATCGCGGGATCCGTCGCCCGGCCGCTGGCGAACGTCTCGAGGCGGAGCCACGAGATCGGCTCGCCGATGCATGCGAGCGTCGTCATGCGGACGCCTCCTGACCGCCGCGGAGTGCGATCACCTCGTCGCGGATCCGATCGAGCCGCTTGCCGATCGTCTTGCGCGACAGGCCGAGGTGCGCGGCGATCTCCTCCTGGGTCATGTCGTCGACGAACCGCGCGACCAGGACCTCGAGGTGGCCTTGATCGAGCCGATCCGCGAGCGCCGCGATCAGCCCGACGCCGACCACCTGGTCCTCGAGCTTGACGCGCCCGATCGGCGCCGCGGCTTGCTGCTCGCGCTCGAGCAACCGCGCCCGCGTTCCCCGGTCGCGAACGACGTTGAGGCAGCGGTTCGTGATCGCCCGGTAGAGGTAGGGGAGGTCCACGTCCTGGGTCCAGCGAGGGATCAGATCGACGAACAACGCGTGCACGACATCGGTCGCATCCTCGCGATTGCGCAGCATGCGTTCGGCCTTGCGGACGAGCGCGGGCCCGTACGCGCGGTACGCCGACTGGGGATCACTGACAGCGTCCACCCTGGATGCCCACTGCCGAACATGCGCCGGGCTCGAGGTCGTCCATGACGGGACAGTCCGCTGGACCGGCGCACGCGCGGCCATCTCCGCACTGCATGCGGACGGATCCAGCGCAGCGGTTGCTCGCGCAGTCGGCGTCGATCGAGCACGGCTCGCTGCTCGTGCGATGGCGCTCGCCCGGTGCGCATACCGACGGGCCGTGGACGTACGCTGGGCCGCACAGCTCGCTGCCACAGCTGGTCGCGCAGCTCGAGCACACCCCCGCGGTGCAGATGCCGCTCGCGCACTCGGGGTTGTCGATGCACTGCTCGCCGAGCTCGTGCGATGCGGCGCCGACGCAGGTCACCGGGACCTCGAGGACGGGAGACACGGGCACGCCGCGTCCGCAGACCTCGGTCGTCCCGCAGGTGCCGGACGCGCAGCCGACACAGACGTTGACGTACCCGAACCACGCGTCGGGGTCCGCGACCGCGTCGCACATGCCGCTCGCGCAGCGCGCATCGTCGGAGCACGGGGCGCCGAGCGGAGCGGGCAGGGCGACGATCTCGGTCAGCCCCTCGCAGTCGCTGGCGATCTCCGCCTGGATCTGCGCGAACACGGCCCGACCGGTGCCCTTCTTCGACAGGATGAACCGCACGCCGCTGTACGGCGGCTGGATCCGGAGCTTGTACGATAGCGGTTTCCACCGCGACGTCGGCATCCGCTCCGCGTGATCGATCGTGCCGTCGCCGGAGATGTCGAGCTCGAGCCGCGCCTCGGCGTTGTCGTCGACGTTCGCGACGAGCTCGAACAGGATGCACGTGCCGTCGGAGCTCGCGACCGGCGTGAGCTGGGCGATCGCCGCATCGGTGCCGATCAGCTCGACGCCGGTGTCGTCCTTGTGCCAGGTCGCCGCCTCGCGGACCTCGCCGCGCAGGAGCTTCCAGGTGCACAGCTCGTCGCCGCACCACAGCTCGAAGCCCGGATCGCGGATCACCTGACCGCAGTCGGTCGCGCCGAGCTGGGAGGCCGCGGCGACGGTGAGGAGCATGGAGAGAGGAAGTCTCATGGGGACCTCAGTAGCTGTAGGAGAGGGCGGCGGTGATGCGAGGACCGCCGCTGGCGTGGGTGTCGCCGAGCTCGTTGTCGATGACCGGCGCGTAGCTCAGCTCGAAGCCGAGCGACAGCGTCAGGCCCTCGAACACGGTCGGGCGCGGGATGTTGGGGTTGCCCCATTCGATGCCCGCGGCGGCCGCGAGCGAGGGGCCATAGTACGTCTCGCGGGTCACCGCGCCGTCGACATCGGTGAAGCGGGTCCGGCCCATCCCGACGCCGGCGGCGAGCTGGCCGTAGAAGCCGAACTGCGCAGCCGCACCGGCGTCGCCGACGCGCTGGATGCCGCGCGCGACGGCCGCGAGCGACGTCAGGCTCCAGCCGACCTCGAGGTCACCGAACGAGTCCGGGCGGGTCCAGCGCGGGGCGAGGCCGTGGCTCGCGACCGCGCCGATCCACAGCCGGCGATCGACCTGCCGCGTGATCGACATCGCGATCCCGCTGCCGAGCCCGAGGAACTCCTGCTCGTAGCCGAAGTTGCCGAGGGTCTCGGTGTACGCGTCGTCGCGCTCGGCACCGATGCCGGCGGACAGCTCGATCCGGGTCGGGCGCAGAAAGCCGCCGCCCTTGCGCGTCGCGACGACGATCGCCTCGGTCGAGCAGCGATCGAGATCGACCGCGCCCCCGCCGGGGCCCGCCGTCACCTGACAGCGCGACAGCGACGCCCCGCGGCGCACGAGCACCTCGTACTCGCCGGGGGCGACCGCGATCCGCACCGCGGTGCCCTTCGCCTTGTAGGTCTCGGCGACGACCGCCTTCGCGCGGCGATCCTGGACGATCGTCTTGCCCTCGAGCGACGCGGGCAGCTCGATCGACGACGTCGCCGCACGCGGGAACGACATCGGCACCTCACCGTGACCCTTGAGGTCGACCTCGAGGCTGACGTGCTGGCCACCGACGGCGGTCTCCGCGGTCGCGAGCAGGGTCTGGTGATACGCGTAGCGATACGCCTCGTCGATCGAGACCTGGCCGTCGTGGTTTGCGTCGCCGGCGCCGCGCATCCCGACGAGCAGATGGTGCGTGAAGTACGACGAGCGGAGCTGCTCGCTCTCCTGCGAGAGCTCGCTACCACTCGACGACGCGAGCACCGCGATGCCGCTCGCATCGAGCTGGCTGCGCGAGTTGAACGAGAAGTCCGCGGCCGGCGTCGCGCCCTTGACCCGCGAGAACGCGCCGCTCTGACACGCGTCGAGGACGACGACCGTCAGCTGCGCGGGCACCGAGAACAGCCGCGTGCGCAGCTCGGCGAGTGGCATCTGCGCGTTCCCGAGATCGAGCGCAGTCGCGCGCGCGTGGCCCGAGTAGTAGAAGAACACGCGCGCCTTCTTGCCGGCGGCGAGCTCGGCCGCGACCTTGGTCCCGAGCTGCGCGAGGCGCTCGCGCAACAGGTCCGGCGTCGGGTGGACGATGACGTCGATCCGGTCCGCCGTGTAGCCGCCGAGCTCCGCGAGGAAGCTGCCGACGCGGCGGGCGTCGTCCTCGGCGTACCGCAGGTCGGTCTGGCCCGGGCCTCCGGCGTTCGAGCCGACCACGATCGCGTAGGTCGCGATCTCGGCCGAGGCCGGCTCGGCATGTGCGGGGCGGGTCGCCGCGACGCAGGCCAAGAAGAGGAGGAGAGGGCGGAGCATGAGGACCTTTCGGCTTTGTCCCTATGACACGCCGCCTCGGCCGCGTGGGAACCGAAATCGGTCGGCAAGACGCGGAAGGATCCTGCCGGGTTGCGGCAGATCACTCGTCGTCGGGCTCGCCCAGGTGGATCGCCCGGCGGATCGTCGCCTTGCCGAACCTGGCGGCGAGCTTGTCGATCGTGTCGCCGAGGCGCTCGCCCCGGGCGCGCGCGGCCTCGTCGAACGCGAGCTGGCGCGGCGCATCGCGCGGCTCGAGCGAGGTCGCCGAGATCCCGCACAGCCGGACGCGGCCCCCCTTGCGCGCCTCGATCACCACCTTCGAGAGCAGCTCGATCGCGGTGCGCGCGAGGACGCCGCCGTCGCTGCTCGGCGCATCCAGGGTCGTGCGCCGCGTGATCTGCCGGAAGTCGTCGTACTTGATGATCAGGACCACCGCGCGGGCGCGCAGGTCTGCCTCGCGCAGCCGCACCGCGACGCGATCCGCCTGCTCGAGGAGCAGCACCGAGAGCTCGCCCTTGTCCTCGACGTCGTCGTCGAACGTCTCCTGGTGCCCGACCGACACCGGATCGGACTCGGGCGCCACGGGGCGGTGATCCTCGCCACGCGCGAGTGCCGCGAGGTGGTGACCGGTGACCGCCCCGAGCCGGCCGACCAGCGCGGCCTCGGGATAGCGCGCGACATCCCCGATCGTCGACAGCCCCATGCTCGCGAGGATCTCGCGGGTCGCCTCGCCCACGCCCCACAGCCGCGTCATCGGCAGCGGGTGGAGGAACTGCAAGACGCCGTCCGGCGGCACGACGCGCAGGCCGTCAGGCTTGTCGATGTCGGAGGCGATCTTCGCGGCGAGCTTGATCGGCGCGACCCCGACGGAGGCGACCAGCGAGAGCTCCGCGCGGACGCGACGCTTGATCGCCTGCGCGATCGTCACACCGTCGCCGAGCAGCCGCTCGCTGGCCGTGACATCGAGGAACGCCTCGTCGAGCGAGAGGCCCTCGACCTCCGGAGAGAAGTCGCCGAGGATCTGGAAGAACGTGTGCGACGCCTCCGCGTAGCGCTCCATGTGGTGGCGGACGACGATCGCGCTCGGACACCGGCGCAGCGCTTCGGCCATCGGCATCGCGGAGCGGATCCCGAACGTGCGCGCCTCGTACGAGCATGCCGCGACCACGCCGCGCCGCGCCGATCCGCCGACGAGCACCGGCTTGCCGCGCAGCGATGGATCGTCCCGCTGTTCGACCGCGGCGAAGAATGCGTCGAGGTCGACGTGCAGGATCGTCCGCGCCACGTCGTGCGTCAGTTCGAAGGCGTCGTCGCCGCCGGTGTGTCGACCATCTTCGGCGCGAACATCAACGGTCCACGGATCGCGAGGATCACGATCACCGTCATCGCCGTGAGGAACAACGTCCACAGCCACTGCGGCACGGGCTTGAAGTCACCCATCCCGAACCGCTTGATCCGGGCGCGCAGCATGCCGTGCACGGGCAGGATGCCGAGCACCACGACCGTGAGCTTGATGTGCAGCCAGCCCGCGCCGGGCTGCGCCAGGTAGAAGCCATGCGGCTGGAACAGCATCGCGACGCCGGTGCCGATCGCGATCGCGGCCGCGATGTCCGCCGACAGCGCGATCGAGCGCTCCATCAGGGTGAGCTTCTCGTGGGCCTCGGTCGGCGCGTGCGCGTGCAGGCGCAGCATCCAGTAGACCGCGAACAGGCCACCGATCCACAGGAACAGCGAGATCAGGTGCCCTGCCTTGAGCCAGAGCAGGATGTTGACGTCCATGGCGGGAAAGTAGCACCCGGCCCGACATGCCGCTGGGCCTCGGCAGGGGGTATGATCGATCCCGCCGACGTGGCTCGGATCCTCAAGATCTTCTTCCACGACGCTTGCTTCGACGGCACCACCTCGGCGGCGTTGTTTGCTGCGTTCTATCGCGACGCGTTCGATCGCGACGCCGACGTGCAGGCCATCGGGATGGTCCACAAGGACGGCGACCCGTTCGCCGGCATCCCGCTCGATGCCGACGATCACGCCTGCGTCGACTTCCGGTTCTGCGCCGATCCGAAGATGCGGTGGTGGTTCGATCACCATCCCACCGCGTTCCAGCCGCCCGCGCTGCGCACCGTGTTCGAGGGCCAGCACCAGCCGACCTGGTTCTTCGATCCGACCGCACCCTCGTGCGCGGGTCTGATGGCGCGATCACTCGAGGCCGGCTGGGGCTGGAAGCCGCCGGCACACCTCGTCGAGGCAGTGCAGTGGGCCGACACGATCGATGCCGCGCGGTTCCCGAGCGCGGAGGCGGCGGTCGCGCTCGCCGTGCCCGCGCAGCGCCTCGCCGCGTGGCTCGCTCACGGGCGCACGCCGATCGACACCGCGCACTACGTCGACTGGCTGTCGCGCGCGTCGCTGTCGGAGGTCGCGGCCCGTCCCGAGGTCGCGGCGCAGCTCGCCGCGGTCGAGGCCGAGCGTGTGCGCGAGGTCGAGGACGTCAAGAAGCTCGGCGTGTGGGCCGGCGACGTGATCGTGTTCGATCGGTTCGCGGACGTCGGCGCGCGCAGCCCCGGCTTCCTCGGCTACCTCCTGTTCCCGGCCGCACAGTACGCGGTGACCGGCACGCGCACGACGCAGAGCATCAAGATCTCCGTCGGCGTCAACCCGTGGTCGGGCAAGCCGAGGCGCCACGACATCGGCGAGCTGTGCGCGCGGCACGGAGGTGGTGGGCACGCGGTGGTCGGCGGCGTCACGCTGCGCGGCGACGAGCTCTCGCGCGCGCAGGCCACGCTCGCCGCGATCGTGCGAGAGTTGGCAGACGGATGAAGGGCGCCGCGAGCCTCGTGTTCCTCGCCGGGTGCTTGTCGAAGCCGGAGCTGACCCCGCGCGACGCCGACGTGCCCGTCGATGCGTCGTGCACCCCGACCCAGCCCGGCGCCCCCGGCCTGCAGGCGACGAGCTCGTCCACGCCGACGGTGACCTGGCCGGGGGGGATGCAGCTCCGGTTCGGGAATCCGAGCCAGAACATCGCGATGCCCGACTTCTTCTCGCTGACGGGCACGAACCTGCTCGCGCAGCCGCAGCCGTCGCAGTGTGGAACCGAGGATCAGGCCGGTGCGGCGATCTACCCGGTGTTCA
>Ga0316603_10000651_pt1 | contig 17462 bp, 17 predicted proteins | sample OWC_soil_day10_n_FD_207649 | JGI IMG/M metagenome (GOLD analysis project Ga0316603, IMG submission 207649) | Wetland soil microbial communities from Old Woman Creek delta, Ohio, United States - OWC_soil_day10_noCT | ecosystem: Environmental > Terrestrial > Soil > Wetlands | place: USA: Ohio... | reverse complement strand
CAAACTGAATTTAATACAAAGAAACTATTAAGAGGAGCTCTTACAGTTCAACTTCATGTAGGTGCTAACTCAGGACAAACGGTAAAATTAAATATAACAAAAGTATTTAACAGTGGAGTAATAACTGCTGCTGTAGTTGTAACTACTCAAGCGGCTGCTGAAACTGCTATTGGTAATATCAACAAGGCAATAACAACAGTATCAACACAAAGAGCGAATCTAGGAGCACTACAAAACAGATTAGAGCACACTATTAAGAACCTAGATACATCTTCAGAAAATCTACAAGCAGCAGAATCAAGAGTTAGAGACGTAGATATGGCTAAGGAAATGATGAACTTCTCAAAGAACAACATCCTTAACCAAGCTGCTCAAGCAATGCTTTCACAAGCAAACCAAGCTCCTCAAGGTGTACTTCAATTATTAAGATAATAATAATAGTGAATAATGTAAATAATATAGCCAACAGAAAATGTTGGCTATATTTTTTAATACATGCAGAAAGGAGCGGGCAGCTATGGAGAAGGTAGTTGAAATAAAAAAGCTACTTAGGGGGAGGGAGTTTGATAAGGCTCTCATACTCATAATGGATATAATGGATAAAGCTATAATTAATATCAATAACATGGGGAACAATAATGAAGTATTAAAAGAATTTACAGAATTATTGAATCATCTTGAGCATGCAATTAAAGTACAGGATGTTATAAGGATATGTGACATTTTAGAATATATAATAGTACCATTCTTTGAGGAAAATAATGTTGCTTTGGAGGGATGACTATGGAGGTATATAACAGAAATTTAAAAGAACTTAAAAAACTCCAAGTAAGCTTATGTAATAAATTAGATGAGCTGGAGGAAAAGGAAGATAAGGGCTTTGAAATATTTCAAAATCAGCAGGGGAATTATGTGCTGGAGGTTCAAAATTCCAAGGGCGACTATATACAGTATACTAGTTTTTTTAATCCAGAAGGAGAAGCAAAAGAGCTTACAGAGCATTTGAATTATGAGCTTAATAGAGGATTAATATTGGTATTAGGCATTGGACTTGGGTATCAAGTTGAGGAAATAATTAAGCATATAAATGAAAAATCCTTAGTCCTTGTAATAGAAAAGGATATATACCTGCTGAAAGAGGTTTTAAAGACTAGAGATCTAACGGCAGCAATTAGAAGCAAAAAGGTTAGGTTTATCACGGGGAACTTGGATGAGGATGAATTTAAGGATGCTTTGGGAAGTTATATAAGAGGAATGGCCTTTCATATTATGAACATGCAGCCAGTAGTATTGCCTGTGATGGATTTAAATTACATAAAATATTCAACTGATGTTTTTAACTATTTAAGAAACAATAAAGATACATATTTTTTTGCGGTAGGAAATGATTTGGATGATACCTTGGTTGGAATGATAAACAGATTTGCAAATTTAGTTCATTATATAAAGAATCCAGGACTTATAGACTTTCAGAAAAAATACGACAATGTATATAAGGGTAAGCCTGCAATCATTGTGTCCTCTGGTCCATCCTTAGATAAAAACATACATATTCTAAAAGAAGCAAAAGGAAAAGCTTTAATATTAGCTTGTGATGGATCTATGAAGGCTTTGGATAAACGGGGAATTATTCCGGATGCTGTTGGCTCTGTGGAAAGAATACTATTAACCTATAAGGTTTTTTATGAAGGCAGGACTTTTCCTTATGACACTGTGTTAACGGCACCAGCAGTAGTAAGACCGGAGATAATTAATACCTTTAAAAATAAAACCTTAAGCTTTTTCAAGGATGAGACCTATGGGCAATGGTTTAACACCTTAGCATTAAATAAAGGAACGGTGTGGTGTGGTGCCAGTGTATCTCATATGCTGCTGGGATTAGCTCATGAACTTGGCTGTGACCCTATTATTTTAATTGGTCAGGATTTGGCATATTCAGAAAAAGGAATATCCCATGTAAATGAAGCAGAGGTAAAAGAAGAGGTGGATTTAAAAAAGGTAGAGGTATATGTAAAGAATGCGGAAGGTAAGGATATACCTAGCACCTATGTGTGGGAAAAGTTTTTAAAGTTTTTTGAGGAAGCGGTTAGAAGCAGTGATAGAAAAATTATTGATGCTACTGAAGGGGGCGCCTATATTAAGGGTACAGAGCTAATGACCTTAAAGGAAGTAGTAGATAGCTTTTGCAAGGAAGATTTGCCACCTTTTAGGCAACTTGTAGACAACTTAGATGTAGAGGAAGACTTTGTGAAGTCAGCCTTAGAGAATGCTTTACAAAGAACTTATTTTGAAATAAAAAGGTTTAATGTTTTTAGAAAGAGAGCAAAGGAGGCTTTAGACAAAAATATTAAATGCCAAGAAAATCTTGAGAAAGGATTGAAGGAGCAGAAAGAGCTAGACGACATATATGACGTTATAGAATATACTGAAGATAAAATTGTTAAAAGAATTATGAAGAATAAAATGCTCTACATGCTTTTTCAATATCCTATTTTTGCGGCTTCAAGTAAGATTAGCCGGATAAATAGTGTAGAGTTTACCTTCGAAACCTTAAAGGAAAATTTAATTATTCAAGAAGAACTGTTGCAAATTGTAGAATTATATTGCAGAAAATCTATGAAGGTATTTTATGAAGGTTTAATGGAATTGAAAAATGAGATAGAAGATAAAAAGTACAATATTGATACCAGTCTTTTTAAGACAGATTGGATAGAAAAACATATAACCAGCGACGATTTGGAAGTGGAACAAGTATAGGTATAGGCAGAAGGGAGGAATTATATTGTATTTTGAAGATAAATCAGTACTTATTATCGGTGGTACTGGTACTATTGGCAGGAAAATGACCCAAGAAATATTAAAACAGAATCCGAAGGTAGTAAGGATATTCAGCAGGGATGAATATAAACAGTTTATTTTAGCTAATGAATTAAAGGATGAGAAACGCATAAGATTTTTAATTGGTGATGTAAGGGATTATGAGAGAGTAGAAAGAGCAATGACGGAAATAGATATAGTTTTTAATTTAGCAGCTATGAAGCATGTGCCTGCTTGCGAATACAATCCAGAAGAGGCTGTTAAAACCAACATTATTGGAGTGGAAAATGTTATTAAAGCAGCAATAAATCAAAATGTAGAAAGCGTGGTCTATACAAGTTCAGATAAAGCAATTAATCCAACTAATGCCTATGGCGGTACTAAGTTACTGGCTGAAAAGCTTGTTCAAGCTGCTAATTATAGTAAGGGTAGAGTTAGAACTAGATTTGTGGCAGTGAGATTTGGAAATGTAATGGGTTCCAGAGGTTCTGTGATTCCTCTTTTTAAAAGTCAGATACTAGAGCAAAGAAGGATTACAATAACTAATCCCCAAATGAGCAGATTTATGATGACACTAACTCAAGCGGCAAGGCTAACAATGCAAGCTGCTATAAAAGCAGTAGGAGGAGAAGTTTTCGTTCTAAAGATGCCTGTTATTAAGCTTAAGGACTTAGCGGATATTGTTACGGAAGAAACCTGTATAAAAAATGGAATTCCTCTTGGTGAAGTAGATATACAAACAATTGGATTAAGACCAGGAGAAAAAATGTATGAAGAGCTGATGACAGAGGAAGAAGCTATAATAGCTTATGACCTTGAACATATGTATGCGGTTTTACCTACTACTGGAGATAATAACAAATATGATTTTTATTATTCCAGCTATAAAAAAGCTGCAATAGGCAGTTACAAATCTTCAGATGAGAAACCATTAACTAAACAGCAGGTTAGACAGCTTTTAACTGATGAAGGATTGTTATAAGGAGGAGAAAAATGTAATGGATATATTAGTTACAGGTGGAGCAGGTTTTATTGGTAGATGGGTAGTTAAAAGACTTCTTGACGAAGGTCATAAGGTTGTAGCCTTAGATAATTTATCAAATGGAAGAAATGAGAACATAGAGGAATTCAAAAATAACAGTAAATTTAAGTTTATTAATGGTGACATAAAGGATGAAAAGCTACTTTCTGAGGTTTTTAAGGAAAAGTTTGATATAGTATATCATTTAGCTGCTTCTATAAATGTTCAAGACAGCATAGATGACCCTAGAACTACTTTCTATAATGATACGGTAGGTACTTTTAATATACTAGAAATGGCTAAGGTTCAGATGTTTGGTAGAAATGCAAAAATGGAAGGTGAACAATGGGTAATTGACAAGGCTGAAAATACTCATCCCTGCAAGGTTGTTTTTATGAGTACCTGCATGGTATATGATAGGGCTGGAAATAGCGGTATAGATGAAAAACATCCAGTTAAGCCTGTTTCTCCTTATGGAGGGAGTAAAATAGCAGCAGAAAATATGGTGCTTTCATATTTTAATACCTATAAGCTTCCTTTGGTTGTAATAAGGCCCTTTAATACCTATGGACCATTCCAAAAGACTGGCGGCGAAGGCGGTGTAGTGGCTATCTTTATAAAAAATTCTTTAGAAGAAAAGGATTTAAGTATTTATGGTACAGGAGAGCAAACAAGAGATTTGCTATATGTAAAGGATTGTGCAAGATTTGTTGTGGAAGCTGGACATAATGATAAAGTTAATGGAGAAATAGTAAATGCTGGCACAGGTCGCGATGTTACCGTAAATGAGCTTGCAGAGTTAATCGCAGGAGGTAGGGTGGAGATTAAACATGTTAAACATATTCACCCTCAAAGTGAGATTATGAAGCTAAACTGTAACTACAATAAAGCCAAAGAATTAATGGGATGGCAGCCAGAGTATACCTTAGAGGAAGGTATAGCGGAAACAGAGCAGTGGATTAAAGAAGGAAATCTTCTTTAAAATTTAAAATATTTTGAATGGAGTTGCTTTATTAGAATGAATAGTAAATTAGCTATTATAGGTGGTGAACCAATAAGAGATACATATTTAACCTATGGAAGACAGTGGGTTGATGAAAATGATATTGATGCAGTGGTTAATGTATTAAAGGGTAATTATTTAACTACAGGACCTAATGTAGGTAATTTTGAGAAGGCTGTAACAGAGTATGTGGGAGCAAAATATGGGGTTGCAGTTTCAAATGGTACTGCGGCGCTTCATGTAGCATGTTTAGCAGCAGGAATTAAAGAAGGTGATGAGGTTATAACTACACCAATAACCTTTGCGGCCTCCGCTAATTGTGTGCTCTATTGTGGAGGGACACCTGTTTTTGCAGATATTGATCCTATAACTTATAATATTTGCCCTGAGGAAATAGAAAAGAAAATTACAAATAAAACAAAGGCTATTATTCCAGTTGATTATACTGGTCAGCCTGCTGACATGGATAAGATAAGAAAAATAGCAGATAAGTATAATTTAATAGTTATAGAAGATTCAGCTCATTCTTTGGGCAGCGAATATAAGGGGAAAAAGGTTGGTACTTTAGCACATATGACAGAGTTCAGCTTTCATCCTGTGAAACCTATTACCACAGCGGAAGGCGGCATTGTTGTAACTGACGATGAGGAATTGTATAGGAAATTAATGTTGTTTAGAAGTCATGGTATAACAAGAGATGGAAATATGTTAACTCATGATGAAGGCCCATGGTATTATGAGCAACTGGAATTAGGATACAACTACAGGATAACAGATGTGCAGTGTGCTTTAGGCATATCTCAAATGAAAAAAATAGATATGTTTATTAATAGAAGGCGAGAAATAGTTAAAAGATATAATGAGGCTTTTAAGGATATACAGCAGCTTATAACACCTCATGAAGCTGAATACTCAAATTCAGGATGGCATTTATATGTAATAAAACTTGATTTAAGCAAGTTAAAATGTGATAGAAGAACCATATTTGAAGCGCTGCAGAAGGAAAACATAGGAGTAAATGTCCACTACCTTCCTGTATATTTACATCCTTATTATCAAAAACTTGGATATAAAAAAGGGTTATGTCCTGAGGCTGAAAAGCTATATGAAAGCATGATAACACTTCCCATCTTTCCTAAAATGGAGGATAAGGATGCAGAAGATGTAATAAATGGTGTAAAGAAGGTATTGAACCATTATGCAAAATAAAGTAGTGTGTATTATTCAAACAAGAATAGGTTCTAGTAGATTACCTGGGAAGGTATTAAAGAAAATAGGCAATAAAACTGCAGTAGAGCATGTAGTAGAGAGAATAAAAAGAATAAGCGCTATTGATGAAGTAATTATTGCAACTACTATAGAAGAGAGAGACGATGCAGTAGAGGAAGAAGCTAAAAGGATAGGAGTAAATTATTATAGAGGGTCAGAAGATGATGTACTATCTCGATATTATTATGCAGCTAAAGAATATAGTGGAGATGTAATTGTAAGGGTTACCAGTGATTGTCCATTAATAGATAGTGAGGTAAGTGGAAAGATTATAGAATTTTTCCTAAGCAATATGGAGAAATACGATTATGTAAGTAATACTCTTGAAAGAACTTATCCTAGAGGATTGGACACAGAAGTTTTTACATTAAAAGCTTTAGAAAAGGCTTTTAATGAAGCGGAGAGTAAAAGAGATAGGGAACATGTTACACCTTATATATGGGATAACCCAAAGCTGTTCAGAATATATCAATATAAAGAGCAGGTTGACAACTCTAATTTTAGATGGACACTAGATACTGAAGAGGATTTAGAGCTTATTAGAAAGGTTTATGACTATCTAAAAGGTAGAGGAAATGAATTCACCATGGAGGAAGTTTTAGGGTTATATAAGAAACATCCAGAATTAAGATATATAAATGAAGCGGTAGAGCAGAAAAAGGTGTGAGGCTTGAGGAGGATATTGTGAATTTATATTTAAAAAGAGCTGCTGTGAAGCAGTGTGATATTTTATATGCATGGACTAATGAAGAAGAGGTTAGAAGAAATTCGTTTAATCAAGAGAAAATTCCTTATGAGCAGCACGTAAAATGGTTTAATAATAAAATTAATTCTAATAGTAGTATTATTTTTCTTTGTTATGAGGGAGAAATACCAGTTGGAGTAGTGAGGATTGAAATGGAAGCAGCACAGGGAACTATAAGCTACAGTGTGGATAAGAATTATAGAGGGAAAGGTGTTGCTTCCTCAATGCTAAAGCTGTTGGAGGAAGAAATTAAAAATAATAAAATTAATATACATACACTAATTGGATACGTGAAATTTGATAATATTCCATCACAAAATATTTTTAAAAAACTTGGATATATAGAGAAAATAGAAGAAGAAGCTTATAAGTATGAGAAAGATATATAAATGGCAGGTGAGTTAGTTGAGGGAGAGTATTAGAATAGGAGATCGTATTATAGGTGATAACAGTAGTACCTTTATTGTAGCAGAGATTTCCGCAAATCATAATGGTAGCTTTGAAAGAGCTGCTGAGCTTATAAGAGAAGCTAAAAGAGCGGGTGTTGATGCAGTTAAATTGCAAACCTATACTGCTGACACCATAACCATTGATTGTAATAATGAATATTTTCAGATCAACAAAGGTACTTTATGGGATGGGAGAACCCTTCATGACTTATATAAGGAAGCTTATACTCCTTGGGAGTGGCAGCCAAAGCTTAAAAAAATTGCAGAAGAAGAAGGATTAATCTGTTTTTCATCCCCTTTTGATAAAACTGCAGTGGATTTTTTAGAAGAAATGAATGTGGAGGCATATAAAATAGCCTCCTTTGAAATTACTGATATTCCATTAATCGAATATGTAGCTTCAAAGGGCAAGCCAGTAATATTAGCAACAGGCATTGCTGGATTAAAGGATATAGAGGAAGCAATTAACGCCTGCAGACGTATGGGTAATAATCAAATAATAGTGCTAAAATGTACTAGCGCTTATCCAGCGCCAATCGAGGAAAGTAATTTGAAAACTATACCTAATTTATCAGAGACCTTTAATGTAATTTCTGGTTTGTCTGATCATACCTTAGGGGTAACGGTACCTATAACTGCTGTAGCACTGGGGGCAAAAATGATAGAAAAGCATTTTACTCTAAGTAGAGCAGAGGGTGGGCCTGATGCTGCTTTTTCACTAGAGCCTGACGAATTGGAATTTATGGTTAAATCAATTAGGGAAGCAGAAAAGGCATTAGGAACAGTAAGTTATGATTTAACAGATAAGATTAAAAAAAGCAGAGAATTTTCTAGATCACTGTTTGTGGTCAGGGATGTGGCAAAAGGTGAAGCGTTTACAGAAGAAAATATTCGTTCCATAAGACCAAGCAATGGTATGCATCCTAAATATTATGGTGATGTTCTAGGAAAAAGAGCGGCAGAGAATCTGAAAAGAGGAACACCTCTTTCTTGGGGAGTTATTGAATGAAGAAAATAGGGATCAGAGCGGACGGCGGAGAAAATATTGGTATGGGCCATGTTATAAGGACCCTTGTTTTAGCAAAGGAACTAGCTAAAGACAATGAAGTTTTTTATATATGCAGATCAGATAAAAGAAATCCAAGTAAGTATAAAGCAGGTATTGAAAAGATAAAAAAGGAAGGCTTTTCAGTAAAGTTAATTGATGAAAGCTTTTTTTTAGAAGAGCTGTGCAAAATAGAAGCTCACTGCCTAATAACAGACAGTTATGATGTGGATGAAGTGTATTTCAATGTGACTAGGAGCAAATTTAATAAAACTGGATACATTGATGATATGGATTTGTACTATTATAATGTAGATTTTATTGTGAATCAAAATATGGGGGCAGAGGACTTAAAATATAGAACAAACCCAAGTACAAAATTATTTCTTGGAAGCAGCTATATTTTGCTTAGAGAGGAATTTAGAAAAAATAATACGAACAGGCTTAAAGAAAAGGCTGAAAATGTATTAATAACCTTAGGTGGGTCGGATCCGTATAAGGTGACAGAAAAACTATTAAATTACATTAGTGACCTAAAGTACTGTTTCCATGTGGTAGTGGGACCGGCTTTTAAAGAAGTAGAAGCTTTAGAAAAAATTAAGCAACAGAGTAATAACATAAAACTCCATTATAATCCTCCCATGGTTCAAGTTATGGAGCAATGTGATGCTGCTGTATCTGCGGCAGGAAGTACCTTATATGAGCTTAGTGCCTGTGAGATTCCAACTTTAGCTATTATGGTGGCAGAAAATCAAAGAACCTTAGTAGAAAATATGGACAAAAATGGAGTAGTTATTAATTTAGGATGGCAAGATAAATTAGTAAGAGATAGTGTAAGAGAAGCTTTAATTGAAATTTGCGAAAATAGTGGGCTCCGAGAAACTATGGTAAAAAATCAAAGGGTTAATATAAATATAAATGGTGTAGAAAAACTATGCAGGGAGATTAATGAAATATTGAAGGTGGAATGTTAAATTTGGATAATGAGGTATTAGAGGCTATCATTACAGCTGAAAATTATATGGGTAATATAAGAAATGGAATAGAATTAATAGTAAACAACTATAGGGGCGGTAATTATTATAAGGCCAAAGAAAACATGAAGGATTTAGTTGAAGGATTAGTTTGGCTTAATGAGGTGTTAACCTACACTAAAAGCTATCACAGTATTAATCCTTTAGACCTTAGTAATATATTTAATGAGATGGTTATTGCCTTTGAAAATACTGACACTGTAATGTTAGCAGATTTATTAGAGTATGAAGTTTTACCAATTATAGAAGCTTGGCAGGGTACACTGAAAAAAGAGGTGAAGGTGTATGTTCGCTAAATATAAGGATAGGAATGGCCTTGTTACATTAAGTGTATCTGTTGAAGGAGCACAGGTTGGTAATAGGGAAATATTACTTCACAGTAAATATGATGTTATTAAAGAAGCTAAAATTTTTGCGGAAAATCAAATTGAAAATTTCAAAGAAAATAATATTCTTTATGGCTTCGGTTTAGGATATCATCTTAAAGAACTTTCGAAGTTGATGGATGATAACCAATACTTATATGTATTTGATGTTAGGAAGGACATATATGAATATGCTGTTAAAAATGTAGAGCTAAAAGAGCTTTTTAACAAGAAGAATATAAAAATCTTTATTGAAGAAGATATAGGAAGACTGTGCGGCTATTTAGGAGAATTACTGAACTTAGGGGATGTACATTTTTTTACATATATGCCTTCAGTACAAATAATCCCTAAGGAAAAAGAAGAGTTTAAATTTATACTAGAAAGCAAAGATATAAGAAACAATATAAAGGAAGAGGCGCTGCAACAGTTAAATGAAAACTATGAACATAATAAAGAAAATCACCATGAAAATATAGCAGTCTTCTTTAATAAATATAAGAATGTGCCTGGAGTTTTAGTGTCCGCTGGGCCATCTTTAGATTATGCTATTCCCTATTTAAAAGGTTTAGGGAATAAAGCTTTTGTTTTTTCTGTAGGCAGGGCTTTAAAATCACTGTACCAAAATAATATTCTTCCTGATATGTTCTGTATAATTGATCCTCAGGATATAACCAAGGAACAGATAGAAGGTTTAGAGGATTTACAGATACCATTTGCGTATTTAGACACCGCAAATTATAAAACGGTGAATAATTACAATGGACCAAAATTCATAGCGGTAAATGATATAGATCATGTAGGTGAGGAAAATAAGAAAGTGCTTATAGATAGTGGTGGCTCTGTTTCTACAGCAGTGCTAGATATGCTTATTAAGTTTGGCTGCAATCCCATCATATTTGTAGGTCAGGATTTAGCATTTCAAGGCACCAAGCACCATGCGGAAGGTTCTTTATATGAAAAAGAAGAAAAAGAAGTTAAAGTTCTAAAAAATATGAGAACAACGGAAGGTATAAAGGGTGAAACACTATATACTACCTTAGGGTTATTGAGCTTCAAAAAGTGGATGGAGAATAAAATTAGTGATAACCCTCAAATAAAGTTTATTAACGCTTCTACTGGAGGGGCTAAAATAAAAGGCACGGAATATATGGATTTTAAAGAGGTTATGGATAAATATATAAAGTAGATAGAGGAAAAGTCGGATTAAAAATCTGGCTTTTTTTTATTACAGAGGACGCACCACAGGGACGTTTACATTGGCACCTACCCCATACTTGATGGGAAATGCAACTTGAAAAGAATAAACTGAAGATACAGAGGAATACAGAAGGAGCAGTTTTAAAACTAAAGAACGAAGAATATAGATAATGTGGAAATGAAATTTTTAAACACTGAAAAAAACTGAGGACACTAAGGACACAGAGGGGCTGTTTTTTAAGATGAATAAGCAGAAGATGGGGAGAGAATGAAAGGAGATTTTATAACACTGAAAGAACAGAGGACTCAGAAGACACTGAAGGACAAATTTTGTACTGAAGAAGTAGAATAGAGGGGGAAAAGGAAAATAGATTTTGTAACACTGAAGGAGATGGAGTGAGAAAAATATAGCGTGGTATAAATTGGTTATATATTCAAGTTGTTATTGAATCGAAAAGATGGTATTATATTGTAGAAAAATAGAATATTAAGGTAAACTATGTTTTGGATGGTTAAAATGTTAAAGTGATGGGTCAGGGAGGTAAAAGTCCTTAATGGACTTTTACGGGTAATTTGCGAGCGGTAGCGAGCGTCTTAAATTACCCAGTGTTCCGAGCAGGAGGAGGAGAATATGTTAGTATTAGGCAGGAAGCCGGGGGAGTATGTTGTTATTGATGATAAGATTATTGTAAAGGTAGTGAAAAGCTCTAACGGGGATTTGAGGTTAGCTATAGATGCGCCTAAGGATATGAAAATAGTTAGGGGAGAAAAGCTGGCAACACTGAAAATCACGGATTAGGGGATGGGACTAAAGATATTTCTTTAACACGGAAGAAGATCAATTCACCGAGTTTACAGAGAGTATTAATGACAATGAAAGAGGAGCAAATATAAAAGAAGAAAAAATGTTTTCTATATAACTAGTAATCTATATAACTAGTTATATAGTTCTAATAAATTTTTTTAAAATAGGTATAAAGTTATTAATATTCATAACGATATAAGAAATATAAGGAATGAAAAATAAATTTTATAAAAATAATAAAATTTTTTATAAAAAGGTATAAAGTATTTAAAAAACTAATCGATATAATAAATACAAAGATAAATAAGATGATAATCATGGACGATTAACAAACTTATCTTAAGCTGCAGGAGGCAGTAGGGATAAGAGTGTTAATCGTCCATTTTTATTTTTGAATTATATTACAAAAGAAAAGTCATTAATATTTTTTTCAAGGAGGGAGTTATTATATGTTAGTATTAGGCAGGAAGCCGGGAGAATATGTAATGATAGGTGATAATATAAAGGTAAAGGTTATTAAAGGGGATAATGGTGATTTAAGACTTGCTATTGATGCTCCAAGAGAAGTAACCATCACAAGAGGTGAGGTTTACGAGAAGCAAAATGAACTAGATAGTAAAGCGATATAAAGAGTCAAGAAGAAATGAGAAAATAGTATAACTGAATACATAAGGACTCAGGAGGAGTTAATTTGTCTACTAGCTTGCAGGATGCGAGAGAAGTGGACAAATTAACTCTATTTTATTTTAGTTAATAAGCTTATAAAGCTTGTTATATATAAGTATATTTGTTATAACCAGTTGTCCTAGCGTACGGAGGAAAATGGTTATAGCCAAAATGTTATTCTTTTGATAGTAGGCTCAAAGAGCTTAACTATAAATAAAAAATAGTGGAAAAGGAAGTCCACTTTAAAATTCAAGGAGGGTTTTATTATGATAATCAATCACAATTTAAATGCTATGAACGGCCATAGAAACATGGTTAGCAACAATGTTAATGTAGGAAAATCAATGGAAAAATTAAGCTCAGGTTTAAGAATAAACAGAGCTGGTGATGATGCTGCTGGTCTTTCAATTTCTGAAAAAATGAGAGGACAAATCAGAGGTCTTGATCAAGCATCAAGAAATGCTCAAGATGGAATTTCATTAATTCAAACAGCTGAAGGAGCATTAAATGAAACTCACAGCATTCTACAAAGAATGAGAGAACTTTCAGTACAAGCAGCAAATGGAACTTTAGCTACTGAGGATAAATCAGCGATAAAGGCTGAAGGAGATGAATTGATTAAAGAAATAACAAACATTTCTACAAACACAAAATTCAATGGTGTTGAGTTAGTAGGAGCATCTGCTGCTAGTATAAACATTCAAATAGGTGCTAACGATGGCGAAAAGCTAGCATTAGATTTAACTAAGACAAAGGCTGATGCAACTACTCTTGGAGTGGCTACATTAGATGTTTCAGCAGGTACTGCATCTACAACAACAATTGATAGTGCTATTAAAAAAGTTTCAGAAGCACGTGCATACTTAGGAGCTAATCAAAATAGATTAGAGCATACAATTGCAAATGTAAATTCAGCATCAGAAAACTTAACAGCATCAGAATCAAGAATTAGGGATGTTGATATGGCTAAAGAAATGATGTCATTCTCAAAGAATAACATACTTAGCCAAGCAGCTCAAGCAATGCTTGCTCAAGCTAATCAACAGCCACAAGGTGTGCTACAATTATTAAGATAGTAAAGTACCATAATTTGAAAGAAGCTCGCAGCATGTGAGCTTTTTTTAAATTAACAAAGGAGAATGTAATATGGCACGTGATAATCAATACGGATTTTACTTAAATGGATTTAAAGGAAAAAGAGTAATTGTTTGGACAAGTGGTAAACTTTTAAAGGAATTAAAGGTGTATAAAGAATTACTAAAACAAATAGATTTTATTGTTATAGCAGAAAAAAAAGTAAAGTATAAAGAATTTGAAGGTATAAAAGTTATTAATCATGAGGAGCTTTTAAGTATAAATCAGTATAATAAGGTGGTTGTTATAAATACCTTGTTGGGTGCTTGGGAGGCAATAAGTAGCTATCTGTACATAAATGGTATTTACGATGTGGTTCCATTTCATTTCTTTCAATATTTACATCCCTATGCCAAAGAGTTTGAAGAAATAATGACGGTTGAAACAATAAATGCGACAATGAAAAAAGATGGTGAGGATGCTATATTAATCAGAGGGCGTTTTGAACCTTTTTTTACGCCATTACTTATCAAACGACTAAGAATGGAGTATGCTGATAAATATATTGTATTATCTACTTGGGAAGATACGCCAGAAGATTTATTGTTTAATATTGATGTTGATAAAATAATATTGAATGAATATCCATCAAATCCAGGACAGGCTCATAGAAATTATCAAATTCAATGTGTGGCTTCTGGTCTCAAATGGTTAAAGGAATTAGGCTTTAAAAATATTCTAATCAATCGGACAGATCAAATTTTATTAAGAAATGATTTGTTTAGCAGATGTAAGGAATTACAGACGCTTTATCCTAATACCATAGGATATTTTAAAAAAAGAGTGGTTTTATCTGATTTGTATTTTAGAAAGCATGTATATTTTCACCCCTCTGACATGTTTATGTTTGGAGATATAGATGATTTGTTATTATTATGGGATATACCATTTGATAATAGAACTAAAGAAGAAGTTGAAAACAGAAGTAAATTATTGGAGATAATAAAGGGTGAGCAGCTTCAAAGTGATTCGTTGGTATCGGATGCACGTGAAGAAGCGCATGTAGAAGTATATATATTAAAAAGTATGCTAAAAAGATTTAATTACAGCTTTAAGTATACTCAAGATGAGTGGAATTATTTTGTTAGCGGTCTATATATAATACGTGATTATCAGTGGTGGAAATTGTTTTGGTTTAAGCCAGACAAGAATCCTACTGGTTTGAATTTTGGAAGAGAAGCAGCGTATCCTTTGGATTTGTTTGACCAAACTGATTGGGAGGATTTATATAAAAGATATAATGAAGTAAATATAAAAAGTAGAGTTGAAAAAAAAGAAAATTTTAATATAGATTATGTGAATTGGAAAAATAAAAAAATAAATGCTGTAATTGATTATTATGGTGAGGAATTCTTTAAAGAGAAAAAAGTACTTTTGCTTGGCCAAGAAAGTGTAGAGCTTGGAACTGTTCTGTCACAATTAGGTTCTAACATAAAATATTTATCTGATGAATGTAAACTTGAGGAAGAATATGATTTGATAGTACATATGGGAGTATTGCATAGTATAAAAGATTATAAAAAATATATAGCAGATATTTGCTCGAGAGCAAAAGTTGTGGTATTAGAACTGGAAGTATGTGATTCTAGTGATTGTAATTTTATTATTACATCTGAAAATCAGGTTAATGGTGATAACGAGAATTATACAGAGTATAGGCCTTCAGGTGCTGCAATCGAAAAGGTGCTTAATAACAGCGAGGTAAAGTATAATAGCGTTGAAGAGGATAGGTGTAATTCGGGGGAGTTTGAATATGATTGGAAGGTTAAAAATACCAACTCATATAAATGTGGAATGAGAAGGATGTGGTTTATTCATAAATTACCTAACATATCATGTGAAAACCTAGATTTTATAAACCAAGTTTATCAACTATCCCAAACAGGGACAAGTATGTTAATTCATACAAAAAATTGCATTTTAGAAAAAGAATATACTGATGTATTTAAATCACTTGAGGATATTAATTTGCTTTTTGAAACGCTAAATAATGCATTATGCAAATTTAGCAATATTACTGGATGTGAGGATATTAAGGTATATTTTGGTGAGGTTGTTAATAATTACGGAAAACTAGCTGAAATGTTGCATCAAAATAACATGAAAATGTTTCAAAAAACTTTTAAGAATGAATTAATTACCAAATATGGTGGTTACTTTAAAAGAATGCAGCAAATAATGAATTTATATTAGAATAGGGTGAAGATTTTGGAGATTATTGCGCATAGGGGACATTGGAAAGAAGAAATTGAAAAGAATACACTTCAGTCGTTTGAAAAGGCTTTGGAGTGTAGCTATGGAATAGAAACGGATATAAGAGATTATTGTGGTAAGCTTGTGATTTCACATGATATACCGGATGATAATTCAATATTATTAGAAGATTTTTTAGAAATTTATAATCAATATAACAGAAAAGGCACTTTAGCTTTAAATATTAAAGCAGATGGGCTTCAACAACATTTGTTAAATTTATTTGAAGTCTATAATGTTCACGATTATTTTGTATTTGATATGTCAATACCTGAACATTTGAAATATAATAAGAACGGATTTAAAATGTTTACAAGACAAAGTGAATATGAAGAATATCCGGTATTATACAAGGAATCACAAGGCGTTTGGTTAGATTGCTTTGAAGGTGAATGGTACGACATAAATGTAATAAAAAATCACGTTAATAATAAGAAGAAAGTATGTATAGTGTCACCAGAATTACATGGAAGAGATTATTGTCAATTATGGGAGCAAATCAAAAATAAATTAAGTGAAAATGAAAAGAAAAATATTAGCTTGTGTACTGATTTACCAAATGAAGCAGAAGAATTTTTTAGTAATTTCTAATTTGATTGGAGGTTAACTTATGATAAAAGCTGTAATATTTGATATGGATGGAGTATTGATAGATGCGAAGGAATGGCATTATGAAGCTTTAAATAAAGCTTTGGGTTTATTTGGTTATGAAATCAATAGATATGAACATTTAGTTACATACGATGGGTTGTCAACTAAACAAAAGTTAGATATGCTTTCTATTGAAAAAGATTTGCCTAAAGGGTTACATAGATTTATTAACGAAATGAAACAGCAATATACAATGGATATAGTTAATGTGAATTGTAAACCAAGGTTTCAACACGAATATGCACTATCTAAGTTGAATGAGGAAGGGTATAAAATAGCTGTTGCTTCTAATTCAATAAAAAATACTATAGAAGTTATGATGAATAAAAGCAATCTGCATAAGTATTTGGATTTTTTTATGAGTAATGAAGATGTAAAAAAACCCAAACCAGATCCGGAGATATATATAAAAGCTATTGATAAATTGGGTATATCGCCAAAGGAATGTTTGATAGTTGAGGATAACAAGAATGGATTAAAAGCGGCTATGGATTCTGGTGCGTTTGTTCTAAAGGTTGATGATGTTGATGATGTTAATTATGACAATATAAAGCTTAGAATAGAGCAATTGGAGGGGATGAAGTAGTGAATGTTGTAATATTAATGGCTGGAAGCAATGAAAATAAATTAAGTGCTTATCCCAAAAACTTAGTTGAAATAAATGGACAACCACTACTTCAAAATGTAATTGAGGGTTTAAGTTCCTTAAAAAATGGATCAAGAAATTTTATTATTATGTTAAAAAAAGATGAAAATGATAGGTTTTATACAAAAAATGTAGCTAAGCTGGTTTTGCCAAAGGCTAAAATAGTAGAAGTTCCAAGTAAAACTAAAGGTGCGGCATGTACAGCATTGCTTTCAATTGAATACATTAACAATAATGAGCCTCTTCTGATTATAAATGGAGATATAATAATAAAGGAAGATATAAATTGTATTATTAATAAGTTTATACAAGAAGATGTTGATGGAGGAATTATAACCTTTAACTCTGTTCATCCTAGG
>Ga0316603_10000650_pt1 | contig 17466 bp, 8 predicted proteins | sample OWC_soil_day10_n_FD_207649 | JGI IMG/M metagenome (GOLD analysis project Ga0316603, IMG submission 207649) | Wetland soil microbial communities from Old Woman Creek delta, Ohio, United States - OWC_soil_day10_noCT | ecosystem: Environmental > Terrestrial > Soil > Wetlands | place: USA: Ohio... | reverse complement strand
TATTATTTCTGATGAAATTTTTAGTCACGATAATGGGTACGCCGGCATAGATGTTTATGGCGTTTATGGCAGAAAAGATGCTTCGTCTGACATAACAATAACACATTGTAAAGCAGAAGATAACCCAGGCAACCCTATCGAATTTGAAAATCATAGCGGAAACGGAATTGTTGTAGGACAATGCAAAAATATTACGATAGAATATTGTACGGCAACAAACAACGGTTGGGATATGCCAAGAAAAGGTAACGGTCCAGTAGGTATCTGGGCTTATGAAGCAGACAGCGTTATTATACAATATTGCATATCATACAGGAATAAAACATCTAAAGGTAGCCAAGACGGTGGAGGATTTGACTTTGACGGAGGCATTACAAACTCGATAATACAATATTGTTTATCATATGAAAATGAGGGAGCAGGATACAGCCTTTTTCAATACAAAGGAGCGAGCCCATGGTATAATAATATCATAAGGTATTGTGTCAGCGAAAATGACGGAAATGTATCAAACGGAATGGGTGGTTTTTTTATTTGGAATAGTTCAGAGAATGAAGATGAGCTTAAACAGTGTTATATTTACAACAATACCGTATATAATGCACACGGTGGTGTTATATGTTACGAATCGAAAAGTAAGAATAAGGATTTTTATTTTATAAATAATATATTCGTAGGTAAAGATATGTTAAACAAAGGGGTTGAACCTTCTAGCAACTTTTATGGAAATAATTGGTATAGTCTGTCGGGTACTGGATTTAATATTACTGGCTTTACAAATTTTAATGAATGGGTGATCAATAAAAACAAAGAAACATTCGGTCAGAAAATCTTAGGATATAATATTGAACCACTTTTTATAAACGCAGGGAATACAACTCTAACAGATCCAGAGAAGCTTGCACTATACAATGCATATCAATTAAAAGCAACTTTTAAGAAAAAAATCAAAGGATTAAATATTAATAAATTAGTAGGAATAAAAAATACAAAGTTCGATTTTAATAGAAATAGAACAAAAAAGAATTTTCTAGGTGCATTTAAATGATCAATAGCAATTATTACTTAATAGATCTGATGAAAAAAATTAAAAAAACGATGATGTACATATCAGCACTTCTAATGATGAGTTGTGGTGGTATAGAACATTTAAAAGGAATAAATTATTATTTTGATTCTGTTTCCGGGAAAGATGATAACAGTGGTATTTCGGCAGAAACGCCTTTTCGTTCTCTAAAACAAATAAATGTACTAAAAATTAAGCCGGGGGATAGTATTTTGTTGAAATCGGGATCTGTTTTTACCGAAAAACTCTATTTTACAGGAAAAGGAACCGATAAAAAACCAATAGTAATTGGCAAATATGGCGGTAGTAAGCTTCCTCATATCAAAGGGAATGGTACTGAAACAGAAATGCTGCATATTTACAATTCTGAGCATTTGATTGTAAATGATATTGAAATCTCCAACAAAGGCGAAAAAGCATATCCAAATATCACCGGTTTGTTGGTTGAACTGTATAATTTCGGAACAGCAAAAAATATCAAGGTTGAAAACCTGTATATTCACGATGTTTACGGCTCTTTACTAAAAGGCGATGGATACAATCATAAAGATGTTGGTGCCGGACAAGCAATGTTGTTTAAAAATTTGAGAGGAGGCGAAAAAGATTCCATTTCATCAAACTTTGATGGATTAATCGTTCAGAATTGCAAAATCAAAAACTGTCAAAGAAACGGCATTATGATGTGGGGAAACTGGGTTAGAAAATATTGGAATCCAAGCCTTAATGTTATAATTCGCCACAATATTATTGATGGAGTTCCCGGCGATGGAATTGTGCCTGTAGGCTGTTTGTCGCCGTTGGTTGAGTACAACGTGATGAAAAATGGTGTCGATTCACTGCCATCGACTGAAGCTTGTGACGGAATCTGGCCCTGGTCGTGCGATAATGCAGTAATTCAATATAACGTTGTTAGCGATCATAAGTCGAAAGTAGATGGATACGGCTTTGATTCGGATTATAATTGCAACAATTCTCTTTTCCAATACAATTTGAGTTACAACAACGATGGAGGCTTTCTGTTGCTTTGCAACTCCGGCGGATGGCCTGTTGAGTACAGCATTGGTAATAAAAATACAATTGTAAAATATAATGTGAGCATCAATGACGGGATTCGTAGTATTATCGTTGACCCCAAAAAAGGATACTTTTCGCCCATTATACATATTACGGGAAGTACTCAGAACAGCAGAATTGAGCATAATTTTTTCTATATACCCAAAAAGAAATCGTTGCTGACTGATAAACGATTAATATGTTCCGACGATTGGAAAGGATACTCGGATAGTACTTTTTTCTCAAATAATTATATTTATTCTGAAGACCCTGTATCGGCATTTGAGGGTTCAAAATCAACCAATAACTTTTTTGAAAATAATCAATTTGTAGGTTTATTAGATTCAGTTCCAGATGGTTTTACCAAATACAACGGTACATTCAACAAACAAATGTGGTATGATTCGTTAAAACCTGAATTTCAAAAATTAATTGTATTTTTGGAAGATAAGAAAGTAGAATTAAATGGAAAAAAGGTATCGGTTTTGAACCTCCTTGGATGGGAAAAATAGTATTGCTAAAAAAAATATTGATTAACGAATATTTATGGAACACACAAAAGAACGTTTGCAATCCATCGACGCACTTCGAGGGTTTGATATGGTTTGGATAATGGGAGCGCCTTGGCTTGTACAAGCATTATATGTCATTTTTGGAGGAGAAATTCTTCATAATTTTCATTTACAAATGGAACACGTCTCTTGGAACGGATTTCATTGGATGGATTTAGTTTTTCCTCTTTTTTTATTTATTTCGGGGATGTCGTTTCCATACTCACTAGAACATAAACGAAAGAAAAATGAATCTAACAAAACAATACTAATTGAGCTAATTCGCAGAGCAATCATTTTAGTTGTGTTAGGTATTATTTACAACGGTTTTTTAAAGCTAAATTTTAATGAAACTCGTTATGCCAGCGTTTTAGGACACATTGGTATTGCCTGGTTTTTTGCCTCCGTTATTTACCTTTACACATCAAAAATGTACACTCTCTTGTTTTGGTTTGCGGGTATTATTATTGTGTACGGGGCTATAAATTTGATATTTATTTCACCATTCGCCATTAGTGCCGATCATTTTATTCCCGAAAACAACATTGTATGTCAATTCGACAGGTGGTTTTTGCCCGGGATTTTGTATAACAAGATTTACGACCCTGAAGGCATTTTAAGTATTATCCCCGCAATTTCCACAGCTTTGCTGGGAATGATAACAACTCGATATATGAAAGAATATATGCATTTGTCGTTTAAAGTAAAAACAGCGACTTATCTTACTATAGGAGCGGCTTTAATACTTCTTTCATTGTTAGTGAATTTAATTATTCCGATTAATAAAGCACTTTGGTCGAGTTCATTTGTTTTACTCACGGGTGGAATTAGTATTCTTCTTTTTTTCTTTTTTTATTGGATTATTGATGTTCTTAAATGGAGAAAATGGGCTTTTTTCTTTAGAGTAATTGGTGTGAATACCATTTTAATCTATATGGCACAGTCTATTATTAATTTCTACGGCATTAGTGAATTCTTTTTAGGAGGAATTGCTTCCAAAGTTTCGAAAAACGGAGCGTCGTTGATTCTTTCCGTAGGCTATATAGGTGCTTGCTGGCTATTCCTTTATTTTTTGTATCGAAAAAAAATCTTCCTAAAAGTTTAACCATTTTTTCTGAAAATTTAAATGCGATTTCTTTCATTCTGGAGATATTTTTTTATAATTTATAAATCAATCCTGTATTCTTTTCACAAATACTCAAACACGCAATTCATACAATGAAAATATTAAAAACATCTTTTTCACTCATACTACTATCACTTATTATCACCCATTCTAATGCTCAAAAAATGTACAGTTTGGATGCATCGAGAATCAAACCGGTAGTTATTAAAGATAATGAATATAGAATGGGAACGGCTACCAATAGAAAAGGACAATCTATAACAATAAACAATCGGTATTTGATGATTAACAGTCGCCCTCAAATTCCTGTGATGGGTGAATTGCAATATTCACGTATGGATAAAAACCGCTGGGAAGATGAAATACTAAAAATGAAAGCGTGTGGGGTCAATGTTATAGCCACCTATTCTTTTTGGAATCATCACGAAGAAATCGAAGGGCAATTCGACTGGTCGGGAGATAAAGACCTGCGCAGTTTTGTAAAACTTTGTGCCAAATTAGGTGTTTATGTGTATCCCCGCATCGGTCCTTGGTCGCACGGAGAAGCACGAAACGGAGGTACACCCGATTGGATTTTGACTAAAAAATATTTAACTGATAGATCGACAGATGCTGTGTACCAAAGCTATGTGGAACGTTATTTCAAACAAATTGGGAAACAACTTGAAGGACTGATGTATAAAGATAACGGTCCTATCATCGGCATCCAACTCGAAAATGAATACTGGAAAGGAAAAGATGGAGAGCCTTATATGATGTGGCTAAAGCAAACGTCTATTAAATATGGGTTTGATGTCCCATTATACACCGTTACCGGATGGGGAAATGCATCTGTTCCAGCTGGGGAAATGATTCCGTTGTGGGGAGGCTACCCCGATGAATCTTGGGTGCCAAATATCGAAAAAATAACAAGTAGAGGCTTTTACGCTTTTTCAAATTTCAGAGATGATGCTACCATAGGGAATGCACAGGTGAAAAAGGAAGAAAACCAAATAAATTCTGATATTCCTTATCTTACCTGTGAAATGGGAGCCGGAATTTTTGTTTCAAAACACCGCCGTCCTATCATTGGATCTATTGATGGGTTAGGAATGATTATGGCAAAGATAGGCTCTGGAGGTAACTTGCTCGGATATTATATTTTTGCAGGTGCTTCAAATCCGATTGGCGTATATTCAACAATGGAAGAAAATAAAGATGAAACAGGTTATTGGTGTGAGCTATCACCTATCTCATACGATTTTCAGGCAGCAATCCGCGAAAGCGGGCTTCTGAACGATTCGTATTTTGAATTGAAACGCTTCAATTATTTCCTACGTGAATTTGGACATTTATTAGCTCCTGCCGAGGCAGTTTTCAGCAGCAAAAACCAAAATGATTTTCAGTATTCAGCCCGTATAAATGATCATTCTGGATTTTTTTTCGGAATAAACTATTGTAGAAATACAACAACTTCTGAAAAAACAAATGCACGTTTTTCAGTAAAACTCAAAAATGAAACGTTATCATTTCCAAGTAAACCAATAAACATACCTGACAGTTCGATATTTGTATGGCCTATCAATATGAATCTAAACGGTACTTTGTTAAAATATGCAACAGCTCAGCCTTTGTTTGAATCTGAAAAAGATAAAACGTGGATTTTTGTTCAAGATAGAAACATCCAGCCCGAATTTGCTTTTGCATCACAACAAGTAGTTTCAGTTTTGGCGACTTATGGAAAAGTATCAAAAGAAAATGGTAATTGGATTGTAAAGGATTTATTGCCAGGCAAAAACAGCATCATCACTATTAAAAATAATAACGGCATCGAACAGAGAATAGTCGTATTGTCGCATCAGGAAGGACTACAAAGCTGGATTTTGGAAAACGATAATAATGAAAAATCATTTTATTTATCAAGTTCTACGTTGTACGAAAAAGAAAATACAATTCAGGTTTTTGATACCAAAACCAGCGGAAAAATATATCAATTAACCTCTGATACATCCGCTCCATTTAAGGAAATAGCTGTAAAGTTTCAAGAAAAAAACATTGCATGCGAACCAAAGTTAGTTGGAGTTTTGGAAAACGCTCAATGGCTTATAACATCAACCGAAAAGGTAACTCCTAAAAATGAAATGAACCATCGTTTCTTTCAAAAAGAGTTTAGTGCCATCAACCCCGCACACATAAAATGGGCAAAATTAATTATTTATCCGCAAGCGGAATGCAGATTGAGGTTCAATGAAAATTGGCTGACACAAAACGTCAATCCAAATCAATTAAATGTGCTCGATATTACAGGATATGTAAAAAAAGGAGATAATACAATGCTGGTTGATTTCCCTGTTCACGAAGGCGATAAGGCTTTTTCAGCAAGAGTACTGATTGAATTTAATAATACCGAAAGATTGGATTTTACAACCGACGCGTCGTGGCTGACATCAGAATTGTATTATTTACCGCCTGATTTCGGCACAAAACCCGTGTATCCGCTGGGGTTAACTATGCCTGAGATTGCTAAACCGTTGGCAATAGCATCAAAACTATCAATTCCTGATTTCAAAGAATGGAATATAAATGTCCCTTGTAATTATTTGGATGGGCTTAACACGCTGTATCTGGCACTCGATTATGCTGGCGATATTGCTTCGTTGCGTTTGAATAATCATTTAATAGCCGACAATATTAACAATAATACAACTTGGACGGTAAACCTTAAACGCCCCGACAACCAAATGGAATGTGCCGATTTGAAATTAGAAATAACCCCTTGGAATAAAGTTGACAAAATTTATTTTGATAAACCGGTTGAAAAATCGGAAATAGGGAAATCAGCTATAAAAAGGATTCAATTCGTTCCGGAATATTCTACCCAAATTAAACCTCAAAACTAAAAAAAATATGTTCTCAGGGAAATTCTATTTTGGATTGATATTGTTTTTAATGGTAATTATGAATTCCCGGTTACAACCGCAAACAATTATTCCCAATCCGGTGGAAATGCTAAAATCTGGAGGAGGAAATGTTGCAATAAATTCATCTATTAAGATTCAGTTCGATAAGGAATTATCCAAATCAGCACAGTTTTTATCCGACTATTTAACTCAAGTTTACAACCTGAACTTAAACAAAACAACTCGGTGTACTTCGGACAAAGCCATCGGAATCCGCCTTAAAATTAATAAAAAAGGCAAAAAAGAGGCATATAAACTTATTGTAAACAAATCGGGGGTACTTATTGAAGGTACCGAAACCGGCGTTTTTTACGGCGTTCAATCGCTTATACAGCTTTTACCAAGCGAATCCGGTGCAAGGTTGTTGCAAGTGCCTTACGTTACTGTAAATGATTATCCCCGTTTTCAATATCGTGGAATGATGCTTGACGTAAGCAGGCATTTTTTTGATGTGTCTTTTATAAAGAAAACACTGGATTATATGGCTTATCACAAACTCAACTATTTTCAGTGGCATTTGTGCGACGATCAAGGTTGGAGGCTCGAAATTAAATCGTATCCGAAATTGACACAGATTGGAGCTTGGCGCGATGGAACAATAATTGGCTTGTATCCGGGAATTGGAAACGACCGTTTACATTACGGAGGTTATTACACGCAAGAACAGATAAAAGAAATTGTAGAATATGCTTCAGACAGATATATAACGGTTATTCCCGAAATAGAAATGCCCGGACATTGTCTCGCAGCAATAAGTTCTTACCCATATTTGGGTTGCACCGGATCAAATTACCAAGTATCACAAATTTGGGGATATTCCAAAGATGTGCTTTGTGTCGGAAACGACTCTGTATTTAAATTTCTTAAAAAAGTAATAGATGAAGTAACTGACATATTTCCTTCAAAATACATACACATTGGAGGCGACGAATGCCCTGTAGATCATTGGAAACAATGCTCCAAATGCCAAGCCAGAATGAAAGAAAAGCACATAACAACTGAGAGAGGCTTACAAACATACCTTACGCACGAGATGGAAAATTATTTAAAGAAAAAAGGGCGTCAGATAATTGCTTGGGATGAAACTTTGGATGATGACTCCACAACCACTGCATATATTATGAGCTGGCGTGGTGATGGAAAACCGGGTGCAATAAATGGAACTCGCACCAACCACCACGTTATTATGTCGCCCAGCTATGGCTTTTATCTGGATTATCCACAGCACGCAAAGGAAGATTCATTGGTGGCAGATTGGGGTGGTGTTACCTCTGTAAAAAAAGTATATCACGTTGAACCCGTTTTTGATAAAATTGATCCAAAGAAAGCGAAATATGTTATAGGAGCACAAGCAAATATTTGGACTGAGTATATGAGCAATCCAAGAAAAATTGAATATATGATTTTCCCACGATTAAGCGCAATGAGTGAGGTGGTTTGGTCTCCAAAAGAAAAAAGAAACTGGGAGAACTTTAAACAACGAATGAAAGATCAATACAAAAGATACACACTCTGGGGAGCTTACTATAATCCTGCTGACATTAATGCCGAATAATTTATGTTGGAAGGTTGAAAACAGTATTTATTTCTTTATTTTTGATATTAATTTCTATCCAAATAATTGAGAATAACTTCGCTCTATGAAAAAAATCCGTAAGTTGTTTTTTTTAGCTATAACACACATCTTTTGTGTGTTAAATTTCTCGTTATTTGCAAATGAAATAACACACTACACAGCAATACAAGGACTTTCAGGAACTGATATTACAGCAATTTGTGAGAACGAAAACTATCTCTGGATTGCAACTAACGATGGATTGTGTCGTTTTGATGGAAAGGTATTTAAAGTATATAAAAAAGAAAGAGGAACTGCAAACAGTATCAGCGAGAACAATATTGAAACCTTAAAATTTGATTCAGAAGGGTTGCTGTGGATAGGGTTTAAAACCGGTGGATTAGACGTTTATGATCCTCGTAAAGGGAGTTTCACGCATATTAGCAAGCTTACCGATAAGTGTCCGCAACGTGTAACTTCTATTTTTGAAGATAGCAACAAGGAGATATGGCTTTCGAGTTGGGAAGAAGGCTTATTCGAACTTATCCCAACTCATAAACAAAAAACAAAATATCACACAAGGATACACTTGAATAATGCTATTGTTTCAGGTGTGATTGAATTGCCAAAAAACAAACTATGGGCAGGAACTTACTCAGGACTGTATTATTATAATAAACTGGAGAAAAAATGGTCCATAGCTGATGACAAACCAGTAGTAAGTCAATTATTAACTGCAAATGATAAAAAATCTTTCCTATGCTCTACATGGAATGAAGGCATTCTAAAAGTCGATGATATTCAAGCGAATCGAAAATTTAATATCTCACATCTTTCAGATAATGAAGATGAAATTTATAGAATGTGCTATGAATCTGACAATCAATTATTTGTTGGCACATGGGGAAACGGATTAAAAATATTTAATAACGTAGATGGCACATTAAATAGCTTTGATGCACAGTTTAAGCCTTTAGTGATTATGAGTATAATGAAAGATTCCTATAATAATATATGGGTAGGCACGTATGGCAATGGCTTGTTTCGTATCACAACTTCAAATCGTGGAATTCAATCGTATACCCCCATCAATCAGAGTGGTTATGCTGCTGTATTTGCCTTAAAGTCTATAAATAGTAATCAATTAATAATTGGTTCCGAAGGTGAAGGATTATACCATTATGATATTGCAAAATCGTTGTTGATAAAGAAAGATAAAGGGTTATATGCAAATGGACAGCATAATTTTGTATTAACAATATATAAAGACAACAATTTGATTATTATTGGTCATGACGATTTTGGCGTTTACTTAGCTCCTAATCAGGAAAACCCGAACAAAATTAATTATAAAAAGATACTGGCAGACAGAAGATTTGCAAAAATTACTTTTATATTTAAATCTAATGACAATAAACTTTGGTTTGGAACGAAACAAAATGGTCTCATCTCGGCTGTTTATAACCCATCAAAAAAAACACTGGAAAATTTTGCGTTCTACGATGTTGGAACCGGTCAAATAACAGGAATAGCTCAATACGATAATAATCGGCTTTGGATTGCTTCTCACAACGGTTTGTTCTTGTTTGATAGTGAAACAAAAAAAAATGAGAACAAACAAAAACCTGTTTTATCGGAGATGATTTACAGTATGACAACAGACACAAGAAATCAATGTCTATGGCTCGGAACTTCTGTTGGATTACGTAAACTGAATTATCATAACAACAACGAAATTGAAATACCATTTTTGGGACTTTTACCCCAAGGTGCCATTACGGATTTAATATTGGATGATTTTAATAATTTATGGTTTTCTATTGGAAGCAGGGTTTTTTGTCTTTTTAATAAAAACAAGAAATTAAAAGAAATAAATATGGGCGAATATGGAAACCAATTGTTCTTATCCTCAACGAGTTCAAGCATCAATGGAAAAAATTGTGTAGTGTTTGGTGGCGAGAAAAGTATGGTAGCCATCGACCCAGCTATGGTGTTGAACCAGCAAGACGAATCTAAAATAGTATTTACAGAACTTCAAATAGATCACTCCAAAGTAGATGTTGGAGAAAAAATATATGGAAGTGTTGTTTTAGAAAAACAAACCGAATATATAGATAAGATAGAGTTTTCATATAAATGTAAGTGGGTATCTTTATCGTTTACACAAGTAGGAGGGAATAATTTCAAAAATCATTATCAATATAAAATTGATGGTTTTAGTCAAAATTGGCAATTCTTGGATACAGACAAACCTATAATATTTTCTCAGCTACAGCCTGGAGATTATAAGTTAGTCATAAAGCGTATTGATGCAAACGAAAAAGATAATCCGTTGTGGTATTTAGATATAATCGTAACTCCACCTTGGTATAAAACGAAGTTATTTTATTTTTCGTTAATTGTCTTATTTATACTGCTTGTGTTTCTTGTTATAAATATCATTAAAAAACGCTTTGAACAATCGGAGAAGTTACGCATTACCGAAATGGAGAAAAAGAAAAAAGAAGAGATATTGCTAGAGAAAGAGAGCTTCTTTGCGGGACTTTCGCATGATTTGTTAACGCCATTTTCACTCATCATAGCTCCTGCTGGCGACTTGATGAAGGCAGAAGATCTATCAACAGAAAACAAAGAGAAAATTAATATAATCAATAAAAACGCTACTTATCTTTCAGATATTTTCAAAACCATATTAGATTTTAAACGAATAGAAACAATTGATATCACCTTAGAAGAAAGAACTATCGATGTAATTTCGTTTATAAAGATTATCATTGAATCTTTTAGTTATTTAGCAAAATCGAAAAAGATCAATTTTTTGTTTACAACAGAGGTAAACCCTCTTATCGTGAAAATCGATATTATAAAATTTGAAAGAGTACTTTTCAATCTGCTTAGTAATGCGTTCAAATTTACAAATCAAGGAGGCGAAATTGCTCTTCATCTTTCCTGTAATGACAATAATTTGATTTTAGAATTACAAGACAATGGCATTGGCATAGAGGAAGATAAATTACAGATGATTTTTGATAAATTTTATCAACATAATGCATCGGGTAAAACACAAGGATTTGGATTAGGATTATATATTGTGAAAAAATTTATCACGGTAATGAATGGCACAATTCGCATTAGTTCTGAACCAAACAAAGGAACCTCAATAAGTATCTTGTTGCCTATCCAAAAAGATAATACTGAGCCAAATCTTAAGGATATAAGTACAATTACTGATGATGTAAATTCCGAAAGCGAGGTTTCAATACTATTGGTAGAAGATAACGATGAAATGCGATCATACCTTAAAAAACAACTTTCAGTCCATTTTCAAGTAGCAACTGCTACAAACGGACTGGAAGCATTGCACTTCATACAATCTTACCTACCGGAAATTGTTATTACAGATGTCATGATGCCCGAAATGGATGGATTAACATTATGTAGTGAAATAAAAAAATCACAATTATATTCAGATATTTTTGTTGTCCTCCTTTCTGCAAGATCTTCATCCGAAGATGAATTGCTGGGTTATAAATCGGGTGCTGATTTCTACATTTCAAAACCTTTTGACAGTGAGCGGTTTGTAAAACAAATTCTAAATATTCACGCTACTCGTATTCAACGCCGGAAACAGATATTGACTACATTTTTCAATTCTAATCAAGATACAACACATTCAACGCCAAAAGACGATTTTCTTCATAAAGCGATGCAGATTATTGATAAAAATATCGCCGATGAGGATTTTAAAATAGATGATTTTGCTTCGCAAATGAATATGAGCAAAACAGTATTGCACCGCAAGTTCAAATTACTTATTGGTGAATCGCCAAATATGTTTGTACGACGTGTAAGGTTGAACAGAGCTAGCAAGCTATTGCTTAGTAGTGTTTTGACTGTTGCAGAAATAGCCTACTTAACAGGTTTTCATCAATCACATTATTTCATCAAATGTTTTAAAGAAGAGTATGGTGTAACGCCAAAATATTATAGAGAAACGAAAGAACAAAAAAATTAATATCTTTAAATATCAATGAAAAAACATAACATACACAACTCTTATTAATATCGTTAATTTCCGCAATGGAGGACTATTGTTTGGATACGATTGGGTAGTCATAAGCGGTGCCAAGTCTTCTTATGAACAACATTTTCAAATAGCCACAAGGATGGGTTAAGAGTATAATATCACCAAGGTGCTCAAATCCATTTAGCTACGTGTCCGTAAAAAAACCTTTTATATTTTCTTCCTATCTTGATTATTTTTTTGTAAATATGTTCTATAACATAATATATGAAGCTTCATAATCAAATAATTATCCATATTTTTGCAATAATTTTATAAGTGTATAAAATACACTTATAAAATTATCAAATTCATTAAAAAACAATAGTATATGCTTGAACTACTCAAAGAAGAAGTCTTCAAAGCCAATATTGAGCTTTTGAAACACGGATTGGTAATTTTCACTTGGGGAAATGTTAGCGCCATAGACAGAACGTCCAATTTGATCGTAATAAAACCTTCAGGAGTTTTGTATGAAGATATGAAAGCTGAAGATATGGTTGTGGTTAATCTCGAAGGGAAAATCATAGAGGGAGAGCTGAAACCTTCTTCTGATACTGCCACCCATTTAGCATTATACCGGTCATTCTCGACAATTGGCGGGGTAGTTCATACACACTCAACTTATGCTACAGCCTGGGCTCAAGCCGGAAAAGGCATTCCCAATATTGGAACCACACATGCTGATAATTTTAATGACGAAATACCCTGCACAAGAGATATGACATTGCAAGAGATTGAAGGTGAATATGAACTTGAAACCGGAAAAGTAATTATTGAACGATTTCAAAGGTTAAATCCCGATTTTATTCCTGGTGTATTGGTAAAAAATCATGGACCATTTTCTTGGGGGAACAATGCTGAAGATGCTGTGCACAATGCTTTAGTAATGGAACAGGTAGCCAAGATGGCTTACATTGCATATAGTATAAATCCTGATTTAACAATGAACCCGCATTTGATCAAAAAACACTTTAATAGAAAACATGGTCCCAATGCTTACTACGGACAATCTAAATAAACAATAATATATTAACCAGCAATCTCCTTTTTTCAAAGTAAGAATGGGGAATTTAAAAGAAAAACAGTATGATAAATTACAATGATTTTGAAGTTTGGTTTGTAACAGGAGCTCAACTTCTTTACGGTGGCGATGCTGTAGTAGCAGTCGATACGCATTCAAATGAAATGGTTAAAGCTTTAAACGATTCGGGAAATCTTCCAGTAAAAGTAGTTTACAAAGGAACGGCCAATTCATCAAAAGAAGTATCCGAAATATTTCGCGCATCAAATGCTGATATCAAATGCGTTGGCGTTATTACTTGGATGCATACCTTCTCTCCAGCGAAAATGTGGATTCACGGTTTGATGGATTTCAAAAAACCGCTTTTACATCTGCATACACAATACAACGAAAAAATTCCATGGGAAACAATGGATATGGACTTTATGAATCTGAATCAAAGCGCTCATGGAGACCGTGAATTTGGATTTATTACCAGTCGTTTACGTAAACCACGCAAAGTGGTTGTTGGATATTGGAAAGATAAAGACACTCAGGCTAAAATTGCAACTTGGATGCGAGTTTGTGTGGGTTGGGCTGATGCACAGGATATGCGCATCATCCGTTTTGGTGACAATATGAATAATGTTGCTGTAACCGATGGTGATAAAGTTGAAGCTGAAATTCGTTTGGGTTACCACGTTGACAATGCTCCTATTGCAACGTTAGTTCCTTACGTAAATGCAGTTACGGAAGCTGAAATCGATACTTTGGTGTCTAAATACGAAAAAATATACGATATTGCTGAAGATTCTAAAAAAGGAACCGAAAAGCACAAACACATCCGTGCAGCTGCCGCTCAAGAAATTGGACTTTGCAGATTTTTGGAAGATAAAGGTGCAAAAGCTTTTACAACCAGTTTTGATGAATTGGAAGGAATGGATCAATTGATGGGATTTGCTTCGCAACGATTGATGCAGGAAGGTTACGGTTTTGGCGCAGAAGGCGATTGGAAAACAGCGGCGTTGGTTCGCACTATGTGGGTAATGGGTGAAGGTTTGAAAGGAGGATGTTCGTTCCTTGAAGATTACACCTTGAATTTTGACGGAGAAAAAAGCTCTATATTACAAGCCCACATGTTGGAAATCAATCCATCTATCACTATTCGGAAACCACAATTACAAGTACACTTCTTAGGAATTGGCAATGCCGGAACGTGTGCTCGTTTGGTATTTCAAGCTCATGAAGGTCAGGGAATTGCTTGCACGGTAGTAGATATGGGTAATCGTTTCCGTATGATTGTAAATGTTGTTGACGTAATCAAAACGAAAGATTTGCCCAAACTTCCTGTAGCTTGTGCTTTGTGGATACCTCAACCAAACTTTGAAATTGGTGCAGGCGCATGGATTATGGCAGGCGGTACCCACCATTCCAGTTTTTCTTTCCCCCTCACCAAAGAACACATGGAAGATTATGCTGAAATTGCTGATATGGAAATGTTATTAATTGACAAAGACACCAACATTCGTCAGTTCAAACAAGACATCCGTAATAACGAAGTGTATTACATGTTGAACAAAGCATTGAGATAAATAATCAGGAGCAAGCAGTAAGAGGTAAGGAGCAAGGGCTTACCTCTTGCCTCTTACCTCTTACATACTCACAAAAGATATGAAATACGTAATAGGATTAGACTATGGAAGTGATTCGGCACGAGCTGTAATCGTAAACGCTGAAACGGGACAAGAACTGGCTTCATCAGTAAAATATTATCCACGCTGGATGGAAGAAAAATATTGTGTTCCTTCAGAAAATCAATATCGTCAGCATCCGCTCGATTATATTGATGTATTGGAATTCACAGTAAAAGACGCGTTGTCAAAATGTCCTGCCGGAACTGCTGAAAACGTGGTGGGAATGGCATTTGACACAACAGGAAGTACGCCTGTTTTCACAGATGAGAATGGAACTCCGTTAGCACTTTTACCTGAATTTGCCGAAAATCCAAACGCCATGTTTGTACTTTGGAAAGACCACACCGCCATCAAAGAAGCCAACGAAATCAATGAACTTTCACATCAATGGAAAATAGATTACACTTCGTATGAAGGCGGAATTTATTCATCGGAATGGTTTTGGGCAAAAGCATTACACGTACTTCGTGCTGATGAAAAAATTCGAAAAGCCGGATATTCTATTGTGGAACATTGCGATTGGCTTCCCGGACTTTTGGTAGGAAAAACAAAACCCGAAGTTATTTGCCGTAGCCGTTGTGCTTCCGGTCACAAAGCCATGTGGCTCGAAGAATGGGGCGGGCTTCCATCAGAAGAATTTTTAACCACTCTTGATCCTGTTTTGGCAGGTTACAGAGATAGGCTTTTCTCCGAAACGTGTGCCAGCGATATTCAAACCGGAACCTTAACTGAAGAGTGGGCAAAAAGATTAGGACTTACTACCAATGTAGCAGTTGCTGTAGGAGCTTTTGATGCTCACATGGGAGCAGTTGGTGCCGAAATTAAACCAGGAGCGTTGGTTCGCATTATCGGAACCTCTACTTGCGATATTATGGTTTCGGATTATGAAACGATGGGTAAAAAAATGATTCCGGGAATTTGTGGTCAGGTTGACGGTTCTGTAATTCCCGGAATGGTTGGATTAGAAGCAGGACAATCTGCTTTTGGCGATATTTACGCTTGGTTCAAACGCGTTGTAGCTTGGCCTATTGAAAATATTCTGGCAAAATCTACCTTAATTGATGAAGAAACAAAACAAAAATTGATTGAAGAATTATTGGATAAAATCATTCCTGCCTTATCAGAAGAAGCGATGAAAATCCCTGTTTCAGAATCAAGCGTTTTAGCAACCGACTGGATGAACGGACGACGCACACCTGATGCAAATCAAATGCTAAAGGGGACAATCACAGGATTGACATTGGCAAGTTCTGCTCCACTGATTTTCCGTGCGTTGGTTGAAGCTACTGCTTACGGTTCTAAAGCCATTGTGGATCGCTTTATCGAAAACGGTGTGGAAATTAAAGAAGTTATCGGAATTGGTGGTATTGCTTTGAAATCGCCATTCGTAATGCAGATTATGGCAGATGTGCTTGGAATGCCTATCAAAGTAGCTAAAGCCGACCAAGCTTGTGCGTTTGGAGCTTCTATGTTTGCAGCGGTTGCTGCAGGGGTATATAATAAGGTAGAGGATGCTCAAAAAGAGATGGGAATGGGATTTGCTTTTGAATATTATCCGAACATGGAAAATAATAAATTATACTCCGAAATGTATAAAAAATATTCTTCTATTGGAAAATATACCGAAGACAATCTATTCAAATAATATCTTTTTACTGAAAAACACACAACTATGAAAATTAAATTATTTATTTTATTAGCATCGGCAATGATACTTCTAAAATGCACCTATAAAGAAGATAATAAAACGATGTCGGGATTAGAAAAATCAAAATTCCATACGGTTGTTAATGGCGATTCTACGGATCTCTATGTTTTGAAAAATTCAGCAGGAATGGAAGTTTGTATCACCAATTTTGGTGGAAGAATTGTTTCCGTTATGGTTCCTGATAAAACAGGTAAAATGATTGACGTGGTTCTTGGATTTGATTCTGTTGCTGATTACATCCATGTTCCAAGTGATTTTGGTGCAAGCATTGGACGCAATGCAAACCGTATCAATCAAGGAAAAATCACCATCGACGGTAAAACCATTCAATTGCCTCAAAATAATTTTGGGCATTGTTTACACGGTGGACCTAAAGGATGGCAATATCAAGTGTATAAAAACGTGAAACAAACCGGAGACACCACTGTTGAAATGACCCGTTTTTCACCGGATGGTGATATGGATTTTCCTGGAAGTGTGGAAGCTAAGGTTACATTTACGCTCACCAAAGACAATGCCATTAAAATTGATTTCACTGCCGCTACCGATAAAAAAACGGTGATAAATATGTGTAATCACTCTTATTTCAATCTTTCGGGCGATGCTACAAAATCCGTTACTGAAAATGAATTATACATTAATGCCGATAATTTTACTCCCGTTGACAGTACATTTATGACAACCGGTGAAATTGTTCCGGTAAAAGGC
>Ga0316603_10000646_pt1 | contig 17500 bp, 19 predicted proteins | sample OWC_soil_day10_n_FD_207649 | JGI IMG/M metagenome (GOLD analysis project Ga0316603, IMG submission 207649) | Wetland soil microbial communities from Old Woman Creek delta, Ohio, United States - OWC_soil_day10_noCT | ecosystem: Environmental > Terrestrial > Soil > Wetlands | place: USA: Ohio... | reverse complement strand
TCGACGATTCGATGCGTGGTGATCGCTACGAGATCGATCCCGACCGTGCGAAGGCCGGTGGGATCGCCAACGTGACTGCGACGTGTCTCGAGCTGCTCGGCCTCGTCCCGCCCGACGATCTCGAGCGCTCGCTGCTGAGGTTCCGATGAGCACGACCACGAGCACCAAGGCCCTGATCGGCGTCCTCCTCGCCGGCACCGTCGGCGTGATCATCTTCCTGTTCGTCCACCTGTCCTCGGAGCCCGGCAAGCCGATCTCGATCGGCAGCAGCAAGGCCGCCGCGTGCTCCAAGGGGCAGAAGTGCCTGCCCGAGGTCAGCTATACGGACACCACCGGGCGCGTCTACAGCCACAAGGATCTCGAGGGCAAGGTCGTCGTCGTCAACTTCTGGGCGACGTGGTGCAAGCCCTGCCTCAAGGAGATCCCCGACCTGTCGCGCGTGTACGAGAAGTACAAGGGTGACGGCGTGATCATCCTCGGCGTCCTGACCGACAACCCCGACGCGGATCAGCTGCTCAACTTCCAGTCCGATCACGAGATGACCTACCCGGTCATCCGCTCGAACTCCGACATCATGGTCTCGTTCATGTACCCGGAGTCGCTGCCGACGACGTTCGTCTACGACCGCGGCGGCCGCGAGGTGTTCACGCGCGTCGGCGCGGTCAGCGAGCAGGTGCTGGCGCAGGTCCTCGCGCCCCTGATCGCTCAGAAGCTCTGACCCCGGCTACGACCGCGGCGTGGTGGCGCGTGCGGCGAGGAGCCGCGCGATGCTCGCGTACACCCGCGGTTCGTCGACGTGCTGCGAGGCGCGGACGGCGGGGATCGCGTGTAGCCGCGCGACGATCTCGTCGACCTCGGTCCCGGCGAGCTGCTCGCAGGCCTCGTAGAGCCCGCCCGGTCCCTCCTCGAGGGGATCGTGCTCGGCGAGGACGGTCCGGATCGTGGAGATCAGCTCGTGCGTGGGCGGCGGGACCAGGAGCCCAGCCAGCGCGGCATGATCGGCGTGGAGTTGCGCGACGACCGGGAGCGCCACGCCGTTGCGCCGGTGGCGGGCGTCGGCGAACAGCACCTTCTCCTCCATCGCGATGTGCCGGAGCAGCCCCGCACGGAACTCGCCGTACGCCGTCATCTCGACGACGCCCGGCTCCGCGATCGCGCGCTGCAGCAGCGCCTCGAGGCGCGCGTGATCGCGGGACAGGAGATCGTCGATCGGGCCGGGCATGGCTGAAGATCTCAATTGAAGATCCCGGACAGCACCAGGCCCGCGCCGGGTGGGCCCGCGGTCGTCGGCAGGATCGTCGGCGTGAGCGAGAAGCGCAGGTTGTAGCGTTCGACCGAGTCGGGCAGCGTCTTGAAGTCGTAGGCGGCGCCGCCGACGAACGCGATCGCCGAGATCCCGAGGACGATGATCGCCTCGCGCTTGAGGCCCGTGCACTCCTTGTACGTGAACGTGTCGCACCGCTCGGTCTGCGAGAAGTGGAGGACGCCCCAGGTCGCGAACAACCCGGCGGCCGCGCGAACCCCGAGCCCGGGCGTGAGGTAGCGACCGGCGTACACGTGGCCGAGGGACGGCGTGATCACCAGCGAGCCGAGGCCCGCGAACACCAGGGGCAAGCTGACGTCGCCGTCGCGACTCTTGCTGAGCAGGAACGCCGACAGGAACAGGGCGCCCGACACGCCGGTGCCGACACCGGAGATCGCCTGCGCGGTGACCAGCTTCTTGCGCTCCGCGTGGGCGACCGGGGCCGCGAGCGCGAGCACGAGGATCGCGACGACCGCGCGCATCACAGCACCTGCGCGATCGTCTCGGCCGAGGAGAACAGGCCGAACATCCCCCCCGTGTGGATGAACGCGACCGTCGAGCCGAACCGCTCGGGATCGGCGCGCAGCTCGCTGACCAGGCCGTGGAACGCCTTGCCGGTATAGACCGGATCGAGGACGACACCGTCGCTCCGGCACAGATCGCGGATCGTCGCGAGCTCCTCGGGTCGGCTCTTCGCATAGCCCAGGCCGACGTGACCGTCGACGATCTCGATGTCGGCGGCGGTGACGTTCGCGCCGAGCTGCCAGCGCTCCTCGGCCTCCGCGCAGATCGCGCCGATCGCGGCCACGAAGTAGGCGCGGTCGTCGCACACGTTGATCCCGGCGACGCGGATCCCGCGCTCGGCGAGCTTCCACAGCTTCGCGCCGAGGATCAGTCCGGCGCCCGTCCCGCCGGAGCCACACGCATAGACGATGGTGACCGGCTTCTCGGGCGACGCGATGTACTCGAGGTCGGCGACGAGCTCGTGCATCGCGCGGATGTAGCCCCAGCTCCCGAGCGCGTTCGAGCCACCCTCGGGCACGATGTACGGGCGCCCTCCATGAGCGCGGATCCGCTCGGCCTGCTCGGCGAGGAGGCGGGTCCGATCGCGCCACGCCGGGCGCGAGATCCACACCAGCTCCGCCCCGACGAGCCGATCGAGCAGGATGTTGCCGGTCGGCGCCGGCGGTGCGGCGGGGTCATCCGTCCGAAGGATCAGCACGCTCTTCATGCCGAGCTGCGCCGCCGCGAAGGCGGTCGCGCGGGCGTGGTTGGACTGCTCGCCGCCGCACGTGATCACGTGCGTCGCCTCCTCGGCCAGCGCCTCGGCCATCAGGTACTCGAGCTTGCGGACCTTGTTGCCCATCAGCTCGCTGCCGGTGTGATCGTCGCGCTTGAGCCACAGCCGGGCGCCGAGGTCCGCGCCGTATCGCAGCCAGTGCCCGCGCGTCGGCTGGTTGGCGAGCGGGACGCGTGGCGGCTCGCGGTCATGGAGCGGCTGGAGCATGGCTGGACTGTAGCGTTCCGGCAGGTCACGCGGTGGAGCGCGGATGAGCTACGTTGCGCCGCGATGCGGACCCTCCTTCTCGTCTTCTTGCTCGCGTGCTCGTCGAAGCCCGCCCCGATCACGCCGCTGCTCCCGGCACCGCCGACTCCCGAGCCGCTCACCGAGCAGGCGCCGCCGGCAGAGTCGGTGCCGAAGGCCGAGACGCTCGCCGCCGACACGCCGAGATCGACCGTCACCGGCAATCCGTTCTTCGCGCCTGCAGGCTGGTCGATCCGGGTCCAGGGCTCGGCCACGATCCTCGAGGCGCCGGAGGGCGGCTCGCGGATCGCCCTCGTCGACGTCCAGGCGACGGACGCCGCCACCGCCCGCGACCTCGCCTGGGCGCAGTACAAGCTCGGCAAGAACTGGCCGCTCCTAGTCACCACGCAGGCGCCCGACAAGGACGGCTGGTCGAAGATCACCTCGTACGGCTACCAGACCTCGCCGAACGAGAAGCGCGACGTCGGCGTCGTCGCGATGTTCGCGAGCGACACCTGGACCGTCGTGATCTACGACATGGCCTCGGCGGTCGGCGAGAAGCGGGGCGGTCAGGTCGCGCTGATCTTCAGCCGGCTGTTGCCGAAAGGCGCCGCGCGCGAGTCGTTCGCCGGCAAGAAGGCGCACCCGCTCGACAAGGATCGGATCGCGGCCCTGACCAAGTTCGTCGAGGACGCGGCGAAGACGCTCGGCGTGCCCGGCGTCTCGATCGGCCTGGTCGAGAACGGCAAGGTCGTGTTCGCGGGCGGGGTCGGCGTGCGCCGGCTCGGCAAGCCGGCGAAGGTCGATGCCGACACGCGCTACATGGTCGCGTCGAACACCAAGGCGCTCACCACGCTGATGCTCGCCAAGCTCGTCGACGAGAACAAGCTGACGTGGGAGACCACGGCCACGAGCCTCCTGCCCACCTTCAAGCTCGGCGACGCCGACACGACGAGCAAGGTCCTGGTCAAGCACCTGATCTGCGCGTGTACCGGGATGCCGCGCCAGGATCTGGAGTGGTTGCTCGAGTTCAAGGGCCTGACCTCCGCGGGCGCGATGACCGCGCTCGGCGGCATGCAGCCGACCAGCAAGTTCGGCGAGCTGTTCCAGTACTCGAACGTGATGGCGGCCGCTGCCGGCTTCATCGGTGGGCACGTCGCGTTCCCCAAGCTCGAGCTCGGCGCCGCCTACGACGAGGCGATGCGCACGCGCGTGTTCGCTCCGCTCGGCATGAAGGCGACGACGTTCGACTTCAAGAAGGCGCAGACGGGCAACTACGCCTCGCCCCACGGGTTCGACGTCGACGACAAGACCGCGCTCGCACTCCACGAGGTCAACTACTCGGTGATCCCGGTGGGCCCGGCCGGCGCCGCGTGGAGCACCGTGCGCGACATGCTCAGGTACGTCCAGATGGAGCTCGCCGAGGGCAAGCTCCCCGGTGGCAAGCAGTACGTGTCGAAGGAGGCGCTGCTCGCGCGGCGCGCCCCTCAGGTCGCGATCGGCAAGGACCACACGTATGGCATGGGCCTGATGGTCAACACGGAATACGGCGTCACGGTCGTCCACCATGGCGGCGACCTGATCGGCTTCCACAGCGACATGATGTGGCTGCCCGAGTACGGCGTCGGCGCCGTGGTGCTGACCAACGGCGACATGGGTTCGGCGATCCGCAGCGAGTTCCAGCGCAAGCTGCTCGAGGTGCTGTTCGATGGCAAGCCGGAGGCCGACGCGAGCATCGTCGCGGCGCGCACGTCGTTCCTCGAAGGTAGCGCGGCGATGCGCAAGCAGCTCGTGGTGCCCGCCGATCCGGCCGAGGTCGGCAAGCTCGCCGCTCGCTACGTCAATCCCGCACTCGGCGAGATCGTGGTCATCAGGGATGGCGCGAAGACGCTCTTCGACTTCGGCGAGTGGAAGAGCGAGATGGCATCGAGGAAGAACCCGGACGGCACGATCTCGTTCGTGACGATCGTCCCCGGGTTCTCGGGATTGGATCTCGTGGTCGGTACGGGCGAGTCGCGCACGTTGACCCTGCGCGACTCGCAGCACGAGTACGTGTTCGTCGAGCGCTAGGCAGTCGCGTCACGGCGGCGCGGGCGGTCCGGACTTCGAGCTCGCACACAGATCGCGGTAGGTCGCGGTCGCGGCCCGCGCCGCTGCCGGCTTCCGCGCGCGGAGCGACGTGGCGAGGCGGTCGAGGGTCGCGGTGTCGCACGGGTTCGCATCGAGCTGCGCGGTCAGCTCGACGATGCGGCGGTCGCACTGCTCGCGGTAGTGCCGCCTCGCCTCGCGATCCTGGCCCGGCGGCTTCTCCCAGTAGAGCTGGCCGGCGAGCTCGCGCTGCACGGCCTCGTCGCACGGCTCCGCGTCGGCCTGCGCGCGATACGTCGCGATCCGCTCCGTCCGCGCGGCCTGGGCCTTGGCCTCGCGCTCCGCCGGATCGACCGGCGGGATCCGGATCACGAGGTACCAGAACGCGTAGGTCACCCCGAGCAGCGCCGCGGCGATCGCGAGCCACTGCAAGGTCTTCGTCGAGCTCACCGGTCCGAGCGAGCCGGCCGCCGCGATCTCCTGGTTCTCCGCCCGCTCGATCGCCTTCCAGTCGACCTCGGGCATCGTGGCCATCAGCGCGGCGCACGCCTTGTGGGCGCTGCGAAACCCCTCCAGGTTGAAGTGCGCCTCCTTGGTCTGGACGTGGTCGAGGCCGAACTGGCTGAAGTGATCCTCGACCTCGACCCGAGTCACGCCGAGCCGCGCCGGCCCCTGGGCTGCCTTGATCTGGTCGTAGACCGCCGTGTCCCCGCCGCGCTCGGCGATCACCTTGCGGGCGTCGTCGAGGTGGTTCCAGATCTCGGGGTAGATCTGCTGCGCCTCGCCGATCCGCAGCTCGAGCTCGGCCGTGCCGTCCCCCGGGCTGTGCCGCGCGTGCATGAGGTCGCGGAACCGCTCGTTCAGCGTGGTCGCGATGCGGATCGAGCGAACGGCTGGATCGGGCGCGGTCATGTGGAGTGTCCTATCACTTGCTACACTCGCAAGTCCGCACATGCCGACGCCTGTCCCTACCGAGCTGCGGACGACGGCGTTCGACTGGAAGGACCTGCTGTTGTTCGCGGCAGGGTACGTGCTCGTGGTCGCGGGGCTCAGCGGCTGGGAGGAGCTCGTCGGCGAACCGTCGCGCGGGATCACGCGCGTCGTGATCGTCGTCGGGATGAGTGCGCCGCTCACGCTGCGACGACTGCTGTTTGGCTGGCCCGCGCTCCCCCCACCCAAGGAGGGGTTCGAGTGGTCGTTGATCTCGATGTTCGCGATCTTCGTGGCGCTGCTCGGGATGGGAGCTGCCGCGCTCGGCGTGTACCCGCTGTGGAACGGTCGACCTGTGCACCTCGGACTCGTCGGTGGTGGCCTCGGCGCCGTCGCCCTGGGCAGCGTGCTGACCGCGTTGCGCTATCCGCGATCGACGCTCCCCGCAGCGCGCACCCTCCCGCGTCGAAGGCCCTGACGGAGTGTTCGCGTGAACATCACGAGCGCGGTGTGCTCGGTCACGGTGACCCAGCGCCGCCGCTTCTTCTGGGCGGCCTGGTGGACCTCCGAGCCGCGCGCGGCGCCGTTCTCGCCCCCCGATGCGTCGAACGGCGGCTGCAAGACGATGGAGGCCGCCCTCGCCGAGGCCGAGGCGCGCGCGGGGCGCTACCTCGTGCTGATCGAGCCGTACTGGGCGCGCGCGTGGAGTCGTGTGCTCCGAGGCGAGCGCCCGCCACCGCGCCCGGTCCTGCCTGCCGAGCGCCCGCCGCGCACCTCGGTGCGCTCCGCGTGGGAGCGGCTCGGCCTCCGCGCCGGCGCCTCGCTCGCCGAGGTCAAGACCGCCTTCCGTCAGCGCGCCCTGCTCGCGCACCCCGACCAGGGCGGCGATGCCGACGAGTTCCGCGAGCTGCACCGCGCGTACGAGCGGCTCGTCACAAGGATCACGCGCTCACGGTAGGCCGCGCCGACAGAAAGAATGACCGCGCCGAGCTGCGTGTTACACGTCGATGGTGCGCGTCCTGGTCCTCGTCCTGATCGTCCTGGCCTCGTCCGCCGCGGCCAAGGGCTGGCCGACGCCCGCGGCCGGCCGCTCGACGTCGGGTGGCCCCGAGGTCCTGTTCACGTTCGATGACGGCCCGAACCCGACGACGACCCCGAAGGTCCTCGACATCCTCGCGAAGCACAAAATTCAGGCCGTGTTCTTCATGGTCGGCGAGATGGTCGACACCCGGAACAAGAAGGTCCCGGCGATCGTCGAGAGGATCCTGCGCGAGGGTCACGTGATCGCGAACCACACGATGACCCACAAGGACCTGTGCCGGGTCAAAGAGGTCGCGACCGCGGTCGCCGAGATCGATGGTGGCAAGGCCGCGATCGAGAAGGTCGCCGGCATCCCGCTGGTGTGGTTCCGCGCTCCGTTCGGCGTCCGCTGCGACCGCCTCGACGGCCTGCTCGCCGAGCGCGCGACCGCGCACCTCCACTGGGACCTCGATCCGCAGGAGTGGAAGCACGGGGACAAGGCCAGGACCGTGAGCTACGTCACCGGTTCGCTCGGCCGCTCGAGCGATCGCAACGTCCTGCTCCTCCACGACATCAAGCCGGTCACCGTCGCCGCGCTGCCCGAGATCCTCGTCTGGCTCGACACCGAGAACGCCCGGCGCGTGAAGGCGAACCAGAAGCCGATCCGGATCCTCCAGGCGCCCGAGCTCGCGATCGAGCAGCTCCCCGTGGGCCTGGTCGCGTTCGCGAGCGAGACGATCACGCGGCTGCGCGGCGTGCGCGGCGATCTCGCGAGCGTCCTGCCGTAGTAGGATGGGGCGATGTCACGGTGGCTGTCGCTCCTTGTCACCGTGAGCGCGTGCGGTGGCGATCCAGCCGAGCCGCCGATGCCAGATGCCGGCTCGGGCGGAACGCCATCGATCGCCGGGACGCCGGTGTCGTCGTTCGAGACCAGCTCGTGCGCGACCAGCGTCGTGCTCGCCCTCTCGACCCAGATCGCCGAGGAGGTCGACTGCATCATGCCCGGCCAGCTCGTGCCGTTCGCCGAGACGACGGGGATCCAGTTCACCGGCTCGGCCGTGCTGCCGTACCTCTCCGAGGCCGCCCGCACGGACCTGCTCGCCGCCGCGGCAGCCGGATCGGGTCGGACGATGAACATCACGAGCGGGTTTCGCACCGTGGTCCAGCAGTATCTGTTGTTCCGCTGGTTCCAGCTCGGGCGCTGCGGGATCCCCGCCGCCGCCGATCCGGGCCGCTCCAACCACGAGAGCGGTCGCGCGCTCGACATGTCGAACTACAGCGAGTGGATCACGACGCTCGGTGCGCATGGCTGGTCGCACAACGTCCCCGGCGATCCGGTGCACTTCGAGCACCTCGCGTCGCCCGACATCCGCGGCGCGGACATCCTCGCGTTTCAGCGGCTGTGGAACCGCAACGCCCCCGACGACCAGATCGCCGAGGACGGTGACTTCGGTCCGGCGACCGAGGCGCGCGTGAAGAGCGCGCCCGCCGAGGGGTTCGGGATCGGCGCGGTCTGCGGGAGCGCACGCCTGCGGGAACCGGCGGACCACGTCCCGACCGACCGGGCCCCCGAATGCGGTCATTGAGGATCGATCACGGTTAGGAACGTAAGGGCACCCACAACGGACAGCCCTCGCGCGTCGGCGGCGGGGAGGAGAGCTCGACCTCGATCCGTACTATGCTCACTCGTCGCCACGCTGTCCGCCGCGTCAGGAGCGCACCGTGTTTCCCTTTCTTCCGATCGGCCCGATGATCGAGCCAGGCATCCTTCCGATGCCCGGCGCCAACGTCTTCGGAACGCCCCAGACCGGCGACGCTGCGACCGCGCGAGGCGAGAGCTCGGCGCGTGCCGACCAGCCCACGTCGTTGCTCGGTCAACTCGGGCAAGGCATCGGAGATCTCGGCCGCGGCCTGATGCAGGAGGGCCTCGGAGGCGCGCTCGATCCAGTCGGCATGATGGACCGCATGCAGGCACAGCGGGACCTGTCCGATCGCTTCCAGGTGGTTCCCGATGACTTCATCGGCCCGCGCAACCACAACCAGGTCTCGCAGGCCGAGTACGAACAGATCTCGCACACGTTCAGCGATATCCGGCTGGGCCGCGGCGATCTGACGATCAACACGTCCGAGATGACCGATGCCGCACAGGCGCAGACCTACCGCGACGGCACGATGTCCTCGATCGCCGACATGATGATGACGACCGCGGGCCGCCAGCAGGTGATGGGGCTCTCGAACAACGTCGCGCGCAACGACGACGGCACCGCACGCACGGATGCCGCCGGCGCAGATGTCCACCGCCATTCGACGATCCGCGCGCTCTACAACGACACCAACGGTGACGGCAACTGGCTCAACGACGACACCAGCGCGGCCAACTACCGCAGTGACAACGCGGTCGCGACCGCCTACGGCGCACACGGCGAGACAGGCGCCGCGCTCGACCTGACCGGCTACGGGACCTGGAATCGCGATGCCGGGACCGGCGCGCGAGGGCCAGGCTTTGACTCCACGATCTGGTGGAACCCGGACGTCACGGCAGGCGCGTGCGATCGCGGCGACGTCATCCTCGCGCACGAGATGCAGCACGCACTGCACGAGACTCAGGGCACCATGGCCGCTGGTACCTACTCGGGCCCCGGCCCCGACAGCGGAACCATTCGCAACTACGAGCGCCAGGCGGTCGGCACGCCACACACCGGTGGTCACTTCCCGGGCGATCCAGATGGGTGCACCGAGAATACGTACCGCGAGCAGCGCAACCAGCTCGGACTCGGCGATCGCTTCCTGCAGCGCGGTGACTACAGCGCGCCGATGCCCGGTCAGGCACCCCCATGATCAGGCACGTGCTGGTCGCGAGTGCACTGCTGTCCGCCTGTAGCAGCGACCCGACTCCCCGCGGTCCGGAGACAACTCCTGCGCAAGCACCTGCGCCGCGCCCGACGTCGCCACGCCCCACGCCCCCCTCGCCACAGGATGCAGCCATGCGCACGGCCCCCGTCGACCTGACCACCAGCCTCCAGCGTGAAGGCGACGGATTCGCGCTCGAGGTCGTCATCACCAATCGTCTGGACCAGCCGATCTATGTCGTCGACAAGCTCGTGGTGTCCCGGCCCGGGAAGAAGTTCGCACGCACCGACGCGGTGACCGTCATGAACGCCGACACCCCCGGCGTCGTGAAGATCGCGCTCGCGGCGGTGTCTGCCGACGAGCCGTCCACGGTCCTGTATCCACCGACGTTCCGCCGCGTCGCGCCCGGGGAGACCTCGCGCCGCGTGATCGCGATCCCGGCACCGCTCAAGGCGTGGCATCCGGTTGCCGGCGTGATGCCGATCGCCGCCACCGCCAAGACGGCCGTGTTCCAGATCCAGTACTTCGTCGGCGAGCCGGCGAGCTGGCACACGGTCCCGTCCGACGATCCGCAGCCGATCCAGGTGCCCGAGGGCCACGCGCTCCAGCTCCTCCAGTCGCAGCCGATGCCGCTCCCCTGACGACCGACTCACCGACCACGTGAAACGGTTCGCACCGCGAGCGGAGACCACCAAGGGCCCGCTCCTCGCGCGCCTGCGCGAGGTGTTGCCGCGGCGCGGTCTGGTGCTCGAGATCGCGAGCGGCACGGGGCAACACGTCGCCCACTTCGCCGCTGCGCTGCCCGACCTTCACTGGCAGCCGAGCGAGCGCAGCGTGCTCGCGATCGATTCGATCACGAGCTGGACCACGGGCATGACGAACGTCCACCCGCCGATCGATCTCGATGGCGGATCCGCGCCGTGGCCGATCGACGCCGCCGACGCGGTGATCGTCATCGACCTGCTCCACCTCGTTCCAGCGTCGACCATGCGTGCGCTGCTGGCCGAGGCGAGCCGCATCCTTCCGAGATCCGGACCGCTCTGCATCTACGGTGCGTTCCGGACCGCCGCGACCGCAGCACCGGCACCTCGCGTCGCACACCTCGCTGGCTGGACGGTCTCGATCGATCCGCCGACGACCGACGCCGTCTGCGAAGTCGCGGCCGCGCATCGGCTCGAGCTCGTCGAGCGGCACGAGATGGCGGAGCCCGATCGCCAGCTCCTCGTGTTCCGGAGGATGTGACCGACGTGAGATCCGGACTTGGGGTTACAGTCGGGCCGTGATCACGCCGCCCGCGGGATGGACGCAACACCACGGTGCCCACCTGGTGAGCTTGTACCCGCCGGGCGGCGGCGCGCGGATCCGGTTCTACGAGCGGTTGCGACCGGTGCTCCGGTTCTCCCAGGTGATCGAGGCCGTGCTGTCTCGCGATCCGCTGTTCCGGGTCAGCGCGATCCGCGATGTGCAGACCGCGATCACGTCCGAGGGTGAGTACGGGGCATGGGCTCGCGTCCATGGCACGCGCGAAGGCATCGCGACCGTGCGCTTCATCGGCGCGGTGTTCGGTGACGAGTTCGTGGCGGCGCTCGATGCGTTCGTGCTGATCGCGGCGCGAGTCAGTGCGATCGAGCAGATCGCGCGCGACCTGCTCCTCCAGTCGAGGTTCGCGCTGGGCACGCGGAGGCGACGGTTCGTCTATCAGCCACCGGTGGGCTGGCGAGCGCTCCAGAGCGGGTTGGTCTCGAACTGGTATCCGCCGGACTTCCCGCGCAACCGCGCGAACCTCGTGGTGATGCCTGCCGAGCCAACGGTCCGAGCAGCGCACGAGCTGATCGACGTCGTGCGCTTGCTGGCAGAGGAGCGCGAGCTCGGCGGCACGCTCGACGGCACGGTCGAGGATGCCGAGCTCCGGTCGTGGAGCGGGCTCGTCGGACGGCGGTGTGCGTTCACCGTTCGCCGCGGCGAGCGTGGCGAGCTGCATCGCCGCGAGCTCGCCGCGTTCGCCGTGGGGCCCCACGCGTACCTGTTGCGGATGGAGTCCCTCGTCCCGGAGCGCACGGCCGAGCACCATCAGATCTTCGTCGACACCGCCCGGACGGTGGTGTCGCTCCCGGAGCCCGGACGCGGGCGGATCGGGCCGGGTGCGGGGCCCGATGACACCATCGCGCACTGGGCCGACTGACATGCGGCTCCTGATCGACATCCCGGCCGCATGGCCGCGCACCACGGACCCTCGAACCGGCGACGAGGCCGCGATCGTGCCCGGCCCTGACGCCACCCCCGACGCGCGGATCGAGTGGGGGCCGCTGATCCTCCTCCCCGACGAGCAGCGGGCCTGGGTCGACGCCGCGATCCGGCGGGACACGCCGGTGGGTGCGCAGGTCCAGATCACGAGCAACACCACCGGCGAGACCACGCACGGCTGGCCGGTGCGGCTGGTCGAGGCGACGGTGCATCCGAGCAGCGGCGGGCCACCGACCGAGTGGAGGACGGCCTCGTTCTATGCGTTCTTCGAGCACGCGGCGATCGCGTGGGTTCGGACGACCGACGAGGCTCGCCACCGAGCGCGGCTCGCCGAGCTGCACGCGTTGCTGCTCGGCGCCACACCCGACTGGTCCGCGGAACCGGCGTGCCTCGCCGAGCTGTGGGACGTCGAGACGCGGAGCGATCCGCAACGACGCACGGAGCGCAAGACACCGCTCGTGGCGCAGCACGTCGCCAGCTCCGCGCTGACCGACGCGGTTCGGCGTGCGAGCCTCGCGGTGCTCGATGCCGAGATCTCCGCGGGCGCGACGCCCGATCGATACGTGGCGCGCGGCGAGCTGCTCCGCAAGCTCGGCGATCGCGAGGCGGCCATCGTGGCCTTTCGTGATGCGCTCGCCTTGAGCGCGAACCACGCCGACGCGCACTACGGGCTCGCGACGGTCCTGGCCGCGAGCGGCCACGAGGGTGACGCGATCGCGGAGTGGGAGGCCGCCGCGGCGGCGGATCCCGCGGACGCCGATGCGCTGTTCAACGCCGGCATGGCGCGCTACCGGCTCGGTGATCACGCCGGCGCGCTCGGCGCATGGCAGCAGGCGCTCGCGCGGTCTCCGCACGACTTCTGGATCACCCGCAAGCTCGTCCAGGCCCACCACGCCCTCGGCCAGCTCGACGAAGTCGCGGCGGTGCGCGCGTCGCTGATCGAGATCTGGAAGACGTCGACGGATCCGGCGGTCCGGATGCAGGACGAGTACGTCTTCGACCAGTTCCCCGTCGGCGACGTCGTCGTGCATGGCTTCGAGACCTTGCGGCCACGTGACCCGACGTCGTTCGCGGTCTACTCGTTCCGCGTCGTCGACCCTCGTCACCAGGCACCGCCGCTCCAGGTCGCGATCGAGACGAGCGACTACGCGAAGTCGCGCGGCGTCCCGTACGTGCTCAGCATCCTCGACGGGACGCACTATCGCGCGCTCGGCAGCGCCGAACACATGCCGCCGTACCCCGAGCTCAAGCGCAGCGTGGCGAAGTTGATCGAGGACGCGCTCGCAGCGAGAGCGCGCGGCGCGTCGAGCGGCTGAGACAGCGCGCGCCTACGGGTAGCGGCGGAACGCGTCGAACTGGGTGTGGATCCGGGCGCGCTGTCCGTCGGAGAGCGTGTTCATGCACCCGTCGTCGGTCGAGTCCATGTAGTTCCGGACGGGGTCGTCGCCGGAGGCGCCGCAGGTATCGCGACCGACCGGGCACCCGAATGCGGGCATTGACGACGGCGCCGTGTCCGCCACGAAGTCGCCGCGATCCGTCGAGCAGTCCGCCTGGTACGTGTGATAGAGGCCGAGCCAGTGACCGACCTGATGGACGGTCTGATCGCCGAGGTTGTACGGCTCGCTCGAACCGCCGGGCAGCGTCGAGTGGAGGATGACGACGCCGTCGTGATACGGCGCGGACTCGTAGTGCGTCGGGAACGTCGCGTAGCCGATCATCCCGTTGCCGGGCTCGGCCGTGTACAGGTTGAGATCGCGCGCGGTGCCACGGTGAAGCGCCGTCTTCGCCGCGGTCTCCTCCGCGGATCCAGCGCGCAACGGGAACCACGCCGGCTGCGTCGTGCGATCGATCGATGCGAGCTCGAAGCTCCAGCCCGCATCCGCGTACGCGGCATCGAGCACGCGCAGCTGCTGCCGGATTGCATCCTCGGAGACATCCCCGTTCGCGATCCCGTCACCGCGACGGATCACGTGGACGTGGACCGCGATCGTGCCGCCCTTGACGGCGGCGCGGCGCGGCTGGCGGGCGACCTCGGCCTCGACCACGAGCTTGGCGTTCTCGCTCGGCTCGACGGTGCCGCAGTACAGCGACGGCGAGGTCTCCTCGTAGATCTCGACCGCCTCGGCCTGGCATGCCACGAGCGGGGCGATCAGGAGAACAGCAAGACCGCGCATCCCTTCCATGGTTGCACGGGTCGGTCCAGGATCGGGGCCGGGCAAGCGCGCGGAATCGCGTGCCGCGCTGCTGCGAGGCCTGCTCGCCGGCTAACGGCCTGGCCACCTGGGTGGCCCCACCCCGCCGGCTTCCCGGGGACGCTGTGGTAGTGTGCCCGTGCGGTCATGTTTCGGATTCGTCAATCGTATCGGGAAGATGTCGATCAGGTGCTCGCGGTCGCCGAGCACCTCGACACCGTCAACCTCCCGGCCGAGCGCGACCATATCGAGGGGATCCTCGATCGCTCCGCGAAGTCGTTCGCGGCCGAGGTCCCGGTCGTGGAGCGCGAGTTCCTGTTCGTGCTCGAGGATCTCGCGAAGAAGCAGATCATCGGGACGTCGATCATCTACGCGCAGCACGGCACCAAGCGCGCACCGCACATCTTCTTCCGCGTCGAGAACGACGAGCGCTACTCGGTCACCCTCGACAAGCACTTCATCCATCAGACGCTGCGCATCGGCTACAACTACGATGGCCCGACCGAGATCGGCGGGCTGATCCTGTTGCCGGAGTACCGGCGCACCGCCGAGGGGCTCGGCAAGGCGCTGTCGTACGTGCGGTTCCTGTTCATGCGGATGCACCGTCCGCTGTTCCGCGCGAACGTCCTCTCGGAGCTGCTCCCGCCACTCGAGCCGAACGGCACCTCCAAGCTGTGGGAGGCGCTCGGTCGCAAGTTCACCGGCCTGTCCTATCAGGAGGCGGATCTGCTCTCGAAGGACAACAAGGAGTTCATCCACGCGCTGTTCCCCGACGATCCGATCCACACCGAGCTGCTGCCCGACGACGTGCAGAAGCTGATCGGTCAGGTCGGGCCGGAGACGCGCGCCGTCGAGTCGATGCTGCGGCGGATCGGGTTCGACTACGCACGGCAGATCGATCCGTTCGATGGCGGACCGCACTTCGTCGCGAAGACCGACGACATCACGCTCATCCAGTCGGCGAGCGAGGTCGTCGTCAAGATCATCCCCGAGGCCGACGCCGAGCGCCCGTGGGCGGTGATCGCCGTGCAGACGCCGAACACGCGACCCCAGTTCCGCGCGATCGGGACGCGCGTGATCCCGATGGAGGGCGCGAGCGTCGGGATCACCGAGGATGCGCGCCAGCGCCTCGCGATCGAGGACGGCCAGACGGTATGGCTCTGCTACGGCTGATCGTGTTCGCCCTGGCCGCGTGTGGCCAGGCAGGCGCACAGCCGAGCGCGACGTCGGGGCTGAGCGTCCCGGCGGGCTGGATCGCGATCCCCGAGATCGCGACGGCCGTGACGACCGCCGCGAAGGGTGACGGGATCACCGTCGACGGCGCCGAGGCGTGGGGAGAGCCGGCGCGCGGGTGCTACGGCGTGTGGCTCGCGTTGACCGGCGAGGGTGCGTCGGCGGAGCAGGTGCTCGCCGGCATCGCCCAGCAGCCGGTCACGACGTCGAACATCGTCAAGCCGGAGGGCGCGGACGGCCTCGTCACGCTGAGCTTCGAGACGCCCGCCCCGGCAGCCGCGGCGACGGCCCCGGCGGCGACGACGTACCGCGGTCGACTCCGCGCGCGGATCGCGGCCGGCAAGATCACGATGCTCGCGTGCTTCGCGAACGACCGCGAGCCCACCACGTGCGAGGGCCCGTGCACCACGCTGCTCGGGGGCCTGCCGTGATCCGCGCGGCGCTCGTCGCCCTCGTGCTCGCCGCACTCGCGGGCACGGCGGTTGCCGAGCAGGCGGGCGCACCGCACGGCTGGAGATACGACGAGGGGTTCTCGCGCGAGCTCACCCGCAAGGCGCCACGCGGCGCGTACTTCGGCGGGATCCCGACCACGAAGCTCGAGATCCAGGCGTTCATCGCGCCAGCCGGCGGCTCGCTCTTCGTCACGCGCGCCGAGGCGACCGTGACGGCCGACCAGCGGGATGCGGCCGCGACCCACGCGGTGTTCGAGCTCGTCGACGGCGCCCGCCGACAGGGCTCCGCGCAGATCGAGACCTCCGGCCAGCGCGCCGATCCGGTGACCAAGCTGCTCGAAGCCACGATCACGTGGCGCGATCCGGGTGGCCTCCGGCAGATCGCGCGCACGATCGTCGCCGGCGACGCCTCGCGCCTCGTCGTGCACACCGGCGAGTGCATCCTCCCGCTCGCCGCGACGAAGGAGGTCGCGGACGCCTGCACCGCCGCGCTCGCGACGCTCGAGATCGACATCGCGCCCGCGCAGCGCGTCCTGCTCGCGATCGTCGATGCGCCGGCCGAGACCTCGTTGCCGCCGATCGCGACCGCACCCGCGGTCGAGACGCCCGCGCCCCCCACCCCGGCGGCGTCCTCGCGGATGGGCGAGCCCGCGCGGCTCGGCGATGGCAGCCGGCCGCAGCTGGCGCCGATGACGATCGCACCCGCGAAGCGCGAGACCGATCGCCGACCGCTCTACCTCGGCGGCGGCATCGTCGTGCTCGCCGCGGTGTTCTGGTGGAACCGTCGCCGTCGCGATCGCTTCGATCGCGAGGAAGGCGGGACCACCACGGCGCCTGTACCCGACGCGACGTCGGGGGATGACGATGCCGACGATCTGCAGGCCGCTGCGCGCGCCGAGGCACCAAAGGACGAGCCATGACCGACGAAGCTCCGAACCCCGCTGGCGATCCGATCCTGATCGTCGATGACGAGAAGAACATCCGACGGACGCTGCGGATGGTGCTCGAGAGTGAGGGGCACGTGGTCCACGAGGCTGGCTCGATCGCCGAGGCCCAGGTCGTGCTCGATCGCGACGCGGTCGATCTGATCCTCCTCGATGTCAAGCTCGGCGACGACAACGGGCTCGACCTGCTGCGCACGCTCAAGTCGCGCGGCGAGGACGGCATGTCGTCGCGGACGTCGGAGATCCCGGTCGTGATGATCTCCGGGCACGCGACGATCGAGGACGCCGTCCAGGCGACGCGGCTCGGCGCGTTCGACTTCATGGAGAAGCCGCTCGATCGCAACCGCGTCGTCGTCACGGCGCGCAACGCGCTCGAGCGCCGGCGGATGTGGCGCGAGGTCCATGACCTGCGCCGCGCGGTCGATGCGCGGTGGGAGCTGCTCGGCAACACCCCCGTGATGCAGGACCTGCGGCGCCAGATCGCGAAGGTCGCGCCGACGAGAAGCCGCGTGCTGATCACGGGCGAGAGTGGCACCGGCAAGGAACTGATCGCTCGCGCGATCCACCGCAACAGCTCGGTCAGCACCGGCACCTTCGTCAAGGTCAACTGCGCCGCGATCCCACCGGAGCTGATCGAGAGCGAGCTGTTCGGGCACGAGCGCGGTGCGTTCACCGGCGCGATCGCCAAGAAGCGCGGCCTGTTCGAGGTCGCCGACGGT
>Ga0316603_10000645_pt1 | contig 17500 bp, 15 predicted proteins | sample OWC_soil_day10_n_FD_207649 | JGI IMG/M metagenome (GOLD analysis project Ga0316603, IMG submission 207649) | Wetland soil microbial communities from Old Woman Creek delta, Ohio, United States - OWC_soil_day10_noCT | ecosystem: Environmental > Terrestrial > Soil > Wetlands | place: USA: Ohio... | reverse complement strand
GTCCGCTGTGGGTCGGTTTCCCCCCTTCGCCGAGCCTCGGCCGCTGGAACTCGCCCCAAGGGGGATAACCGGCCAGGGGACTAAACCGCTCGCGCGGTAGGGCGTGGTGACGACCCGCGGTGGGTCACGCGGGCGTTGGCGGTGGGCAAAGGGTGGTGGCTGCCGACGTTGAAGGCGAGGCAATCGGCCTCGTCTTTGACCGGAGCAGCACCATGGACGCATCGCCCCGCGCCGTCAGTCCGTTGCGGCAACGCATGATCGAGGGCATGCGGCTGCGCCAGCTCGATCCGGCCTTGTCACCGGCCCGGCCCAGGCGATCAAAGCGCGAGATCGCGTTGTCGACGTCTAGGATGCCTCGAACACCGGCGTGTTCAAACAATCAAATGTATGCAGTAACTTATGGGAATGCGAACCACGCGATGGGGATAAGAAGGATTACGGAGCGGAGTCGAACAATTGCGCCGGGCTCTGCCGGCCATTCGCGGCGGGCCCAGATTCAAATACCGGCCCCCGGACGTCATGCAACACCGCGGGCTTGGTGAAGAAGCATGACCGCAGCGTCTTCATGTCCGGATACCACGGATAGTCTCCTTCGTTCGACGCACATTCGATGCGCCACGCCTTCTTCAGCACTTTGGGGTCGACGATCGCCATCCGGAAGCCCTGCTTCATGAAGCGCTCGGCCCATTCCCAAGTGGTCATTAGGCTCTGGACGCCGCAGAAGAGTTCGTGCCGCTCGATCACCTCCTTGGTCATATCGGAAGTGATGCCGCCGAAAAAGACACCTGTGCGGACCACGCGGAACAGCTCGCTAATTGCGGTGTCGAGGTCTTCCTCCGGCAGGTAGCACAGGCAAGTGTCGTACACGAAGTCGAACTGCCCGTCCTCGAAAGGCAAGGCCCGGACGTCGCCGAGGAAATTGCGGTGCTTCCATTTCGGCAGCGTCCGGCTGTGGATATGGGCGGAATTCTCGATACCCCAGGCCTCGACCCCGAGCTTGTCGAACAGTTCCAGTGTGATGCCGGTGGCGCTGCCGACGTCGAGCAGCTTGTAAGGCGGCTTGCGGCCCCAAATCGTGCGGATCAGATCGACGGTATAATATTCAGAGAAATACTCGGCGAAAGACTCCTCATAGGTCATGTCGCCGGCATATTGGTCATGGTAGCCGGCTCCGAGCGCTCCGTCGGTCGCCTCCGAAGGCACCAGCTCGTCGTGCGGAATCGCATAATGTGCCCGGCGCAGTTCCGTCATCACCACACCGGCGGCAAATTCCGCCGAATCATGCACGCCGTTGACGGTGGAATCGAACAGATAGTCCCCGACGGTCAGCAGCCCCGGATGCTCCTTCGGCTCCGGCTGGTGCCGCTTTCGCAATTCATGCACCGGATTGCCGCCCGGTACCGCGTTCACGGTCCCGACCCAGCGCTGCACCTGCGCCTCGATCAGGAGTTCGCGGCCATGCGCCAGCGGCGCCGGCAGCGTGTCGATCACGCGGCGAATGATGTCGGAATCGCTGAGATTTGAGAGCGCGAGCGCCTCCGTCCCGGCGATCAGCCAGCCGAGAACGCCATGCTGCAGGCCGGGGTGGCGGACGCCTTCGTCGTACAGGCAGGTGCCGCCGAACACATCCTGCATGTAGTAACTGCCCTTCAGCTTCTTGCGCCAGAACGGCTCCTTGAAAAGCGCGCTGACCCGCAGGTAATGCGCGGGCTTGTCGTAATGGGCGAGATGCGCCTCCATCGCCTGCCGCAGCCTGCGGCCTTCGAAGTCGATGCCCTGCAGCCAATAGTTCGGCAGCGCCATGACAACGAAGTCGAAATCGTCCTGCTCGATTCTGCCATCCCGCCGGAAGCTGACGCGGTAGCGGCCCTGGGCGGTCTTGGCGACCTTTGTCACCGGGGCGTTGAGGAGGACGTCGGACTTGGTCGTTTCCACCAAGCGCTTGACCAAGCGCTCATTGCCGCCCTCGATGGCGTACAGGCTCATGTAATCGTCATTGTCCATGAGCACGTTCTTGACGCCGTTCAGCGCAGTCGTGAGGTGCGGGGGCGCGGCCACGTCGGTATGTACCGCCGTCTCGACGAAGCGGCGGGCCATCTCGTCCGGGATCTCGTTGAGGACTTCGGCGAAGTTCTTGTGGGCGAGCGGACTGACATTGTCGTCGCGCCAATACATTTCGACATAATCGTCGGCGGATTGGGTGCCCGCGCAGCGCACATGGAAGGCTTCGATCGCGGCAGCCGTGCTCTCGCCGAGCTTGCGGCGAATGTCGCCGTCGGTATTCAGTATCCGATCCCCGAGGATCACGGTCCGCCCGCGCAGCGGTACGGTTTTCAACCCGAGCTTCTCGACCAGATCGCGCACCGCATCTTCGCCGAAGCGGGAATAATCGTAGAACTCAGCGGTCCCCGCCTCATAGAATACTGGCGCGGCTTTAAACGATCGCGTGATGATCTTGCCGCCGAGGCGATCCAGAGCCTCGAAAATCGTGGTCTGGCAGAGGCCGCCGCAGGTTTCCGCCAGGATACGCGCGGTGAACAGTCCTCCCGGACCACCCCCCACGATCGCTACTCGCTTCATGCAATTCCCCGCACGTGGACCAAACCTCAGCGAAGCCGCCCCATTGAGCGGGGACGTAACGACAAGATTGAGAGGGAAACGGACGCCCAGTCGGGACATTTCTCCGGAGACGTTGCGTGACCAGATGAAAAATGACCCGCTGGGGGATCGAAATCCAACCGCACGGCGGCTGGGGTCAGGGGAACGTAGCATCGAAGAAAGTTTTTCTGCAATGGCACAGTGCGAGCCGACGGGGAGCAAACCGCCGTTTGGTAGCGCCGGGCGGGCTTGTTGCGTGGCTTGGCGCTGCTTGCCGGGGGCACGATCACAGCGGGTGCAGGGAGTGGCACCTCTCTTGCGCGACCAGGCGACGGGAGACGGCTACCACTGCACCTGCTGGTCGAAGACGTACTCGGGGTGCGGTTGGGCCAGGGCGTCCCAGTTGGGTACGGTTTTGACGAGGGCGCTGGCTATGCGGCCACGGCCGCAAGCTTGGCCGAGCGATAGGCCGCTTCCGCTTCCTTTGCTGCCACAGGCGAATATGGACTCAGGGGCCGCTTGGGGTCGAACCCGGCCTTCCGCAGGCTGCCGACGCGTGCCACGGGTGTAAAAAAACCTGACCGCGGCACGGCTCCCGCCGCCGCTCGTGCGAAAAATCTGACAACGAATAGCGGAAACATCTGACAGACAACCGCCGCCAAGTCGGCCGACAATGCGATCGGCTACCTGCAGACCTACCGCATGGACCGCGACCGCACCGCTCTATCCCTCGACCTGTTCTTCCTGGCGATGACGCTGGCGTAAACCGGCGCCGCAAATAGCCCGTCGGGGCAGGCGTCAGCCACCTGCTGAGCGCCCGCTGGCCTCGCGCTTTGCTGCTGCCACGCCAAAGGGGCCAGCTGGCCGCTGGGAAAGCCCGGCACACTGGCGGCACAGTTGGCACAACAAGAGCCAACATTCCGCCACACGCCACGGCACGCGCCCAAGCCTAAGTTCTTGTGTGGACTGCTGTTACGGTTAGCTGTTGCCAGGGGCGGGCCGGACGCGACTCATAATCTCTTGGTTGGGGGTTCGAGTCCCTCACGGCCCACCAGAAAAACAAGGACTTACGGCTTCGGGAGGCGAGATCGCACCCCGAACGGCTTGTCGCCCTCCGTACGGCAGCGTCCAGGCTCAGCACCGTATGCCAAGACGCTGGCACCCCGCAGTCGGCCACCCGCCAACGTGCTCTGCTCGGCGTCCTGCGCTGCGCGGCCACTCGTCTTCTACAGTGCTCATACGCCCGCGGCGAGCGGGCCGCCTTCCCTACGGGCGAGCTCGATGGCGACCTGACACCCACCGCACCAGCACAACTCAAGCGGTTGGCCGAGGTGACCGAAGAGGAACTGAGCGATGAAAGACAAGGCATTTGACGACCTGCTCCAGAGCGTCCGCGACCTCGGCCGGCACCGTCGTGGGGAACGGGTTGCAGGCGTTCGCGTGACAGAGATCACTGAGCCGGAGCCCAAGGCAGTGCGGGAGGCAACAAAACTGTCGCAGAGCGAGTTCGCGAAGCTCGTGGGCGTGCCGGTCAAGACGCTGCAGAACTGGGAGCAGAAGCGGACGCGTCCTGCCGGACCGGCGCGCGCCCTGTTGCGAGCGATCGCCAATGACCCCCGCAACGTACTCAAGGCACTGAACGCGCCCTAGGAGTCTGCGCGGTAGACGAACAGCGCTGAGGCCATCGACCGATGGCGCGGTGACTCGATGATCTGCGCGTGCGCATCCACCGCCGTCTGGCCGTTGTAGCACTGCTCGAAGCCCGCGCTGATCTTCATGATGGGGCTGTCGGGATCGGTGAAGTTGTCCTGCGCCTTGGGGTGGGGCTCGCCGAAGGCCCGGCCAGCACCGCGCCCGCGCTGCGCCGGGCAACCGCACTCAGGTCCAGCTCGTCGATCGTGTCGCCGATGTAGTGGGCCAGGTGATCCTGCGGCAGCCAGTCGCGCAACGACGGCGGCAGCAACAGATCCTGGGCCGGTTGGTAGGGCGAGTAGCTGGTCGGCATATGCCGTACTCTACCAACGCCGACTGTGCCGCGCGGCGGGTCACACCACCTTCATAACCAGTCTTCTTCCGCGCAGCCTCCTAGGCTGTTCCCGTGTCGGCGATACGGTGGTCAGCGGACCTCTTCGGCTTGTGTCTCCGTGGGACATCTACCGTCTGGCCGCGCGAGCAGCCCAACACCGACCGAAGCAAACCGGGCTGCGGTCCCAAAGCCATGATCAACGTTCATCAGCTTGCGATGCCAGAGCGCCCCGAATATGCTCAATGATGAACCTGTGCTGGGGCTCTGCCATGGCAACGATCACTGGTCAATACCCGCTCGAAGGCGTGCAAATGCCGACGTGGCTGCTGCGTTTCGACAAGCACGGTGCGTGCACCTCGCCGGCCACGCGCACGCTTTTGCTCGACAAGCTCGCCAGCGGCGCGCACAGCGACGTCATCCTATTCTCACATGGATGGAACAACGACTTCGACGACGCGGCGGCCATGTACGCGCGCTTCCTGCGCGCGTTCGAGACGCTCGCTGCGTCGCACCCGCTGTCGCGCGCCGGCGTGGGCTTCGCGCCGGTGTTCATTGGTGTGGTCTGGCCTAGCATCTGGCTGTCGTTCGACAGCGGGCCGCAGATCGCCGCGACCGCTGCCGCGACCGCCGAAGCGGTGGAAGACAACGCCGCAGCGCAGGCGCTCGCCGATCGCGTAGCGGCCACCGGCGAGTTGCAGGCCGTCGAACGACTCTACGCGCTGCTCGCGCTACCGCGGCTTGACGAAGCGCAGGCGCGTGAACTCGCCGTCCTCGCGGCGCCCGCCTTCGGCACCGTTGCCGACGATGAGACCGGCACCGCGCGCAGCACCAGCGCCGACGAGCTGCTGGCCATGTTGCGCGCCATGCAGCAGGCCGAAGCGGGCACCGCAGCGCCTCCGCGGCCGATCGACGACTGGGGTGAAGCGGCGCCGGCCGCCGACCGCGCCGCCGAACTGCAGACCGCCGGCTTGTTGAGTTTCCTCGACCCGAGGCAAGCACTGCGCCTCTTCTCCGTCTACCAGATGAAGGACCGCGCCGGCGTCGTCGGCGCGCATGGCGTAGCCTCGCTGTTGCGCGACGTGATCGCGGCCGCCGTTTCGGCGCGCGTGCACGCCGTCGGCCACAGCTACGGCTGCAAGGTGATTCTGTCCGCAGTGTGTGCGCCACCGCCGCTGCCGCGGCCACTTAATTCTCTGCTGCTGCTGCAGCCCGCGGTCTCGCACCTGTGCTTCGCCGACCTGATTCCCAGGAGCGGCAAGCCCGGCGGCTACCGCCGCGCCCTCGAGCGCGTGCAGGCCCCGATACTCAGCACCTACAGCGACGACGACTTCCCACTGCACAGAACTTTTCATCTTGCGCTGCGCCGCGACAGCGACCTCGGCGACCAGGACATCGGCATCGCCGCCGACACCGACACCACTGCCGGCAAACCGCCGAGCAACTACGCCGCGCTCGGCGGCTATGGCCCACGTCGCGCCGGCCAGCGCCTAGTCGACCCGATGCCAGCCGCGGCCGCCCCCTACCCGGCCTTCGGTGCCGCCGAGGCGGTGATCGGGCTCGACGGCTCGCAAGGCCTGATCGGTTCGCACGGCGACATCACCAACGCCGCCACCGCGTGGGCGCTGCACCGCCTGATGGCGCGCTGAAAGGGTCGGTCCCCGCAATGGCCGTCAAGATCGCCACCGAGAACGGCCTGGTCACGCTGCGCGTGCGCGTGCGGCCGCGCGAGCGCGGCATCGCGGCCGAGTTGCAGCTCGTCAGCTACATCGGCGGCAGCGCGCGCGAGCTGCAGTCGTGGTGGCTCGACAGCACGATGCTCGGCCTGCCGACGCGGCTCCACCCGCAATGGCTGCCGACTCGATCGCTGCCGCCCGACGTGACCGACGGGCTGCGAAACGCGATCAGGGATCTGCGGCTCGCGCACGGATTGCCGCTGTGGCTGCACCTGGTCAAGCCCTACGGCTTCCTGGGCGCGCTCGATTGGGAGGCCGCACTGGTGCCCCAGCTCGGCCGGCCGCTCTTGCGGCTGCCCGACTTCCTCGAGCGCCCTCGCGAAAACCGCGACGTGCTCGACGTGGCACTGGTGTGCAGCGAGCCCGTGTCGGAGCCGCGCCTGAACCCGCCGCAGGTGCTTCAGGACATCGTCGCCGCGGTCCTCGCAGGCTCGCGCCGGCCGCGCACGACAGTCCACATCTTTCCAGACGAGGCTTACCACGACTCGCTGCGCAACACCTTTGCCGCCGAGCCGCGCGTCGCCGTGCACGACCCTCAGGTTGCGCAGGTGCACGGCGCGTTGCCGCGCGGTGGCGTGCGGGGCGACGAGGCGAACGAACTGCAGAGCCCGTGGCTGAAGTGGATGCGCGACTCGATGAAGGGGCACAGCCTGGACGCAGTGCACTTCGTCTGCCACGGCTTCGTCGCAGACCAGCGGCCGGCGCTCGCGCTGGCGGAATCGCCGCTATCGAATCGCGACCGTCGCGATGCGCGGTATGTCGGCGTTGGCGAGCTGGCAGCCTTCCTGACGCAGGTGGGCGCGTGGAGCGCGGTCTTCAGCAGCCCGCCGGGCAACTACTCGGAAGCCGGGCTGCGGTTGCTGGCCGACACGCTGGCGCAGACGCGGCCCGGGCCGGTGCTTTACCACACGCTCGGCGCACCGGGCTCCGACCCGGCTCTGCAGGCGATGTACGGGTTCCTGTACGCGCCGACCGCGTCACCGGTGCCCGCGCAGGAGCGCTGGTTCGCCTACTGCCAGCCGGCGTTGATCGACACGCTGGCATCGCCAACCCGGGCCGCGCCGGCCTCGGCAGCCTTGGCCGCCAACAGCAGCCTGTTCGAGAGCGTGCTGGCCCCGCAGAGGAGGGCGCGAGGCCCGGCGGCGGTGCCGCGGCCGGCGGCCGACGCGCCGAGCTGGGTTTCGGCCGCGCAGCGCTATGTCGAACAGCAGTCGCTGCAGCTGCAACGCAACGTGCGCGACGACGACGACGATGCGACCAGCCGCGTGTCGAGCGAGGTCGAGCGCACGCTGGCCAAGCTGCAGTCGATCGTCGGCGGCATCGCGAAGGAAACCCTGAAGTGACGCGCTCGGTGCTGTTGATCAGCGAACGCGACGGCCAGCTCGCGGCCAGCGTCGAGAACGCCGAGCCGCCGCTGCCGCCCAACTACGACGAGCGCATCGGTTTCGGCTACCCCGCCGGCGGCCTGCCGCCGCTCGACGACGGCTCGCAGTACGGCGGCGCGCTGGTGCAGGGCTTGCGCCAGCACCCGGCAGTGGCCGCATTGCTCGATCGGGCCTTTGGCGCCGCAAATGCTCTGCCGCACACGCTCGCGCTGCTGGTGCGCGCCGGCGGAGGCCGACAGATCCGCTGGGAGGCGCTGCGCGACGACCAGGGCAAGTTCGTCGCGCTCGACGGCCGTTGCCCGATCGGCCGCGTCACGCGCCGACTCAGCGGGGCGCCTAACGCGGCGCACGCCTTCGAGCCGCCCCTGCGCATCCTTGCCTACCTCTCGGGCATCGGCCTCGACATGCAGGCCGAGTGGGACGCGCTCGCCGCCGCGCTCGACCAGGCCCATGCCGACGGTCTGCCCGTGAAGGCGACCGTGCGGATCGGCCCAGCCGCATTGCGCGACCAGGCCCGCACGGAGTGCGAGGTCGGCGCTCATCCCGCCATCACCGTGGGCGCCATTCCCGAGGCGGCGTTCCAATTCGAACAGCAGATCCAGCGCGAGCGGCCGCATGTGCTGCACTTCTTCTGCCACGGCCAAGGCGGCATGGGCGCCTCGTTCCTTGAACTGGCGACGGCGCAGGACCACGCGCTCAACCGCCCGGGCAGCGTGGTGCTCCCCACCGACACGCTGGCCCGCCTGACCGCCTTGCGCGACGCGTGGCTGGTGGTGCTCAACTGCTGCGAAGGCGCGCAGGGCGACGCCGAGATCGAATCGATGGCCGAACGGCTGGTGGCGGAGACCGGCGCGCGCGCGATCGGCATGCTCGAGCCGGTGGCCTCCGGCGAGGCCAGCCGCTTCAGCGCCGCGCTCTACCCGGAGCTGTTCCGCTTGCTCGACGGCGTGCTGCGCATGCCGCCCGGCGCGCTGCCGCAGTACGTGGACCTGACGCCCGCGTTGAGCGTGCCGCGGCGCGCGCTGCGCGAACTGAACCCGCCGTTGCGCCCCGGTGCGCGCTGGACGCTGCCAGTGCTGTACCAGGACTTGCACCTGCTCGAAGTGGTGCGCGCCGCAGGTGCGGCGGGCAACGGCGCCGACGACTGGCGCGTGCTGCGCGCCAAGGCCGAGACGGTGGCCGGCTTGCTCGCCGCGCTGCCGCCGGACACGCCTGAGTCGGCGCGCGACCGCATGCTGGCGCTGCTCGACGAGGCACCAGTGGTGCCCATGGCGCTGCGGCCCGATCGCTGGGGCCGCTTGGGCCAGGGCTGAACGCGCCGGAACGCCATGGCCACCGCTCCTGCGGCCTTCAGCATTGGCGCCGAGCTGCGGCTGAACGCCTGGACCGGCCAAGCCAGCCCGGTCGACACAATGGCCGCCGCGCGCGTGGCCGCGTGGGCGATGCAGCGCCACAGCGGCGGTGCCGGGCTCGACGCCGCCGCCGCCGCGCCGCAGGAGGTGCAACCCTGGAACTGGCAAGACCCGCAGGTCGGCTGGGGCCTGGTGCTGGCCGACGACCCGAATCTGCACCCGGGGAAGCGCGCAATGGCCGACGACGCGCCCGAGCCGATTCGTTGCCTGTGGCACGCCCGTCCCAACTCGCCGGTGCTGCGCTGGAGCGCCGCTGACGGCAACGAGGTGCTGTTGCGCTACGACGCCAACGGTGGCGTGAAGAAGTGTTCGCTGGTCAGCGACTATGGCACGGCCCCGGACCGCATTCCGCGCTTCCTGCTCATCGCCGCGTCGCCGCAGAAGGTACCGTGGTCGTTCCAGTACGCCGCCAACCTGCGCCGCTACGTCGGCCGCCTCGATGGACCCGAGGACGGCCTTGACCGCTACGTCGATGCGCTGCTCGCCGGCTGGCCGGGCAGCGCGCGCGACGTGCGCGCGCCGCTGGTCTGGAGCGTCGATCACGGCGGCAACGACATCACGTGGCTGATGGACCAGGCGATCTCCCGCAAGCTGTTCGACGCCTACGCCAACGATGGCGACGCCGACTTCCCGCGTCGCATCGGCCTGTTCGGCGCCGAGGCGACGGGAACGCGCCTGCTGGCGGAGCTGTCCGCGAAGAAGCCCGCGCTCGTCGTCACCACCAGCCACGGCATGACCGGCCCGCTGCACGACGCGGTGTTGGCGAAAGCGCAGCTCGGCGTGCCGGTGGATCATGGGCGGCAGCTGCTCGACCTCGAAGCGCTCGACGCCGCCTGGCAGCCCGACGGTGCGGTCTGGTACTCGCACGCCTGCTGCGCCGCCGGCAGCGACGCGCGCTCGCAGTACGAAGGCCTGTTCGAGCCGACGGGCGACGTGATGCGCACGCTCGACGGCGTGGCGGCTGTCTGCGGTGCGCGCATCGCGCCGCTGCCGCAGCGGCTGCTAGGCCATGCCAAGCCGCTGGCCGCCTTCATCGGCCATGTCGAGCCGACCTTCAACTGGACGCTGCGCGACCCGCGCACTGGTCAGCCGCTGGCGCATCCGGTGCGGCAGGCGCTGTACGACGGCCTGTTCGCGGCCGGCGGCGGCCGGCCGGTCGGCTGGGCGCTGTCGCGCGTGTTCGACGATGCGGCCACCCTGCTCGCCCTGTGGGCGCAGGCAGTGCGCAACTTCAACAAGGGCCTGCCGGGCGCGCTCGAATCTGCACTCGTCAACCAGATCACCGCGCTTGATCGGCAGCACACGGTGTTGTTGGGATGTCCGACGGCGACGCTACCGACGCTCGCGTCTACGGCTCGCTAGTGTAGTGCTGCATTCTGTTTGCAACTCAAGCGACTATTGGCGCGGATCACCTTCTGCAGGATGTCGCGGGCGCTCTTGGTCCAGATGAACGGCTTGGGGTTGACGTTGTGATGGGCGATGTAGTCATCGATGGCAGTGACCAGCTCGGGCACGCTGGTGAACACGCCACGACAGTTACGCGACCCTGTCTTTCGTGTTCTCCAACGGGCGTGTAGAGCCGCTGGTGCCCAACCGGCATCTTCAGCCGGGAAGGCTCGACGGATGAATATCCGACCCGCAAGGCATGACGATCGCGCCGCCGTGCTTGCGGTCGAGGGCGCTGCCTTCGCTACGCCGGCCGAGGCCGAGCTCGTCGCCGCCCTGCTCGAGGATCCGACAGCCCAGCCCATCGTCAGCCTGCTGGCCGAGGCGGAGGGGAAACCGATCGGCCACATTCTGTTCACGGGTGCCGTCGTGCACAGCGACGGCGCGCAAGTGCCGGCCAGCATTCTCGCGCCACTGGCGGTGATTCCCGAGGCGCAGGGTCGTGGCGTCGGCCGGGCGCTGATCGACGCCGGGATCGACGCGCTGACAGCGCTCGACATCGGGCTCGTCTTCGTGCTCGGGCACATCGACTACTACCCGCGTGCGGGCTTCCGACCGGCCCTGCCGCTCGGCCTTCGCGCGCCCTACGAGATCGATCCTGCGGTGGCGGACGCCTGGATGGTGCGCGAGACGCGGCCGGGCCTGCTCGGTGCCGTCAAAGGCACCGTGCGCTGCGCCGGCACCTTGATGCAGCCGGAGCTGTGGCGGGAGTAGGCGGGGCTACGCGGCGTCATGGCCGACGCGGCGCCACCCTCCTCCATCACCTCGGTCCGCGGTGTATCTCGAGCGCGGTGATCCGCCGCTCGATCTCGTCCGCGACCTGCCGGTAGCGCGGCGTGCCCACCCCGCCGAACCGCCGCACGAATTCACCCTCGGCCATGAACTCCGGAAAGTCCGTCGCCTTGGGCATGATGAGCGATTCCTCGGCCCTGTCCGCCAGCAGACCCTGGACCCAGGCCGCCTTGGCGCCGGTCGCCGTCTCGGCGAACCGGACGCCGGCGCGGTCCGCCGTGAGGTCGGTGAAGCTGAAGCCGCTGCCCCCGCGCGAATCGTCCAGCTCCTTGAACAGTCCCACCGCGTCCGCCAGCCGGCTGCCGCCCGCCGCGGCGATGCCTGCCGAGATCAGGAAGTGCTGGGCGAAATCAACTCGCCCCTGGAGCGTGAAGGTGCGCGCCCTGCCCCGATAGCGGTCGTCGGCGGGCTCGTCCAGCAGGCGGGCAACGTCGACGCCCTGGACATAGAACATCATGGCCACGAGCGCGGCCCGGTTCTCTGCCGCCGCGTCGCCCTGCATGCCCGTCCTGTCCCGCGCCGCCGCGAAGACGGGGCCCAGCAGATCGGTCAGCGGAGCCCTGCCGGCGCGCAGGGGTTTTCGGGTCACTGTCGCGATGCGCGCGGAATACGCCAGCAGGCGTTCCCGGTCCGTCTCATCGATGAGCAGGGCCTTCCCCGCGGACTTCACACGCTGCAGCAGCTCGGGCTGCCACTGATAGACCACCGCCAGGCGGTCCTCCGTCACCCGATAGCCGTTGACGCTGGCGAGCACGGCCTGATAGGTCTCGTCGCGCTGCAGGGACCTGCGGATCAGCCAACCGATACCTTCAGCGATCACCCCTGGCAGCTGGAGCTCGCCGAACCGCATGCCCTCGATGTCGATGCCGCCGGGAACCTGAGACAGATCCAGGCGCAGGTTGAAGAAGCGCCCCACGGGGTTCTCCGGGACCTGCGCGGTCAGCGAGACAGTCGCACCGCCTCGGCGAAGATCGACCGCGGCGCCGGCAGGCAGCGCGCGACCGACACCGTAGCCGAGCACGAGCGTGAGATCCCGTTCCGAGACCTCCAGGGAACGCAGCTCCCCCGGAAGCTGTCCCCGCGGATCGTATTGCTTGATCAGCGCCTTTGCGCGCGCGATGTCGCCGGGGGTGAGCTTGCCACTCAGGGGCACCAGCGGCTCGCGCTGGAGTCCCGCCACCAGCAGCACGATCGGCAGCAGGACCGCCAGCAGGACGGTCAGGACGATCAGGTGCTTCACCAGCCGCAGCATTCGGGGATCCCAAGGACAATCCGGCGAGGGCCGTCCTCGAGCACGGCGTGTGGCATTCTCAGCGCACCGGCCGCCCTGGCCGGACGGCGCGAGATCGACGGCATGAGGCTCATCGTACTGCTCTTCCTGCTGCCCTGCCTCGCGCTCGGCGCGGCGAAACCGTCCGTCGACGCCGAAACCGCGCTCAGGACGGAGCACTTCGACTTCCGGTTCCAGGCAGCGGATGCCCAGGCCGTGCGCGAGATCGCGCGCTTTGCCGAAGGCTTTCTCGCGCTCGTGCGGCGGGACTTCTTCGACCCGAAGTTCGACTACCCGATCAAGGTGGTGGTGCTGCCGACGCGGGAGGCCTTCCACGCCTACCTGAAGGACCGCCTGAAGATCGCCGACCCGCCGGCGTTCGGCATCTACCTCAAGGAACTGCGCGCGTTCGTGACCTTCACCTCGTCCGGACTCGGCACCTTCGCGCACGAGATCATGCATCCACTGGTCGAGCGCAACCTGCCGAAGCGCCCCGCGTGGGCCGACGAGGCCGTCCCGAGCTTCTTCGAGAAGTTCCTCGGCTACTGGAAGGGCGACACCCTGGTGCTGCGCTTCGGCTACCAGAACCCCTGGCGCATCCAGGCGCTCGGCGATCAGATCGACCAGCTCGACCTCAGGGCGATCGTGCAGCGCAAGGCCAACGAGTATGGCCGCAACATGAACAGCGACCTGCGCATGGTGTCGGTGTTCCTGTGGCGCAACGGCAAGCTCAACCGCTTCCTGGACCTGGTGCGCCGCGGCGACCGCGCGGGCTACGACAGCTACCTGGAAGCGGCCTTCGAACGGCCGCTGATCGACATCGAGCCGGCGTGGCGCAGCTACCTGCGCGAGACGAAGGCCAACAGGGCGGAGATCTACCGCGTCCCGTTGAGCACCGTGTTCAAGGACAAGGCCGAGTACGAGGCCTACGTGACACAGCAGCGCCTCGAGGTGCAGTACTGACCAGGGTGTTCATGAACGTCGCGGCCGCCGCAAGGCTGCGAGGCACTACCCGCCGCCATGGCCGCGACTGCGGGATTTGCCCCAATCGATGGCGTGCGGCGGAGTGGGCTTGACCCGCCCCAACGAAACGACAGGAACTGCTCGCCGGGGCGACTGGACGGCGTAATGTAGTCATAGCGGTCTTCGGCAAGGCATCCCGGCCTCGCCACCCGCGCTTTCAACTCCTCCAATACACTTCGCCCCGGCTGACGACCGGGGTGTTTGTTTATTGGACTGTCACAGCTCGCTGCGACCCCGCCGCGATGACCCGCGACGCCTGGCATGCCGGCGCCGGCGCGGTGCCCCGGCGCGACAGCGTCGCCGCCGGGGCCACGCAGGCAGACGCGGCTACGGGCAACCCATCGCCGCCTTCATCTCCTTCATGCGGCCGGCCTGGACGCCGCTGGCCAGTCCCTTGGCCTTCTCCTTATCCCCTGCATAGATGGCGGGGATGATCTCGGTCTCGCGCGTCGTCTTGAACGCTTCCCACACCGGCTTGAAGGCGTCCGCCTTGGCGGCGTCGGGTCCGCCTGCCATCGCTGCCAGATTGCCGTCCAGGGCCTTGCTCGCAGCCTGGATCTTCGCCTTGTAGCCGTCGTACTTGGCGGCGTCCGCCTCGCCGAGCAGTGCGACGAGCTGGGCACGTGCCTCGCCCAGGTTGGCGCAGGCGTCTGCAGGCGTCGCCGCCTGGGCGGCGCCGGTGAACAGGACGGCGGCGACCGCCGCCAGGGTCGTGAGGTGTCTCATGTCTCGATCCTCGTCTTGGGGTGGCCTTGGTTTGACTTCGTCGTTCCCTCGCGGGGCCAGCAGCCCCGGCCCCGCGGGGGGTACCTATGTTGGGCAAGCGCCGGACCCCGCACCTTATCGGCGGTCAAGGGCGACGCTGCGCCGCCCGTGCTCGATCCCCCTACACCGGGGCATATCACCCGGCCCACTGGGGCATGCCACCCGGCGGCACGGCGTCCGCGCCGCGGCATCGAGCGAGTCGCGAGTCGTAACCATCTGTTCGAAATGACTTTACATCCCGCAACGCCCGGGTGGCACGCGGCGTGCAGTGTAGGGAAGCGACGGCGGCTCAGTGCCTCCGGTACACCCCGAACGCCCGGTCGAACGGACCGGGCTCGCAACCCCCCAACTAGGAGATCCACCACCATGAAGACCACCCCCAAGCTCGCCTGGCTCGCCCTTCCGCTGTGCCTCGTCATCGCCCCCGCCTCGATGGCGCTCGGCCTCGACGATGGGCTGCCGGGCCTCGATATCCGGCAGGAGGACCGCCAGCTCGATCGCCGCGCGGATCGTCAGCTCGACCGCCGGGCCGATCGCCGCGCGGACCGTCGTGCGGACCGTCGTGCCGACCGCCGGGCTGATCGTCGCGCCGACCGCGTCGGGGGCCTGAGCGGCCGCAGGGGCTGAGCCCCAGCGTCGACGACCGCCGGAACGCCCTTGGGTGGGAAGCACCGCCCGAGCGGCGTATCCGCAGCCGTCACCACACCTCTCCGCCTGGAGCCCGCATGCGCCTCGTCCCGCTGTCCGCCGCCGTCGCCCTGGCCGGCCTGTCCGGCTGGGGGTCGGCCGCGGCTGACGACCTTGCGTCGGCCGTGCAGATCGACCTCGCGCCCGCGGGTGAGATCGAGTGGATCTCGGACGTCCGGTCGAAGGCACGGGCGCCGAGCCTGCGGCGCCCCTTGGGGCAGACCGGCTATCAGGCCGCCACGGGCATCCGCGTCCCGTTCGGCGAAGGCGAGTCCCGTGTCCGGCTGATCGCGGCCGAGACGGTGCTGGGCGACGGGCTGCAGCAGCGCAACAGCTTCGGCAGCAGCGTGGACCTGGTCTACGGCAACGACGAGGACCGGTCGTTCCGCCTCGCCCTGGAGTGGCTGGACAACGTCCACCCGGCGGACCAGGCGGAGCAGGACTCGGTCTCCTACGCCGCCAAGGGCACGATCATTCAGCGGCTGCCGGGTGCCCTCGCTCCGGAGCTTAGCCTGCACACCGAGCTCTCGTCGGAGAGGAATCGCCGTGGCAATCGCGCGCTGTCCGGCGTCGGTGCCACGGCATTGGCGGAGGTCTCCGTGTTCCCGGCCCCCGACTGGGAGCTGTCGCTCGGGCTGAGCGCCGAGTCGACGCGGTTCCGGGAGCCCGCGGCCGGGGCGAGCGTCGCGCGCAGCGAGCGGTACGGCAGCGCGATCCTCGCCGCCGAGCACGCGCTGTCGCCGACCACGCGGATACGCTGCGAGGCCGAGGCCGGCACGATGCGGTCCACCGACCCCACGCTCGACGGGCCGCAGCGCCAGGTCGGCTGCTCGTTCCGCATCGAGCTGTGACCCCGGTGGCACTTGCGATAATGGCGCCTGAAGCCAGCCCGAGGTCCCGTCGATGATGCCCCAGGTGCACGAACGACCCTTCAACCTGAGCCGATGGTTCGCCGCCGTCGGGCTCCTCTCGATCGCCGCGCTCAGCCTGGCGTCCGGCATCCTGCTGACCCGCTTCCTCACCGAGCGGATGCTGCGGCAGGAGGCGGTGCTGACCATGGAGTTCATCCACAGCGTGGTGCTCGTCGAGAACGCGGTGAGCTATTTCCGTGATCCGCGCGCCGGCGGCCCCGAGCTGGAGAGCGCGTTCAACCACGTGGCCAGCATGCGCGACGTCCTGCGGGCGAGCGCGCACAACGCCGACCGCAGGGTCATCTGGTCGAACGACCGCGCCATCGTCGGCCAGCGGTTCACCGACAACCCGGAGCTCGAGCGGGCCCTCGCCGGCGAGCTGGTCGTGCACGGCGACCGGATCGACGGCCACGGCGAGAAGGCCGAGCACGCGACGCTGGACGAGCGCGTCGGATACTTCGTCGAGATCTATTTCCCCGTGCGCGACGCGAAGGGACAGGTGGTCGGCGCCGTCGAGCTCTACAAGACGCCACGGGCCCTGTTCGCCGCCATCCAGACTGCCGAGCGCGCCGTCTGGCTCGGCGCCCTGCTGGGCGGCGCGTTCCTGTACCTGACCCTGTTCTGGCTCGTGCGGCGGGCGGACAGGGTGATCCGCACCCAGCAGGAGCGGCTCGTCGAGTCGGAGACGCTCGCCGCCGTCGGCGAGGTGGGCTCGGCGGTCGCCCACGGCATCCGCAACCCGCTGGCGGCGATCCGCTCGTCCGCCGAGCTGGCGCAAGAGACCGACGACCCGACGGGCCGCGAGGCCGCGCGCGACATCATCGCCGAGGTCGATCGCATGGAGTCCTGGGTCCGCGACCTGCTGAGCTACTCGCGACCGATAGCGGGCATGGCGACCAACGTCGACCTCGCCGCGATCATCCGCGAGAGCCTCGGCAACTTCGACCGGGAGGCGGCACGCGGCGTCACGACGGTCGCCGAGCTGCAGCCGGGGCTGCCCGTGGTGCGCGGCGATCCGCTACTGCTCGGCCAGGTCCTGGGCAGCCTGCTGGCCAATGCCTACGAAGCCGTGGGCCAGGGCGGGCGGGTCAGCGTCCGGGTCCGCCAGGCGAGCCCGAACGTGCTCGTGCAGGTGAGCGACGACGGCCCCGGCATGTCGGAGCAGCAGCTCGCGCGGATCTTCCGGCCCTTCTACACCACCAAGCCGAAGGGCCTGGGAGCGGGCCTGCCGCTGGCGCGGCGGATCATCGAGCGCTTCGGCGGCGCGATCTCGGTCAGCAGCGCCCCGGGCCGCGGCACCACCGTGGAAGTGCGGCTGCCGGCCGCCAGCGGGGCTTGAACGCCATGTCGGGAGCCGTGCTGATCATCGAGGACGAGGCCACGCTGGCGAAGAACCTGCGCACCTACCTGGCGCGGGCGGGCTTCGACGCGGTCGTGGCGGAAACCGCCGAA
>Ga0316603_10000641_pt1 | contig 17549 bp, 11 predicted proteins | sample OWC_soil_day10_n_FD_207649 | JGI IMG/M metagenome (GOLD analysis project Ga0316603, IMG submission 207649) | Wetland soil microbial communities from Old Woman Creek delta, Ohio, United States - OWC_soil_day10_noCT | ecosystem: Environmental > Terrestrial > Soil > Wetlands | place: USA: Ohio... | reverse complement strand
GCCATGCCGACCGTGCCGCGCAGGTACGGCCGCGTGTTGAGTTCGTCGCGCAGCGTGTAGCCGGGCCCGCCTTCGCCGTCCCCGCGCCGGTCGCCCGCCTGGACGACGAAGTTCGGCACGACGCGGTGGACGGCCATGCCGCTGAAGTACCCGCGGCGCGCCAGGGCCAGGAAGCTCTCCGCCGTGAGCGGCGCGTCGAGCACGGCGAGCTCGATCTCGACCGTCCCCTTGTCGGTGTCGAGGAACACGTGCGGCGACACCTGGGGCGCGACAAGCGCCGGCGCCGCGTACGCCTCGACGGGACGGCCCGGCGCCGGCCGGATCCGCGCAGCCGCATCGCGCGACGCGTCGAACCCGCGCAGCAGCGCGGCCGCGCGCACCCGCACCGGCCAGTCCTTGTCGGCCAGCGCCTCGTTCAGGGTGTCGGCCGCCGCGGCGGCGCCGTACTTCGCGAGGGCCTCGAGGGCCGCCGCGCGGGCCTGATACAGCTCATCACCCAGGCCGGCTCTGTAGGCGGTCGCGAGGGCCCGCTCGCCGCCGGCCGGCCTCACCTCACCGAGCGCCGAGGCGGCGGCGGCCCGGACCATGACGTCGCCGCCGGCGAGCGCGCGCTCCAGCGTCGCGCCGAAGTCCTTCGGCCTGTCGGCCATGCCGAGCATCGCCGTGATGGAGGCCGCCGCGGCCGCGGGGTCCGGCCCGGTGATCAGCGCCGCGAGGCGCGGCACGGCGCGCGCCTCGCCCAGCGCGGGCAGCAGCGACACGATCGCCGTCCTGACGCTCGGGTGCGGGTCCGCATCGAGGCCCGACAGCACGATGACGAACGTGTCGAGGTCGATCTCCCTCAGCGCCCGGAGGGCCGCCGCGCGCATGGCCGGCCAGGGGTCGGTGACGGCGTCGAGCACGAGGTCCAGCGCGTCGTGGTCCTTCAACAGGCCCAGCGCCGCGATGGCCTCGAGCCGGAGGTTCGGGTCCGCATCGCGCGCCTGGGCCAGCGCCCTCAGCGCGGCCGCGGCCTCGACTGCGCCGATCTGCGCGAGCGCGCGGATGGCGGCCACCGCGGCCCGCGGGTCCGTCCGCCAGCCCTGCACGAGCGGCAGGAGCACGGGGGCGGCACCGGAGGCCTTGCGCGCGCCCAACCCGCGCGCGGCAAAGGCCCGCGAGACGCTGCCGCCGCTGTGCAGGAGGGCGGTGAGCGCGGGCACGACGCGCGTGTGGTCGGTCCGTGACAGGGCATACGCGACCGGCCACCACGTGACGCGCGGCTGCCCGCCCTGGTCCAGCACGGCCGACAGCAGCGCCTCCGCCGCCTTGAGCCGCGTCAACGCGTAGACGCCCAGGCGGAACGCTTCGGCGGCAGGCTGGAGCGGGTACGTGCCTTCGTCAGCGGCGAGCGCCGCCGCGTTCAGCGCCGGCACGTGGCTGGACGCCATCGCCGCGATGGCCGGCGCCGAATCCGCATCGCCGATGAGCCCGAGCGCGTCGGCCGCCCGCCCCTGCACGAGCGGCGACGGGTCACGCAACGCGGCGCGCAGCGGTTCGACCGCCGCGCGATCGCCGACGAGCCCCATCGCGAAGGCGGCCATCTCGCGCACCTCGGCATCGAGGTCGCCGGCGAGGACCGCGGCGAGCGGCGGGATGGCTTCTGCGAGGCCCACGCGGCCGACGGCCTGCGCGGCGCGCCGGCGGACCCGTCCTTCGGGATCCTGGAGCAGCCGCACGAGGTCGGGCGCCGGCGGCGGCACGGCCGCAACCGGCCTGGTTCGACGGCCCCTCGCGGGAGGCTGCTCGACAGCCGCCGCGGCGGGCGCAGGCGCGCGGAGGATGCGCTGGTCCTCGAGCTGGAGCATCCAGGCCATCTTCTGTTCGAACGTCGGCGGCGCGGGCAGCGGCGCCCGCGGCTGCGCCGCCGCGTGGCCACCGCCCAGGACCAGCAGCGAAACGGCCAGAGTCCCCGCACGCTTCGTCACGTCCTGATCTCCTGGCGCCGGATGGTGGCCCGCTCCACGCGCTCGTCGACGACATGCACGCCGATGCCGAGCCCCTGCGGCACGGGGATCGTCCCGTCGGGGGCGACGTCAATCGGCGGGTCGATCAGGTCGGGCTCGTAGTACCGGCGGCTCGCGGCGACGTCGCCGGGAAGCGTGAAGTTCGGGAGCGACGACAGGTGGAGGTTGTGCGCGCGCCCGATGCCGGATTCGAGCATCCCGCCGTGCCACACGGGGACCCCGCGGCTGGCGCACAGATCGTGGAGCCGGAGGGACTCGCCGTGGCCGCCGACGCGCCCCGGCTTGATGTTGATGACGCGGCACGCGCCCGCGTCGATCGCGTCGCGGCCCAGCCGGACCGATTGGATGGATTCGTCGAGGCACACCGGCGTGGCGATGCGCTGCTGCAGGGCCGCGTGGTCGCGGATGTCGTCGTGGTCCAGGGGCTGCTCGATCATCATCAGGCCGAACCGGTCGAACCCGGCCAGGTGCTCCGCCTCGTCCAGGCGGTAGGCCGCGTTGGCGTCCACCATCAGCGGCACGTCCGGGAACCGCTGCCGCACGGCGGCGGCGGCGTTCAGGTCCCACCCGGGCTTCACCTTGATCTTGACGCGCTGATACCCCTCGGCCACCTCGGCCCCGACGCGGTCGACGAGCTGTTCGAGCGAGTCCTGGATGCCCACGGACACGCCCGCCGCGACGCGCGTCCTGGTGCCGCCGAGCACGCCGGCCAGCGGCCTGCCCGCCTGCCGGGCATGGAGATCCCACGCGGCCATCTCGAGGGCGGCCTTGGCCATGTGATGCCCGCGCACGCGACGCAGGGCCGGGAAGACCTCGCGCGGATGACCGAACTCGATGCCGAGCACGAGCGGGGCCAGGAACGTCTCCGTGACGTGCCAGGCCGTGTCCACGGTCTCCGGACCGTAGTACGGGTCGCTGCCGGCCACGCACTCGCCCCAGGCCGTCACGCCGCCGCCGTCGAGCCTGACCAGCATGAACGTGCGATCGTGGACCCGGCCGAAACTCGTCTCGAAGAACCGGACCAGCGGCAGGCGCAGGACGCGCAGTTCGAGGCGCTCGATGACCACGCCGCCATCTTACCGCGCCTTGCCTTGCCCGCGCGGCGGTCGGTATACTCGCGGCAGCTTGGAGTACCGCTACCTGGCGATTGAAGGCCCGGCCGGCGCCGGCAAGACGGCGCTCGCCGAGCGCCTCGCGCTGCGCCTCGACGCCACGGCCATCCTCGAGGACGCGGACAACCCCTTCCTCGCCGATTTCTACCAGGACAAGGCGGGCTCGGCCTTTCAGGCGCAGCTGTTCTTCCTGCTCAACCGGCACCGCCAGCTGTCGGGGCTCCGCCAGACGGACCTGTTCAGCCAGGTGTCGATCTGCGACTACCTGTTCGACCGCGACCGCATCTACGCGTACCTGAGCCTGGACGACAACGAGCTGTTCATCTACCAGCGCCTCTACGAGCTGCTCTACCGCGACATCCCGTCGCCGGACCTGGTCGTCTATCTGCAGGCCCCGACGGATCTCCTGCTCAAGCGCCTGCGCGACCGCGCGCGCGACCCTGACCAGCAGGCCCACCGCCTCGCGCCCGACTACGTGAAGGAGCTCAACGAGGCGTACCAGCACTTCTTCTTCCACTACACGGCCACGCCGCTGCTCGTCGTGGAAACGTCGCAGATCGACTTCGGCCGGAGCGACGACGCGGTGGACGACCTGCTCCGGCAGCTCCGGGCGATGGGGCGGGGGACGCAGTACTACGTGCCGAGGAAGTAGGCAGTAGCCAGTAGCCAGTAGCCGTTGTACGCGGAGTGGTCTGCTTGGCCTTTCTACTGCCTACTGGCGACTGACTACCGGACGCTGACTTCTGATACAGTTTTCCCGAATGCCCTGGTTCAAGAAGACGAAGTCGCCGATCGCGCAGGCGCCGGCCACGGCGGTGCGGGTGCCCGAGGGGCTGTGGATCAAGTGCCCGTCGTGCACGCAGGTCATCTACAACAAGGACCTGCAGGTCAGCGTCCAGGTGTGCCCGAAATGCGCCCACCACTTCCGCATGACGGCGGTCGAGCGGCTCCGCTCGCTCTTCGACGGGCCGTGGGACGAGCACGACGCCGGCCTCTCGTCCACTGACCCGCTGGCGTTCACCGACACCAAGCCCTACCGCGACCGCCTCCGCGCCGGCCAGGCGGCCACCGGCCTCCTCGACGCGGTCATCGTGGGCACGGGGACGCTCGACGGGATGCCGGTCGTCATCGCCGCCATGGAGTACGGCTTCATCGGCGGCAGCATGGGCGTGGTCGTCGGGGAGAAGATCACCCGTGCGATCGAGCGCGGCCTGGCGGCGCGCACGCCGGTCATCGTCGTGTCGTGCTCCGGCGGCGCGCGGATGATGGAGGGCGCGCTGTCGCTGATGCAGATGGCCAAGGTCTCCGCGGCGCTCGCCCGGCTCGACCGCGCCGGCGTGCCGTACGTGTCGGTGCTGACCGATCCGACGACGGGCGGCGTCACGGCCAGCTTCGCGATGCTGGGCGACCTCAACATCGCCGAGCCGAAGGCGCTCATCGGGTTTGCCGGGCCGCGCGTCATCGAGCAGACCATCCGCCAGAAGCTGCCCGAGGGCTTCCAGCGGAGCGAGTTCCTCCTCGCGCACGGCATGATCGACATCATCATCGACCGCCGGGAGCTGAAGGCCACCATCGCCCGGGCCCTGCGATTCATGCATGCACCCGCTTGAGTACCTCTTCGGGCTGGAGTTCCACGGCCACAAGCTGGGCCTTGACAACATCCGGGTCATCACCGGCGCGCTGGGCCGGCCGCAGGACGCGTACCCGTCCGTGGTGGTGGCCGGCACGAACGGGAAGGGTTCCGTGTGCGCGATGGCGTCGGCAGCCCTGACGGCCGCGGGGTACCGGACCGGCTGCTACACCTCGCCGCACCTGGTCCGCGTCGAGGAGCGCTTCGCGATCGACGGGACGCCGGTTCGGGAGGCGGAACTCACGGCGGTCGTCGAGCACCTGCGCGTGCTCGTCGATCGGCTGCTCGCGGAGCGGCGCCTGCAGGCCACGCCGACCTTCTTCGAGGTGGCCACGGCGGCGGCCTTCGAGCTGTTCCGCCGGCGCGGCGTGCAGGCGGCCGTCCTCGAGGCGGGCATGGGCGGCCGCCTCGACGCCACGTCGGCCGCGTCGCCGCTGGCAGGCGCGATCACCAACATCGCGCTGGACCACCAGCAGTACCTGGGCCACACGCTCGACGAGATTGCCTTCGAGAAGGCCGGCATCGCGAAACCGGGGATGCGCCTCGTCTGCGGGGAGCGGGCGCCCGGCCCCCGCCGCGTGATCGCCGCGGCGTGCGCCGAGCGCGGCGCGCGGTTCATGGACGCATCAGCGGGCGTGACGCTCACGGCGGCGATGACCGGCGGCGAGATGTCGATGACGCTGCGCACGCCGGCGGGCGCCTACGGCCCCGTGACGCTGGGCCTGCGGGGGCGGCACCAGGTGCAGAACGCGCTCGTCGCGGTTCGGCTCCTCGAGGCGTTCGCGGAGGCCGGCGTCGACGTGCCGGCGCCCGCGATCGAGCGCGGCCTGCGCGAGGCGAGGTGGCCGGGCCGCCTCGACTGGCGGCGCCTCGCCGACGGCCGCCGCGTGCTGCTCGACGCGGCCCACAACGAGGCTGGCGCGGCCACGCTGGCCGCGTATCTGCGCGAGGCCGTGCCCGGCGGGCGCCAGCCACTCGTGTTCGGCGCCGTGCGCGACAAGGACCACGCCGGCATGCTCCGCCACCTGTTGCCGTGCGCGTCGCCTGTCGTCATCACGGTCCCGCCGACGCCCCGCGCCGCCGAGCCCGGCGTCCTGCGATCGGCGGCGCTCGCGATCGAGCCCGGCGCGCGCGTGGTGATCGAGCCCGATCCGGCCTCCGCGATGGAGGCCGGCTGGGCCGCCTCGCCGGACATCACGGTGGCGGGCTCGATCTTCCTGCTCGGGGCCGTGCTGCCGCTTGTCGAAAGCCGCGGCGGGGCATGGTAATCTTCGCATCGATGAGCCTGCGCCCCGTGCGCCTGCTGCGGCTGGCCCTCGCCGCCATCCTGCTCGCCTCGGCCGCGTTTGCGCAGCAGGCCGGCGGCCAGGCCATTCCCGGCGTGGACGCGGCACGGCAGTGGCGGATCGAGCGCATCGGCGAGTTCCACTGGAAGCTCACGGGGGACGTCGAAATCGACAAGGACGACGCGAAGATCCTCGCCGACGAGGTGGAGATCTTCACCGACCGCGACCTGCTGCTGGCCCGGGGCAACGTCACGGTGACGACGCCGACGCAGCGCATCTCGGCCGACTCGCTGGAATTCAACACCAGGACGAAGCTGGGCACGTTCCGCCACGCGTCGGGCAGCGCGCTCCTGCAGCAGGAGCCGGATCGGCCGGCCGAGAAGAGCGCGTTCGGCACGCAGGAACCGGAGGTGCTCTTCTACGGGGAGACGCTGGAGAAGATCGGCGAGAAGAAGTACCGCATCACCGACGGCGGCTTCACCACGTGCGTGCAGCCGAAGCCGCGCTGGGAGATCACCTCGGGGACGGTCATCCTGAACATCGACCACTACGCGGTGCTCCAGAACTCGCTCATGCGGGTGAAGGGCATCCCCGTGCTGTACCTGCCGGTGCTCTACTACCCGATCAACAAGGAGGATCGGGCGACGGGCTTCCTGCTGCCGATGTACACCACGTCGACGCTCAAGGGGAACACGATCAGCAACGCGTTCTTCTGGGCCATCAGCCGCAGCCAGGACGCCACGTTCAACTACGACTGGTTCTCGAAGACGGGCCACGGGTTCGGCAGCGAGTACCGCTACGTCCGTTCGCGGTCCTCCTCGGGCGACGCGCGCTTCTACGTGCTGAACGAGCGTCCCGTCAGCGCGGACGACGGTACCGGCCAGATCGTGGACGTGCCGGGACGGCGCAGCTTCGACGCGCGGGCGAACGTCTCGCAGGAGCTGCCCTTCAGGCTCCGGGGCCGGCTGCGCGTCGACTACTTCTCGGACATCACCGTCCAGCGGACCTACAACACCAACATCTACGACGCGTCACGGCGCCAGCGCAGCTTCTCGGGCAGCGTGAGCGGGAACTGGGGCCCGTACGGCGTCGGCGCCTGGCTCGACCGGAGCCAGTACTTCTTCAACACCGACGACTCGACCGTGTCGGGGTCGCTGCCGCGCGTCACCGTCAGCCGGGGGGAACAGCCGATCGGGAAGTGGCCGGTGTACTTCGGCGTGGGCGGCGAGTACGCCGCCATGGTGCGCCAGACGATCTCGGGCGAGTCCACCTACGACGCGGGCCTGCAGCGCGTCGATGCCACGCCGACGCTGCGCTTTCCGTGGCGGAGATACCCTTTCTTCACGGTCAACTCCTCGCTCGGCTGGCGGTACACGTGGTGGAGCGAGAGCCTGAGCCCCGTCACCGGCCAGCAGGTCGGGCAGTCCATCAGCCGCAACTACTTCGATCTCCAGGCGCGCATCGTCGGCCCGGTGTTCAACCGGATCTTCAACACGCCGGACAGCGGCTACGCGGAGAAGCTCAAGCACACCATCGAGCCCTGGGTGAACCTGCAGCGGGTGACGTCCATCGATCTGGACAACCAGATCGTGCGGCTCGACTCGACCGACTACATCGTCGGCGGCACGACGCGGATCACCTACGGCGTGAACAACCGGATCTACGCCAAGCGCACGGGCGGCACCGACGGCGGGCGATCGCGCGAGATCCTCAACGTCGGCCTCCGCCAGACCTACTACACGAACTCGCTGGCGTCGGTCGTGGACCCGAACTACTCCACCAGTTTCGGCACGGTCACGCCGCAGAGCCTGTCGCCGGTCTCGCTGGCGGCCCGGTTCACGCCGACCGACGAGTTGAACGCGACGTTCCGCACGGAGTTCAACACGTACGTGAACGCGTTCATGACCCTCGGCGCGGCGGGCACGTACGTGCTGGGCGAGAACGCGCTCGTCTCGGCGGGATGGAGCCAGCGGCGCTACATCAAGGATCTGGCCGGGTACGATGACCCGGCGCGGACCAATCACTACCTGAACGCCGACGCGAGCCTCCGTTTCCGCCAGAACCGGTACGGCGGCGGCGTGTCGTTCAACTACGACATCAAGAACGCCTACTTCCTCCAGCGCCGGTTCCAGGCGTACTACAACGCTCAGTGCTGCGGGATCACGGCCGAGTTCCAGACGTTCAACTTCGGCGGGTACAGCTCCGGCAGCGTGTACCGGCCGACGGTCCAGCAGGACCGCCGGTTCAGCATCTCCATCTCGCTGGCCGGCATCGGGTCGTTCTCACCGCCGTTCGGCAACATGAGCCCGACGGGCGTGTACCGATAGGCGGGGCGGGACGGGAGGGCATGTCGCGATGGTCAAGGTCCTTGTCACAGGCGGCGCCGGGTTCATCGGCAGCAACTTCGTCCGCTACGCCCTGCGCACGCATCCCGACTGGCACGTGACGACGCTCGACAAGCTGACCTACTGCGGCCGCCTCGAGAACCTGCACGACGTGCTCGACAACCCGCGGCACACCTTCGCGCTCGGCGACATCGCGGACAGCGACGTCAGCGCGCCGCTCGTCAGGGCTGCGCACATCGTGGTGCACTTCGCGGCCGAGACCCACGTCGACCGGTCGCTCCAGAGCGCGGGCGCGTTCATCCACACGGACGTCTTCGGCACGTTCGCGCTGCTCGAGGCGGCGCGCCAGGCCACCGGGCTCCGCCGGTTCGTCCAGATCTCGACCGACGAGGTCTACGGGTCGGTGGCCACCGGCGCGTCGAAGGAAACCGACGAACTGCGCCCGCGCAACCCGTACTCGGCCAGCAAAGCCGGCGCCGACCGCCTGGCGTACAGCTACTGGGCGACCTACCAGGTGCCCGTCGTCGTGACCCGCGCCTCGAACAACTACGGCCCCTACCAGTTCCCGGAGAAGGTGATCCCGCTCTTCATCACGAACGCGCTGGAGGACCGCGACCTGCCCCTGTACGGCGACGGCCTGAACGTCCGCGACTGGCTCCACGTGGAGGACCACTGCACCGCCATCGACCTGGTCATCGACAAGGGCGTCGACGGTGAGGTGTACAACATCGGCGGCGGGAACGAGGTGCCGAACGTCGAGCTGACGCGGCGCATCCTGCAGCTGACCGGCAAGCCGGACTCGCTCATCCGCCCCGTGGCCGACCGGCTCGGCCACGACCGCCGCTACGCGCTCGACACCGCGAAGATGCGGTCGCTCGGCTGGGCCCCGCGCCGCGTCTTCGCCGACGGCCTCGCGGCGACGGTCGAGTGGTACAAGGCCAGCCCGTGGTGGTGGCAGCCGATCAAGCACCAGGACGCGGCCTACCAGGCGTACTACCAGGCGCAGTACTCAACCCGAACGGGGGCATAGCCGCCCGCCGCCGCGGCCGTCACCGCAGATGACTCACCGGCCCACCATCCTCGTCACGGGCGCTGCCGGGTTCGCGGGGTCCCACCTCCTGGACCTGCTCGCGGAGGAGGACGCCCGCGTGGTCGCGCTGCGCAAGCCCGGCGTGGGGGCCGAAACCCAGGCCGCGTATCCGGCGGTCACGTGGCTGGAGATCGACCTGCTCGACCGCGACGCCATGCGGAGGGTCGTCGGCGAGCACGCGCCCGCCGTCGTGTATCACCTGGCCGGCGCGCCGCACGTGGGGCAGTCCTGGTCGGCGGCCACCGAAACGCTCGCGATCAACGTCATGGGGACCCACGGCCTCTTCGAGGCCATCCGCCTCGAAGGCCTGGCGAGCCGCGTGGTGGTGCCGAGCTCGGCGTACGTCTACCGCCCGGCCGACCGGGCGCTTCGGGAAGACGATCCGATCGAGGCCACCAACCCGTACGCCATCAGCAAGGTGGCGACGGAGCTGGCGGTCGCGTGCGCGGCGCGGGTCGACGGCATCCACGCCGTCACGGCGCGGGCGTTCAACCACATCGGCCCGCGCCAGGACCCGTCGTTCTTCGCGTCGGGCGTGGCGCGCCAGGTGGCGCTCATCGAGGCGGGCCGGCTGGAACCGATCATCCGCGTCGGAAACCTCGAGAGCCGGCGCGATTTCACCGACGTGCGAGACACCGTGCGCGCGTACCGGGCCCTCGCCGAACGCGGCACGCCGGGCCGCGCGTACAACGTGTGCTCGGGCCGGGCCTGCCGGATGCGCGACCTGCTCGAGGCGATCGTGGCGCGCGCGCGGGTCACCGTGACGATCCAGCCCGACCCGGATCGGTTCCGCCCGAACGACACGCCCCTGCTGCTCGGCGACCGTTCGCGCATCAGGGAGGCCACGGGCTGGGAGCCGCGCGTGCCGATCGAACAGACCCTGCAGGACCTCCTGGACCACTGGCGCCGCGCCGCGTGAGCCGCCCATGAGAGTCCTCGTCACGGGCGGCACGGGCTATCTCGGGCGGACGCTGGTGGGAGCGCTGTCCGCCGCGGGACATGACGTGATTCTGTACGGCCGGACCGCGCGGGCGTCGGGGCTCGGCGCCGCCGCGATCGACGGCGACGTGCGCGACGCGTCGCGCCTGCACGCGGCCGCGCAGGGCTGCGACGCCATTCTCCACGGCGCCGCGCTCGTGGCCACGTGGAAGCCGAATCGCCGCGACTTCGACGAGGTCAACGTGGGCGGTCTGCGGGCGGTGCTCGACGCCGCGGCGCGCGGCGGCGTCCGCCGGGTGGTCGCCACGTCCTCCTTCCTCGCGCTGCCCCCGGCGGGGCTGGACGCCGCGCCGGAGTGGAACGACTACCAGCGCACGAAAGCCGCCGCCGACAATCTGGCCGACGCCGCCGTGCGCCAGGGCGCGCCGCTCATCCGGCTGTATCCCGGCGTCATCTACGGCCCCGGCGCCCCGACCGACGGCAACCTGGTAGGCCGGATGGTGGCCGACCACCTGGCCGGACGGCTCCCCGGCGTCATCGGCGCCGATCGCATCTGGTCCTTCTCGTTCGTCGACGACGTCGCGGCCGCGCACGTCGCCGCCCTGGAGCGCGGCGCGCCGGGCGCCCGCTATCTGCTGGGCGGCGTGGATGCCCCTCAGATGCGCGTGTTCGACATCGTCCGGCAGTTGACCGGGCGCCGGCAGCCCAGACGCATCCCGGACTGGCTCGCGTCGCCCGTCGCCTGCGGATACGAGCTGAGGGCGGCGTGGTTCAGGCGTACACCGCTGTTGACGACGGGCACGCTGGAGATCCTGCTGCGGGACTGGCCACTCGGGCATGCTCGCGCGTCGGAGGAACTCGGCTACCGCGTCACGCCCCTCGACGACGGCGTGGCGCGCGTGGTGAAGGCCCTTCGCGCCGCGCCGGCAGCGACGTCATGATGTACTCCGAGACAGCCCGCCAGATCGTGCACATGTCGATGGGCGTCTTCGCGCTGCTGCTGCGTGCGCTCACGTGGCAGCAGGCCGCGATCTGCGCCCTGGCAGCGCTGCTGTTCAACGCGGTCGTCCTGCCCCGCGCCGGGGGCGGGACGATCATCCGGCCCGCCGACGCGGCCCGCGGCTATCCGCTCGGCATCCTTGTCTATCCCGTCAGCGTGCTGCTGCTGATCCTCGCGTTTCCGGCCAGGCTCGACATCGCGGCGGCTGCGTGGGGCGTGCTCGCGATCGGCGACGGCGCGGCGACGCTCGCCGGCCGGCGTTGGGGACGCCACCGGCTCGGCTGGAACCCGGACAAGAGCGTCGAAGGACTGGTGACGTTCATGGTAGCGGGCGGGGCCGCGGCCGTGTTCCTCGCGTGGTGGACGGCTCCGGCCATCGCGCCGCGGCCGCCGATGACGTTCATCATCGCCGCGCCCGTTCTCGCCGCGATCGCGGCGGGACTGGTCGAAACCGTCCCGGTCGCGCTCGATGACAACCTCTCGGTGCCGGCCACCGCGGGTGCCGTCCTCTGGCTCTGCAGCCTGGTCACACCCGGCGCATGGGCGGGGAGCGTGGACGCGGTCACGGCCAACCTCGCCGCGGCACTCCTCGTGAACACCGTGGCCGCCACCGGCGGCTGGCTGCTGAGGACCGTGCGCGTGTCGGGCATGCTGGCCGGGTGGGCCATCGGCGTGATGGTCTATGCGGGTCTGGGCCTCCCGGGGTGGGCGCTCCTGTTCCTGACGTTTCTCACGGCCACCGTCGCCTCGCACCTGGGACTGAAGAAGAAGGCCCTCCTGGGCATCGCGGAGGAACGCGGAGGACGCCGCGGAGGGGGCAACGCGTTCGCCAACACGGGCCTTGCCGCCATCGCAGCTGCCGCCGCGGTGACGACGCCTTTCCGGGAGGCCGCGCTGGTGGCGTTCGTGGCCGCCCTGGCCACCGGCGGGGCCGACACGGTGGCCAGCGAGATTGGCAAGGCCTGGGGCGGCAAGACCTACCTGCCGACCACGTGCGCCGCGGTGCGGCCGGGTACGCCTGGCGCGGTGTCCCTCGAGGGATCCGCCGCCGGCATCCTCGGCGCGCTGGCCCTTGCCGGCTGTGGTGCGCTCCTCGGCCTCGTCCCCGCCTGGACGGTCTGGGCCGTCGTCGCCGGCGCGATCGCCGGGTCGGTCATCGAAAGCGCGCTGGCCGCCACGCTCGAGGCCTCGCGCATCGTCAACAACGACCTGCTGAACTTCGTCAACACCGCGACGGGCGCCATCGTCGCGATCGTGATCGTGAGGATGTCGTGAGCGTGTCGTCGCGTTTCCGGACACTGGCGGACTTCGCCCGGCCCTTCACCCTCATCGCGCCGGCGCTGGGCTTTGCGTCCGCCGCGGCGACGGCCATCGGCGCGTACCCGCGGGAGCCGTGGAGTTGGGGGCTCATCGTCCCGCCGGTGATCGGCGCGGTCATGGCGACGGTGCTGAACATCGCCTCGAACGGCCTGAACCAGATCTACGACTTCGAAATCGATCGCATCAACAAGCCGAAGCGGCCGCTCCCGAGCGGGCGCCTGTCGATGCGCGAGGCGTGGGTGGTCACGGTTGCGAGCTTCGTCCTGGCGTTCGTGCTGGCGTGGTTCGTCGCGCCCGGCGGACGCCACGAGTGTTTCTGGATGGTGCTGGCGGCGGGGGCGATCACGACGCTCTACTCGGTGCCGCCGTTCCGGACGAAGCGGCTCGGCATTTGGGCGAACGTGACGATCGCGATCCCGCGGGGCGTCCTGCTGAAAGTGGCCGGATGGTCGTCGGTAAAGACGGCCATGGGGTTCGAGCCGTGGTTCCTCGGCGCGATCTTCGGCCTGTTCCTGCTCGGCGCGACGACGACCAAGGACTTCGCCGACATGGACGGCGACGCCCGCGGGGGCTGCCGGACGCTGCCGATCCAGTTCGGCGTCACGAAGGCGGCGTGGATGATCTCGCCGTCGTTCGTGCTCCCGTTCCTGATGATCCCGATCGGCGCGTGGACCGGGGTCCTAACCGGGAACTTCTGGTTGCTGCAGGCGCTGGGCGCGTTCATGACCGCGTACGGGCTGTACGTGTGTTATCTGATGCTGCGCCGCCCCGACGAACTCGCGGTCGAAGAGAATCACGTGTCGTGGGCGCACATGTACCGCATGATGTTCGTGGCGCAGATCGGCTTCGCCCTCGCCTACCTGCTGTAGACACGAGCGCGCGCAGGTCGAGTCAAGTTCGTCCTTGCGCCGCGTGCGCAATCTCGCGGTTCGGCTGGTCTGAAGGTCGACGGAGGTCCGCGTATCTCGCAGCGGTCATCTGGGTCCGGCTGGACTTGCGCTGTTTCTCCGTCACGCGCCAGGAGTTGACATCGGCCGACAGCTTGGATCTGAACCGTACCGGCTTCGTCGGAGAGCAGGTTACGTGAGTCAGGCCACCCTGGCCTGCTCATAGTGGCGCGCTTCGTACTCTGCCGGTGGCATATATCCAGTGCTTTCCCGGAACCGCCGCGTTGAACCAGTCCACCCAAGCCTGGATGGCTAGCTCGACAGCCTTGGCCGCCGGCAACCGCGACAGGTGCTCCGGAAAGTACTACGGCCTCGGTAGCTTCGCCGGGCGCGCCGCAATAGATCGCAACGGCCTGTGGATCTCCTCGTCGAGGCGTCGCTCCTCCACGAGACGGCTGACGGCAGCTCGAAGGGCTCCGTTGGCACCACTCCAGTCGCTCTCTCCCCCGGACTTCTCGCACCGTGTGCGCTTCGCTGTCGTAAAGCCGCAGGAACGCGATAGAGCCGGAGTCCAATTGCTTCTTCAGCACGCTGCTAGAGGGGTGCGATTGGAGTTGACGCCCGTTGTCGGACGGCCCGCGGCCGGGAGCCGGATGCTCCGAGTACTCGCAGGGCCAGGAGTGCCCAGGCACAGCCCTCAATCCCGGCGGCGAGGAGTCCAGAGAAGCGCGGCTCGTCGGCGCGCTGGCGGAGCACCGGGGCCGGTTGGTGGGCCCGAGCAGCCCCGGACCTTACCGCCGTTCAATTAGAATGGCCCCGTCCCCAGTCTCGGGAGCGGCGTATGAGCGACCGGGTCCTCGCGCATTACCGGCTGATCAAGCGCATCGGCGCGGGCGGCATGGGCGAGGTGTACCTCGCGCGCGACGACCGCCTCGATCGCGACGTGGCCGTGAAGGTCCTGCCCGAGGCGGTCGCCGGCGACCCCGAGCGCCTGGCCCGCTTCGAGCGCGAGGCGAAGGCGCTCGCGAAGGTCGAGCACCCGAACATTCTCGCGATTCACGACTTCGGCCGCTCGGGCGAGGCCCCGGACGGGCCGGCGGGGTCGAGGGCGTATGCCGTCACCGAGCTGCTGACGGGCGAGACGCTGCGCGCGCGGCTCGAGCGGGAGCGGCTGTCGTGGCAGCGCGCCGCCGAGATTGCCGCCGCCGTTGCCGACGGCCTGGCGGCGGCCCACGGCCAGGGTGTCGTGCACCGCGACGTGAAGCCGGAGAACCTGTTCCTGACAACCGACGGCCGGGTGAAGATCCTCGACTTCGGCCTGGCCACGAGCGGACCGGCGTCAGACCTCGCCGACACGCGCGCGGCGGTCACCGCGCCAGGCTCCGTGCTCGGGACAGTCGGTTACATGGCGCCGGAGCAGGTGCAGGGCTCCGGCGTCGATGGCCGCTCGGATATCTTCGCGCTCGGCGGCGTGCTGTACGAGATGGTCACCGGGCGGCAGGCGTTTGCGAGGCCCACGGCCGCCGAAACGCTGGCAGCGATTCTCGCGGTGCCGGTACCCGACGTGTCGGCCAGCGGCACGGACGCGCCCTCGGAGCTGGGACGCATCATCTCTCGCTGTCTCGAGAAACAGCCGGGTGAGCGTTTCCAGTCTGCCAGCGACCTGGCGTTCGCGCTGCGCGCGCTGCCGAAGACGCGCGCGGATGCCGCAGCGCCCGCCACGCCGCCTGCGACGGCTGGCCCGCCGCCGCGGTCATCCTCGCGGCGGCGCCGCCTGGTGTGGGCGCTGGGCGGAGTCGCGACGGCAGCGCTCGTTGCCGCGGCGGCCATCGCAGCGGTTTCGTTCTGGCCCTGGCGCACCGCGAAGCCGAGCGCGCCGGCGTCCGCCGGCGGTCTCGATCCCGAACGAGTCATCATCGCGGTCTATGCGAACCGGACTGGCGACGCGTCTCTCGACGCGCTGGGCATGCAATTGAGCGACTGGCTCACGCAGAGCCTGGCGCGCATTGGAATCAAGACGGCCATCAACCCCGAAGTGCCGTTGATGGGCGGGCCCGGGCTGCCCCGGTCCGCGCTGGCGAACCAGGGCGACCCGATTCGCGCCCTCGCGGATCGCACCGGCGCCGGGCTCGTCGTCTCGGGCGCCTACTACCGGGACGGCGACGGCCTTCGCGTCCAGAGCCAGATCATCGACCCGGCCACCGGCGCCATCATCGTCACGCTCGATCCGTGCACCAGGCCGCGTGCTCAGACAAGCGACCTCGTCGCAGACGTCTCCAAGGTCGTGATGGGCGGCATCGCGATGCGGTTGAACAAGGCGATCAGCACCGCCTTCCCCCTCGTCGCGGGGATCAGGCCGCCGGCGTACGACGCCTACCTGGAGTGGGCGCAGGGGGCGGTGTCGTTCAGCTCGAACCCCCCGGAGGCGGAGCGCCACCTCCGTCGCAGCGTGGAGCTGGACCCGAACTTCGCCCTGGCCCGGGCCCTGCTGTGCGCCGTGGTCAGGAACCAGGGCCGGTGGGCGGAGGCGGACCAGGTCCTTCGTGTGATCGAGGAGCCAGCCGCCTACAGCCAGGCGACGCCAGCCGAACAGGCCTACATTCGCTACCAGCGCGCGCTCATCGACGGGAACCTCGAGGCCACCTTGGCGGCCGTGCTCGAAACGGAGCGGCTGCTGCCGTCGCCGTCGGGCAAGATGCTCGTAGGCGGCGCGGAAGCGCGCCTCCACCACACGCGAGCGGCGGTCGCGGTGCTGTCGCAGATCCGCGTGGACGACATGCCGTCCGACATCGGCAGCCTGGCATCCAGCTTCCTGAGTCTGCGTGCGGGCCTCCATCACGAACTGGGCGAGTACGACGCACAGCTCGAGATGGCCAGGCTCGGGCAGCAGCACTACAGGGACGTTGCCGCCTTCTTCTCGCAGGAAGCGGGCGCGCTGATCGCGATGGGGCGAGCCGGCGACGTCGACGCGGTCATCGACCGCTGCACGCAGGCCACGGCGCGGTCCGGCGGCATCGGGACCGTGCTCTACCAGACGGCCCGGGAACTGGCGGCCCACGGCCACGCCGACGCGGCCAGGTCCGTCGCCGCGCGTGCGGCGGCCTGGTACAAGAATCGCGTCGAGAGCGCCAAGCCCACGCCTGGCCTGCGTGCGTCGTACGCAAGCGCGCTTCTCCAGGCCGGCGACTGCCCACAGGCGCTCGCCATCCGCCGCGATCTGATGCGGGCAGAGCCCGACAATCTCGGCCACCAGGGCGATTACGCGTGTGCGCTGGTTCTGTGCGGAGGTTCCCGCGACGAAGCGCAGAAGATCGCCGACGCGCTGGGGAAGGCCGACCGGCCGTTCCTGCGCGGCTCCCATCTCTACCAGCGCGCCCGCGTGCTGGCGGCTCTGGGCGACGGCGAGGCTGCCGTGCGGGCGCTGCAGGCGGCTTTCGTGCAAGGGCGCGGCTGGCCCGGCGCCGAGATGCACCTCGACTCGGCGTGGGACCCAATCCGGACCTACCCGCCCTTCCAGGAGTTCATGAAGCCCAAAGGGTAGGCGCCTGGTGCAGGACTCCACAGACGACGGCCCGCAGCCCAGGACCGGATGCCCAGAGTATCCGCTGGGCCCGGAGGGCTCGCACGCAGCCGACATAGCCGAGGTTGTCTACCCGCCCGCTTTGAAACGCGCCCCCAGGACCGCGCGCCGCACGGATTCCCAGCTCGACAGCGGCTCGCACACGCAGAGAAGCGGCGTTGTGCGCCCAGTACCCAAAAGGCCGGCCGGCCGTCGAATTCTGCTCCAGCCTCCGGCCGCACCCAAGCGGACTCGATGGGCCGCTGACCCCGGCGTCCCGGCTACTCGAGGATGTTCCTCATGTAGTCGATGCACTTCTTCGTTTCCTTGGCCGCATCGGAGCCTTCCGGGATCGGATACTCCAGCTCGACGTCG
>Ga0316603_10000637_pt1 | contig 17614 bp, 14 predicted proteins | sample OWC_soil_day10_n_FD_207649 | JGI IMG/M metagenome (GOLD analysis project Ga0316603, IMG submission 207649) | Wetland soil microbial communities from Old Woman Creek delta, Ohio, United States - OWC_soil_day10_noCT | ecosystem: Environmental > Terrestrial > Soil > Wetlands | place: USA: Ohio... | reverse complement strand
AGAGTACCGTCCTGTACGATGAAGGGCGGCATTGGGTACCCGCGCCGTGAGGGTGCGGGTGGTCGTGGGTTTCGTTGGAGGCAGCGATCGCATGAGTGACGACAAGACCCGGCTCGGAATCACGCCCACCGAAGGCAGCGGCGCGCACCCGCGACCGACAGCCGACAAGCACGACGCGAGCGGACCCAACGCGCCGCCCGCGGAGGGCAGCGGTTCGATCCGCCCGCCGCAGGACGCGACGATGGTCCTCGGGGGCAACGGTAGCGGCAACGGCCATGCGCCGATCGCACCGTCGCCGCATGCGACGCTCCCCGGCATCCAGCCGCGGAGCAAGACGCCGTCGAACGCCAGCAACGCCACCATGGTCCTCGGCAACGCGGGGCCCGCTCCGGCCGCGCCCAGTACGTTCCCGCAAGCGACGCCGACGCCCGGCTCGCAGCCGATCCTCTCGACGCCCGGTGCGCAGACGATCCAGGGCAGCGCGCGCGCGAAGCGTCCGTCCGAGGGGCCGTCGAACACCAGTGGTGGTTCGCAGCCCGGCAAGAGCGCGTGGGACACGTTCGATGGCGTGTCGACCGCGGTGCACGCGGTGTCGGCGATGCCGCACCCGGGCGTCCGGATCAACCAGTACGAGATGATCAAGATGATCGGAGAAGGCGGGATGGGGACCGTGTTCCTCGCCCGTGATCTCCGGCTCGGTCGTCGCGTCGCGATCAAGTTCCTCCAGAGCAACCAGCCCGAGCTCACGCAGCGGTTCCTCGTCGAGGCGCGGACCACCGCGCGCTGCCAGCACGACAACATCGTCGTGATCTACGAGGTCGGCGAGCACAACGGCGCGCCGTACATCGTCCTCGAGTTCCTCAACGGCAAGCCGCTGACCGAGTACACGCAGAACGGGCAGAAGCTGCCGTACGCGAAGGCCGTCGAGATGATGTGCTCGATCCTGCGCGCGCTGCAGTGCGCGCACGAGCACGGCATCGTCCACCGCGATCTCAAGCCCGACAACATCTTCGTCATGGAGTCAGGGACCATCAAGGTCCTCGACTTCGGCATCGCGAAAGTCCTCCAGCAGGCGGCGCAGCAGCAAGGCGCCTCGCCGCAGTCATCGGCCGCGATCCGCATGCCGAGCCCGCTCGAGCTCGCGACCGGCACGAACACCAGCTTGACCCGGGTCGGCACGATCATGGGCACGCTGAAGTACATGTCCCCCGAGCAGTGGGGCATCGGCATCGAGATCGATCACCTCACGGACATCTGGGCGTGCGGCGTGCTGCTGCACCGGATGATCTGCGGCCGCCATCCGCTGCACCCGCTCGACGGCAACCAGCTCGTCGTCACCGCGATGCTCGAGCTGCCGATGCCGTCGATGCAGGAGGCCGCGCCGCCGGACGTGCCGCGCGAGCTGATCCAGATCGTCGATCGCTGCCTGCTCAAGATGAAGGAGCAGCGGTGGCAGAGCGCCGACGAGCTGCTGCGCGCGCTCGAGCCGTTCCTCCCGGGACGCCGGATGGCCGAGCTCCAGCTCGACGAGAGCCCGTACGCGGGGCTGTCGTCGTTCCAGGAGTCCGACGCCGGCAAGTTCTTCGGGCGCAACCGCGAGATCGCGGCCATGGTCACCCGGATCCGCGACCGGCCGCTGATGGCCGTCGTCGGCAGCTCGGGCGTCGGCAAGTCGTCGTTCGTGCGCGCCGGCCTGGTGCCCGCGCTCAAGCGCTCGGGCGAGACCTGGGAGACGCTCGTGATCCGGCCCGGCCGCAAGCCGCTCGAGGCGCTCGCGAGCGTGATCCAGCCGATGGTCGCGACGGCGGTGAACCTCGCCGACGAGATGGACGAGCAGAAGAAGCTCGTCGAGACGCTGCGCAAGGAGCCCGGTCACCTCGGTCACGTGCTGCGTGGCCGCGCCCGCCGCGACAACCGCCGCCTCCTCTTGTTCGTCGATCAGTTCGAGGAGCTGTTCACGCAGGTCGCCGAGCCCGAGGAGCGCGCCGCGTTCATGGCGTGCCTGTCCGCGGTCGCCGACGATGCGACGAGCCCGCTGCGCGTCGTGCTCTCGGTCCGCTCCGACTTCCTCGATCGGATCGCGGAGGACCCGCAGTTCCTCGGCGAGCTGACGCAAGGGCTGTTCTTCCTCGGCCCCCCGACGCGCGATGGTCTCCGCGAGGCGATCACGCATCCGGCCGAGCTGGCGGGCTTCCAGTTCGAGCTGCCCGCGACGGTCGAGGACATGCTCGATCACCTCGAGACCACGCCCGGTGCGCTGCCGCTGCTCCAGTTCGCCGCGAGCAAGCTGTGGGACGCGCGCGACAAGGCGCGCAAGATGCTGACCCACTCCGCCTACGCGGCGATGGGCGGTGTCGCCGGTGCACTCGCGAGTCACGCCGATCGCGTCGTCTCGGACCTCGGCTCGACCAAGGCCGCCCTGATCCGCGCGATCCTGATGCGCCTCGTCACGCCGGAGCGCACGCGCGCGATCGTCCCGCTGGCCGAGCTCCGCGAGTTGTCCCGCGAGGTCGGTGAGGTCCAGCGCCTCATCGACCAGATGGTCGATGCGCGCCTGCTCGTCACCCAGACCGTCGAGGGCGGCAAGGGATCGACGGTCGAGATCGTCCACGAGTCGCTCGTCCAGGGCTGGCCGACGCTGCGGCGCTGGCTCGACGAGAACCAGGACGACGCCGTGCTCGTCGATCAGCTGCGCACCGCCGCACGCCAGTGGCACGGCAAGGGCCGCGACGTCGGCCTGCTGTGGCGCGGTGACACCGCCGACGAGGCGAAGAAGTTCCGCAAGCGCTACAAGGGCCCGCTCTCGGATGTCGAGCGCGCGTTCCTCGAGGAGGTCGTCAACTTCGAGACGCTCCAGGCGCGCAAGCGGCGCACCGCCGTGATCGCGGGCTTCGTCACGCTCGGCGCGATCGTCGTCGCCACGATGGTGTTCCTCGTGATGATCCAGAAGTCGCGGACCCAGGCGCGGCGCGCCCAGAAGGATGCCGAGGTCGCGCAGGTCCAGGCCGAGCAGCGGCTCGCCGAGACCCTCCAGGCCCAGCAGGCGCGCGATGCCGCCGAGCAGGGCAAGGTCAAGGCCGAGGAGGCCAAGGCCGTCGTCGACACCAAGCTCGGCACGGCCGAGGAAGACCTCAAGGCGAAGAACGCCATGCTCGAGATCAAGATCCAGGAGGCGCTCGCCTCCGAGGAGAAGGCGCGCGCCGCCGCGGTGCTCGCCGACGCGAGCGCCAGGAAGGCCGAGAAGGCTGCGGCCGAGGCTGCGGTCCAGCGTGACGAAGCCCAGAAGCAACGCGATCGCGCCGACTCCCTGTACCAGCAGGAGAAGGCGCGCGCAGAGCGCATGCAGAAGCAGCTCGGTAGCCCGATCGTCGACGACCTCAAGTAACCGCCCCGGGGACGAACAACTATGATCAAGGTGATCGCTGTGGGACTCAGCCTTGCGCTGAGCTCCGGACTCGCGTCTGCACAACCTACGCCCACGCCCGGCGGGCCCGCTCCCTCCCCCGAGGCGCCGAAGCCGCCGAAGACGCCCAAGACCGACGAGAAGGCGGGGACCGACGAGACCCTGCAGAGCGGCGCTGGCGAACGGCCGTGGGCGGTCGGCGTGACCAAAGAGAACCAACAGTTCGCGCTCTCGAAGTTCCAGGAGGGCAACCTCCAGCTCAACGACGGCCTGTTCGCGAATGCGGCGAAGCTCTACCGCGAGGCGCTCTCCCACTGGGATCACCCCGCGATCAACTACAACCTCGCCCTCGCGCTGCTCAACCTCGATCAGCCGATCGAGGTCTACGACCACCTCGAGAGTGCGATCAAGTTCGGTCCTGGGCCGCTCGAGAAGGACAAGTTCGAGCATGCGAAGGAGTACATGCTGCTGGTCAAGCAGCAGATCGCCGAGGTCGAGGTGTCGTGCAAGAAGCCCGGCGCCAAGGTCTCGGTCGACGGCAAGGAAGTGTTCACCGTCGGCCCCAACGGCGAAGGCGGTTACTTCAAGGGCCGGGTCAAGACCGGCAAGCACACGTTCATCGCCGAGAAGCCCGGCTACAACGCGCAGGTCGACGCACCATACATCGGCCCCGGTGAGCCGTTCCGGATCGAGCTCACGCTCTACACGGCGGACGAGCTGACCCGCTATCGCCGCAAGTGGAACAAGACCTGGGTCCCGTACGCCGTGGTCGGCGGCGGCGTCGCCGTCGGCCTCCTCGGCGGGGCGTTCGCACTGTCGGCCAACTCGAGCTACGACGAGTTCGACACCGAGGTCGCGCGCTGCAACACGGCGAGCATGGGCGTGGGCTGCACCGACGCCAGCGTCATGGAGATCAGGGACAGCGGCGACACCAAGAAGGTGCTCGCCTACGTCGGCTACGGCCTCGCGAGCGCCGCGATCGTGACCGGCGTCGTGATGGTCTACATGAACCGCACGAGCTCGTATCAGATCACCGCGGACGAGTACCGCAAGCAGGAGCGCGACAAGGCGAAGGCCACTCCTGTGTCGATCACTCCAGTCATCGGCCCCGACATGAGCGGCGCGATGTTGCACGGAAGCTTCTAGGAGACCCCATGGCCTCGATCACTCGTATCCTCGCGATCGGCGCGCTGCTGTTCGCCGCTGGCTGTCCCTCCGACCCGGGCGCCATCCTGTGCCCCACCGGCATCCTGTGCCCCGCCGACATGCAGTGCGGCGCCGTCGAAGCGGTGTGCTTGACCAACGGTTGCGGCAACGGCTTCCGTGACGGCGGTGAAGAGTGCGACGACGGCAACATCACCGAGGGCGATGGCTGCTCGGCGATCTGTCGCACCGAAGCCTGCGGCAACAACGTCCTCGACCCGGGCGAGATGTGCGACGACGGCAACGCGACCGGCGGCGACGGCTGCAGCGCGGACTGCCGCTCGAAGGAGATGTGCGGCAACGGCATCACCGACCTCGGTGAGACCTGCGACGACGGCAACCTCGCCAACGGCGATGGCTGCACCGGCACCCCCGTCGAGGTCGGCGGCGTGATGTCGCCAGAGCCGTGCATGTCGCGCGAGGTCTGCGGCAACGGCATCGTCGACTTCCACGTCGGCGAGGTCTGCGACGACAGCAACATGATCAGCGGCGACGGCTGCAACTCCGACTGCCGGTCCGGCGAGGGCTGCGGCAACGGGTTCGTCGACCCCGGCGAGCAGTGCGACGACGGCGATCAGGACAACAACGACACCTGCCTCAACACCTGCAAGGTCGCGGTGTGCGGCGACGGCGTGGTCGATGCCACCGACGAGATGTGCGACGCCGGCACGACCGGCACGCCGGTCGAGACCGCGGCCTGCAACATCGACTGCACCACGCGCAGCTGCGGCGACGGCAAGGTCAACCAGACCGCCGGCGAGCAGTGCGACAACGGCGTCGGCATGAACGGCGACACCCGCAACTGCACCGGCCTCTGCCTCCTCAACATCTGCGGCGACGGCAAGGTCGACAGCCAGCTGCCGGGCACCGAGGCGTGCGACGACGGCAACACGGTCAACACCGACGGCTGCTCGAACGCGTGCGCGCTCGCGAGCTGCGGCAACTCGACCGTCGACAGCGGCGAGCAGTGCGACGACGGCAACGTCGACGACACCGATGCGTGCGTCGCGTGCACCAACGCGGTGTGTGGCGACGGCAAGCTCCGGATGGGCGTCGAGCTCTGCGACGACGGCAACGTGATGAACGGTGATGGTTGCTCGAACACGTGTCGGCCCGAGGGCTGCGGCAACGGCATCCTCGACCCGAACGAGCAGTGCGATGACGGCAACGCTGACAGCACCGATGCGTGCGTCACCGGCTGCAAGATCGCGGTGTGCGGCGATACGTTCATCCGCAGCGGCGTCGAGATGTGCGACGACGGCAACGTGATGAACGGCGACATGTGCTCGAGCCAGTGCCGCCTCGAGGGTTGCGGCAACGGCACGCTCGATCCGGGCGAGGCCTGCGACGACGGCAACATGGTGAGCGGCGACGGCTGCTCGTTCCCGAACTGCACGTTCGAGTCGTGCGGCGACGGCTTCGTCAACAACGGCGAGCAGTGCGATGGCAACGGCGCCGGCGTCGGCGGCGAGACCGCCGCCTGCAACGTCGACTGTACGAACCGGGTCTGCGGTGACGCGAAGGTCAACGCCACGGCGCTCGAGCAGTGCGACGCCGGGACCATCATGGGCGTCAACCAGAACGCCGACAACCGCGACTGCACCGCGGTGTGTCGGATCAACATCTGCACCGACGGCAAGCTCAACTCCGTCGGTCCGACGAACATCGAGACCTGCGACGACGGCAACACGGTCAACAACGACGGCTGCTCGAACACGTGCTCGCTCGCGAGCTGCGGCAATGGCCTGCTCGATCCGATGGAGGACTGCGACGATCTCAACAACCTCAACACCGACGCCTGCGTCGGCTGCAAGAACGCGCGCTGCGGTGACGGCTTCGTCGAGATGGGCATCGAGGAGTGCGATACGATCGCCGTCGGCGGCGTGCCGTGCGCGCCCGCGATGGGCCCGACCCCGGGCTGCATGCTCCAGGTCTGCGGCAATGGCATCGTCGACGCCGCGATCGGCGAGCAGTGCGACGACGACAACACCACCAACAACGACGGTTGCTCGGGCACGGTCGACGGGCCCGTCGGCAAGTGCCGCTTCGAGAGATGCGGCGATGGCGTCGTCAACAACGGCGAGCTCTGCGACCGTCTGCTGTCGCCGGCGACCTGCAACGCCGACTGCACACCGTCGGACTGCGGAGACAACAAGGTGAACCACGCCGCGGGTGAGCAGTGCGACGACGGCAACACGTCGAGCAACGATGGCTGCTCGGGGACCGAGCTGGATCCGACACGACCGAAGTGCAAGTTCGAGAAGTGCGGCGACGGCATCATCCAGGCCGTGGTCGGCGAGCAGTGCGACGATGCGAACGGAGCATCGGGCGACGGCTGCTTCAACTGCCGGACCGAGACGTGTGGCAACGGCATCCTGAACGTGGGTGAGCAGTGCGACGATGGCAACGCCACGGGTGGCGACGACTGCGTCAGCAACAGCGCTGCACCGGCCACGTGCAAGATCGCGCGCTGCGGCGATGGCATCACCCAGACCATCGGACAGCACATCGAGCTGTGCGACGACGGCGATGGGATGAACGGCGTCGGTGGCTGCGACAACAACTGCAAGCCGACCGGCTGCGGCAACGGGATCATCACCCTCGGCGAGGTCTGCGATGACGGGAATCTCCTCAACGGGGACGGCTGCGAGGCCAACTGCACGATTGCCAGCTGCGGCAACAGCATCATGGATCCCGGCGAGCTGTGCGACGACGGCAACGCGGTCAACGGCGGCATGTCGGGCGATCTGTGCGACGCGAACTGCAAGCCGCCCGGCTGTGGCAACGGGTTCAAGGTCGCCGCCGAGGAGTGCGATGACGGCAACCCGACGAACGGAGATGGCTGCAGCATGAACTGCACGATCGAGCGCTGTGGCAACGACATCGACGACACGGGCGAGACGTGCGACGACGGCGCGCTCAACGCCGCGCCGTGCGCGTACAACACGGCGACCTGTTCGAGCTGCAACGCGACGTGCAGCGGCATGGCCACGGTGATCGGCCAGTACTGCGGCGACTCGGTCGTCAACGGTCCGCTCGGGGTCGAGGACTGCGACCGCGGGCTGGCGGCGAGTGGCGGCGCGAACGGCGCGCTCTGCCCGTACGGCAATCCGACGTGTGCGGACCGCTGCAGCGCGACGTGCGACAGCGTGGCGTCGAGCCCGACCGGTGGCCCGTACTGCGGCGATTCCAATGTGGATGCGCCGTACGAGCAGTGCGAGGGCGCGCCGGCCGCCTGCGGCTACGGCTTGACGTGCACGACGACCTGCTTCAACTGCCACTTCTTCACGGTGATCGGGCCGTTCTGCGGTGACGGCGCGATCTCGAATGGCGAGGTCTGCGACTCGACCAACCTCGCCGGACAGACCTGCGCGAGCCTGGGGTTCGGAGCGACGGGAACGCCAGCCTGCAGCGCTGGCTGCAACATGATCACGACGGGCAGCTGCGCACCGTAGCGCCCGGACTGGGCCGCGATTTGTGCACCGCAGCATATTTGCTGCGGTGCACAATCGTGGTATACGGCGGCCATGCAGCTCTCCGCACTGAAGATCATCGTCACCGGTGCCGCCCAGGGAATGGGCGCGCACTTCGCTCGCCGCCTCGCCGAGGCCGGTGCTCAGGTCGCCGCCGGCGATGTCCTCGAGGAGGGGCTCGCGCAGCTCGCCGAGTCGACCAAGGGCCTCCCGGGCAAGGTCCACACCCGGAAGCTCGACGTCTCCAACGAGGGGGACGTCGGCGCGTTCGTCGACTGGGCGTACGGCGCGATGGGCGGCCTCAACGGCCTCATCAACAACGCCGGCATCCTGCGCGACGGGCTGCTCGTCAAGAAGGACAAGACGACCGGCGAGATCACGAAGCTGTCGAAGGAGAAGTGGGACGCCGTGATCGGCGTCAACCTGACCGGCGCGACGTTCATGGTCCGCGACACGGTCGCCAAGATGGTCGCCGCCGAGCAGAAGCCGGGCGTGATCGTCAACATGTCGTCGATCGCGCGCCACGGTAACCGTGGCCAGTCGAACTACGTGTCGGCGAAGGCCGCGCTCGCGGCGAACACGCTGACGTGGTCGCGCGAGTTCGCGTCGTTCGGCGTGCGCGTCGGTGCGGTGGCGCCGGGCATGATCGAGACCCCGATGACGCAGGGGATGAACCAGAAGGCGCGCGACGCGCTGGTGGCGAACATCCCGGTCGGCCGGATCGGCCTGCCGGAGGACATCTGGGTCGCCGTGAAGTTCGTCCTCGAGTGCGAGTACTTCAACGGCCGCACGATCGACGTCGACGGCGGCCTCGCGATGTGACCCGCTACTGGACCGCGAACGAGACGGTGCCGATCGGGGCACCGTCCGCGGTCTGGACCTCGACCTCCCAGCTGCCGGCCTTCGGGATCGTGCGGCGGGACTGGGTCGACCACTTCTTGCTGCCGACGTTCAGGGTCGCGGTCCACACGGCCTTGCCGTCGCGCTTCCACACGTGCTTGACGCTGCCCTCGGCGCCGGTCACGCGCGACCACACCCACACGGTGGTGCCGGCGGGGAACGTCGCCGCCTCGCCGACGACCTCGCGCTTCTCGACGCCGGTGCCGGCCTTGACCTCGGCCGTGACGTCGGACGGCGGCGCCGGCCTCGGCGCATCGGGGTTCGGCTGCGCCGCGACGGGCGGTGCGGGCTTCGCCTCCTCCGCGAGGGCGATGCCGGAGAACGCGAACAGCGAGAGCGCGAGGCAGATCGTCTTCATGGTCAGGTAACGCGGAGCCGGTACCCGGCTATTCGCGGGCAATCAGCCGCGCCAGGCTCCGGATGCCATCGGCGACGCGGTCGGACCACGGGACAGCCGACGTGACAGCTGGGGCGCCATGGAGGGAGATCCGGCACGGCCGCTCGGGACTGGTCCGCCGTCCCGTTCCATGGCTCTGTACTGGTCGCGGGATGTTGTCACCATGAAGCGCAAGACCGCGTCGGCCGGTGCTCCCTCGCTTCGCACGGCGATCGATCCGCGGCTCGTGCTGAGCCTCGCGGCTGTCTACGTGATCTGGAGCTCGACGTACCTCGCGATCAAGATCGCGATCCACGACCTGCCGCCGCTGCTCATGGCGAGCATGCGGTTCCTGGCGGCGGGCGGGGTGATGCTCTTGATCGCGCGGCGGCGTGGCACGCCATGGCCGCGCATCCGCGACTGGGTGCGCATCGCACCGATCGGCCTGTTGCTGTGCGTCGGCGGCAACGGGTTCGTCTCGCTCGGTCAGCAGTCGGTGTCGTCGGGCGGCACGGCGGTCGTGTGCGCGACGATGCCGCTGTGGGTCGGCGTGCTCGGCGCGTTCGGAGGCGAGCCTCCGAGCCGGCGCGAGTGGGTCTCGCTCGCCGTCGGGTTCGTCGGGATCCTCGTGCTGATGGGCGGACCGACGCTCTCCGGCAAGCCCGAGCACATCGCGTTCGTGATCCTGTCCCCCGCATGCTGGGCGCTCGGCTCGGTGATCTCCCGGCGCCTGAGCGGCCCGATCGCCAGGGACGTCTTCATGCTCCCGGCGATCGAGATGCTGACCGGCGGCGTCGCGCTGTTCGCCGTCGGGATGCTCCGCGGCGAGCGGATCCCTCTCGATGCGAGCGCGACGTCGTGGATCGCGGTCGGGTACCTGTGGCTGTTCGGATCGCTCATCGGGTTCACCGCGTACAACTGGCTGCTGCGCAACGCGCGGCCCGTCGTCGCGACCAGCTACGCGTACGTCAATCCGATCCTCGCGGTGATCCTCGGCGCCGTGATCTCCGGCGAGGCGCTTGGCTGGACCACGCTGGTCGCCAACATCCTGATCGTCGGCGCCGTCTGGCTCGCGCTGACCCGGTCCCGGTCCGCCTAGCCGCCAAAGTGGCGCAACGGAGCCGGGTTAGCTACCCTTCACCGGATGTTCCGCCGCCTGCTCGTCGTCTGCCTCGCGGGCGCGTTCCTCGCCACGACGCCGGCCTGCGGCGGCACCGACAAGCCGACCAAGTCCGCGAAGGACAAGAAGAAGAAGAAGAGCGACAAGCGCTCGCTGCTCGCCCAGGCCCGCGATGAAGCGGAGAACGGCGAGACCGATGACGCGGACGAGGCCTACGCCGCGGCATACGAGGCCGATCCCGAGTTCGACATCCTCGAGGAGCGCGTCGACTTCCTGATCCACGCCGGTCGCGTGAGCCGCGCGCAGGACGTCGCGAAGGAGTACTACGACAAGAAGGCGACCGATCCGCAGGGGTATCGCCTGTACGCCGAGACGCTCCTCGCCGGGAACAAGGGCCAGGAGGCCCTCGAGATCGCCGACCAGCTGATCTCGCTCAACGAGGACGATCCGATCGGCTACGAGAAGCGTGGCCGCGCGCTGCTGATCCTCGAGAAGAACCAGGAGGGTGTCGACGCCCTCCGCAAGGCCGTGCAGCTCGACACCAAGAACGCGACGTTCCACATGGCGCTCGGCAGCGCCCTGCACAAGCTCGGCGAGATCAACGAGGCCGCCCTCGAGTTCCGCGCCGCGCTCAAGAATGCGCCCGACGACGCCGAGGCCCACGTGCTGCTCGGGATGGCGCTGCGCGACCAGAACGAGCTCGACGAATCGCGCCAGTACCTCGACAAGGCGCTCGAGCTCGACAAGAACAGCGGCCGCGCGTACTACGAGCTCGGCATCCTGCTCAACCGCCAGGGCAAGCAGGCCGACGCCGAGGTCGCGCTGTCCAAGGCCGTGCAGAAGTCTCCGAACGAATCGCGGTTCTGGTACACGTACGGCGAGATCTTTCGGGTGCAGGAGCGGTTCGAGGAGGCGATCACCGCGTACCGCAAAGCCGTCGATCTCGAGCCGCCCTATGGCAAGGCGATCGCGAAGCTCGGCCTGTTGCTCGTGGAGCGCAAGCAGTTCGACGAGGCCGAGACGTTCCTGATCTCGAGCATCCGCAAGGACACGCGGAACCCGGTCAACTACCTGCACCTCGGGGCGGTCTACGCGGCGAAGAAGAAGTACCGCCTCGCGATCGAGAACTTCCAGAAGTTCCTCGACCTGGCACCGAAGAACGATCCAGACCGCAGCCGCGCCCGGGACGCGATCAACGAGCTCAAGCGCCGGTAACGGGCCCGAGCCGGTCCCTCCGCGAGCGGATGTTCATCCGTTATCGTTGACAGGTTCTCCGCTCGGGGGTAACCATATCCGTTATGACGGATGCGGTGCCACAGCTCGAGGGACAGCGCGCCGAGGACATCCTCCGGTGGGCGAGCCGCGAGTACGGTCCGAAGCTGACCTTCGCCGCTGCCCTCGGCGCGGAGTGCTGCGTGATCATCGACCTGGTCGCGCGCCACGCGCTGCCGATCGATCTGTTCACCCTCGACACCGGTGTGCTGTTCCCGGAGACCTACGCGCTGTGGCGCGCCCTCGAGGACCGCTACGGCGTGCGGATCCGCGCGGTCCGTCCCGAGCAGACGATCGACGCCCAGGCCGTCGCCCACGGCCCGGCGCTGTGGGAGCGCGACCCGGATCGCTGCTGCGACCTGCGCAAGGTCCGGCCGCTGCGCGGTGCGCTCGCGGGGTTCAGCGCGTGGATCACCGCGATCCGCCGCGACCAGACCCCCGAGCGTAGGGCCGCGCAGATCGTCGAGGACGATCGCAAGTTCGGCTTGACCAAGATCAACCCGCTCGTCGCGTGGACCCACGACGACGTGTGGGCGCACATCTACGCGAACGACGTCCCGACCAACGTCCTCCACCAGCGCGGGTACCCGTCGATCGGATGCCAGCCGTGCACGTCGGCCGTCGCGCCCGGTGAAGACCCGCGCTCGGGGCGCTGGCGCGGCGCCGCGAAGCAGGAGTGCGGCCTGCACCTGGCGCCGCCCGACGAGGAGGGCGCATGACCGCGCTCTATCCCGCGTTCCTCAAGCTCGATGGCCTCCCCGTCGTCGTCGTCGGTGGGGGCCCGGTGGCCGCCGGCAAGCTCGACGGGCTGCTCGTCGCGGGCGCACGGATCACCGTGATCGCGCCCCGGATCGCGCAGGACATCCGCTCCCGCGCCGGCGTGATCCTGATCGAGCGCGCGTTCCTTGCCAGCGATCTCGACGGGGCGCGCTGGGTCGTCGCGGCCGCGCCACCCGACATCAATCGCGAGGTCGCCGCCGCGGCAACGGCGCGCGGCCTGTTCGTCAACGCGGTCGACGACACGGCATCGGCGACCGCGTACCTCGGCGGCGTGGTCCGTCGCGGGAGCCCCGATGCCGCGGTCGTCGAGATCGCGATCTCGACCCGCGGCGTCGCCCCGGCTCTCGCTGGCTTGCTCCGCGAGGCACTCGACGCCGTGCTGCCCGCGGATCTCGACCGCTGGATCGAGATCGCGAAGGCGGAGCGCAGCGCGTGGAAGCACGCCGGCGTGCCGATGGCGCAGCGCCGACCGCTCCTCCTCCAGGCCCTCAACCGGATCTACGCGCGCAAGGAGCCCGAGCGACGCCCGTTGCTCCTGCGCGCGATCGATCGCCTCTACCCGAACGGATGGTCCGCATGACCGGCTTCGTCTCTCTCGTCGGTGCGGGCCCCGGGGACCCGGAGCTGCTCACGCTGCGCGCCCTGCGCCGCCTGCGCGATGCGGATCTCGTCCTCAACGACGCGCTCGTCCAGCGCGATCTCCTCGAGCTCGCGCCGAAGGCGCAGCGGTTCTACGTCGGCAAGCGCGCCGGCCGTCACTCGATCGATCAGGAGGGCATCCACCGCCTGTTGATCCGCGCCGCCAGACGCGGCCAGCGCGTCGTGCGCCTCAAGTGTGGGGACCCGTTCGTCCTCGGTCGCGGCGGCGAGGAAGCGCTCGCGCTCGAGGCCGCGGGCGTCGCGTACGAGATCGTTCCCGGCCTCAGCTCCGCGCTCGCGGCTCCCGCGCTCGCCGGCATCCCGGTCACCCATCGTGGGCTCGCGTCGGGCTTCGCCGTCGTCTCGGGTCATGCCGAAGCGGCGTACGCGCCGAGCCTCGACGGCATCGCACCGGGTTCGCTCACCCTCGTCGTGCTGATGGGGATCCGTACCCGCGGCGCGATCGCGGCACGCCTGGTCGCCCGTGGCTGGTCGCCGACCACACCGACGGCGATCGTCTACGGCGCCTCGCACCCCGAGAGCCTCACGTGGATCGGCGATCTCGCGTCGCTCGGGGAGGCGTCGTTCGCGACCGAGCTGCCCGGCATCATCGTCGTCGGTGACGTCGTGTCGCTCGCGTCCCAGATCGGCACCGCACAGGTGCGGCCGGCCGTCGCCGCGCGATCGGTACCCCGATGACGGCCTCCTCCACTCACTGGATCGTGACCGGGAACTTCACCGAGGACGGTGCGGTCGCCTGGCGGCGTCCCGACGGCACGTGGTCCCGCCGCATCGCGGACGCGGGGCTCGTCGTCGACGAGGAAACCGCCAAGGCCCTGTCGACCACCGCGCGCGCGACCGAGCAGCGCGAGATCTGCGAGCCGTACGGCATCGAGGTCCAGGTCGACGGAGACACGATCGATCCCCTGACCGCCCGTCAACGCATCCGCGCCAACGGACCCACGATCCAGCTGCGACGACCGGACTGAGCCATGTACCAGTACGACGACCACGACCGCCGCATCATCACCGACCGCGCCCACCAGTTCCGCGGCCAGGTCTCGCGACGCCTCTCCGGCGAGATCACCGAGGAGGAGTTCAAGCCCCTGCGGCTCCAGAACGGGCTGTACATGCAGCTCCACGCGTACATGCTGCGCGTCGCGATTCCGTACGGTTTGCTCGGCTCGGCGCAGGTGCGAAAGCTCGCGCACATCGCGCGCACGTACGACCGGGGCTACGGCCACCTCACGACGCGGCAGAACCTCCAGTACAACTGGCCGAAGCTGACCGACGTCCCGGCGATCCTCGACGAGCTCGCGAGCGTCGAGATGCACGCCGTGCAGACCAGCGGGAGCTGCATCCGCAACATCACGGCGGATCACTTCGCCGGCATCGCGCGTGACGAGCTCGAGGATCCGCGCCCGTACTGCGAGATCCTGCGCCAATGGTCGACGTTCCACCCCGAGTTCGCGCACCTCCCACGCAAGTTCAAGATCGCGGTCACCGGTGCACCGGGCACCGACCGCGCAGCCGTCCGGTTTCACGACATCGGGCTGCGCATCGTCGAGAATGCGGCCGGCGAGCGCGGCTTCGAGGTGATCGTCGGCGGCGGGCTCGGACGTACGCCGATGATCGGCGAGGTGATCCGCGAGTTCCTTCCCAAGCGCCACCTACTCTCGTTCATCGAGAGCATCCTGCGCGTCTACAATCTGCACGGGCGCCGCGACAACAAGTACAAGGCCCGGATCAAGATCCTGGTGTCGGCGCTCGGCATCGACGAGTTCCGGCGCCGCGTCGAGGAGGACTGGGAGGCGTCGCGGACGCCCGAGCTCGAGCTGGCCGACGAGGAGGTCGCGCGCGTCAGTGCGTTCTTCGCGCCGCCGCCGTACGAGACCCTGCCGGCGAATGATCGGGTCGACGGGCTCGTGCTCGGACGCGATCGCGAGCTCGGCAACTGGGTCCGCAACAACGTCGTCGCACACAAGGTGCCGGGATACAGCGCCGTGGTCATCTCGGTGAAGAAGCCTGGCATCCCACCGGGCGATGTCTCCGACACCCAGCTCGACGCCATCGCAGACGTCTCCGATCGGTACTCCTTCGGCCACGTGGTGGTGACCCACACGCAGAACCTGGTGCTGCCCGACGTGAAGACCTCCGAGCTGCCGCGCCTGCACGCGGAGCTCCGCGCGCTCGACCTCGGCGAGGCGAACGCCAACAAGCTGACAGACGTGATCACGTGCCCCGGGCTCGACTACTGCGACCTCGCGAACGCGCGCAGCATCCCGCTCAGCCTCGAGATCGCGCAGCGGTTCGATCGCATCGACTACCTGAACGACGTGGGTGACGTCAGCATCAAGATCAGCGGGTGCATCAATGCCTGCGGCCACCACCACGTCGGCAACATCGGCATCCTGGGGATCGACAAGCGGGGCGAAGAGTTCTACCAGCTCATGCTCGGGGGCAGCCCGGGCAACGACGCGTCGATCGGGAAGATCCTCGGGCGTGCCCTCGCCCAGGACGAGATCGTCGACGCGGTCGAGAAGGTGCTCGGCCGCTACCTCGAGGCTCGCGAGTCGCCCGACGAGCGCTTCCTCGAGACCGTCCGCCGCGTCGGGTTCGACCCGTTCAAGGAGGCGGTGTACGGCACGACGGACTCGCTCGAGGCCGCGGGAGACTCGCCGTGAGGATCATCCGCGACCGGGCGATCGTCGAGGACGACTTCGTGCGCGTGCCGGATGGCGCCGAACCGCCCGCCGGCGCGAAGCCGATCGTGCGGCTCGCTGACTTCATCGTGGCACGCGAGGAGTTGCTGGCACGCCATGCCGCCGTCGGCGTCCAGGTCTCGCCCGACAAGCTGCCCGCGGACATCCCCGACCTGCAACGCCTGGCGCTGATCGCGATCGAGTTTCCACGCTTCACCGACGGTCGGGGCTACTCCGTCGCTCGCATGCTGCGCCAGCGGCACGCGTATCGCGGCGAGCTGCGCGCGGTCGGCTGGGTGCTGCACGACCAGCTGCAGTACCTCGAGCGGTGCGGCTTCAACGCGTTCGAGCTCCAGCCCGGGAAGCCCCTCGACAGCGCACTCGGTGCGTTCGGCGAGCTCTCCGTGACGTACCAGGCGGCCGTCGACGAACCGCGACCGCTCTACCGGCGGCGGTGACTGACGATCAGCGCGACGTCTTCACGTTCGGGCGTGTCGCGTTGAAGAGGATCCCGAACAACCCCGCCGCGGCGAGGACCGCACCGGCGACCAGGGTGCCTGTGAGAGGCGCCTCATACGGGCACGGCATCCCGGGACCGGCCACGCACATCTCGCTCGAGCTGGTGAGGTCGAGGGCGATCACGGCGCCACCGCCGAGCATCAGGATCGTGTCGCCGACGTAGGACCACCGCTTGGCGGACTTGTTGTAGCCGAAACAGCCGGTGACGAGCGCGGCGGTCGCGAGCACAGCGAGCGCTCTGTTCGAGGTTCCCATCCCACCCCCAGGGTACCGCACCACACGATCGATCGCGAAAGGCCCCCGCCGGGATTTCGGTTTCGGCCAGATTTCGCGATCCTCGTGCGCCAGTGAGTCAGCGGTCCCCGCTTCTGCCGATGTTCCTGATCGTCCTCGTGGACGTGCTCGGGTTCACGATCGTCATCCCGCTGCTGTCGCTGTACGCCGAGCGGTTCGGAGCGAGCCCGCTGGTCGCGACGCTGATCGTCTCGTGCTACGCGGCGAGCTCGCTGATCTCGACGCCGATCCTCGGCAAGCTCTCCGATCAGTACGGTCGCCGTCCCCTGCTCCTGATCAGCCAGGCCGGGACGTGCGCCGGCTTCATCCTCCTCGGGTTCTCGACGGCTCTGTGGATGGTGTTCGTCGGCCGCATCCTCGACGGGCTCACGGCCGGCAACCTGTCGCTCGCCCAGGCGTACATCTCCGATCACACGGCGCCCGAGAACCGCGCCAAGGCGTTCGGCGTGATCGGCATCGCGTTCGGCATCGGCTTCATGTTCGGACCCGCGCTCGGCGGGGCGCTCGGCGAGTACGGGATGCACTACCCCTTCCTCGTCGCCGCGGGCCTGTCCGCGCTGTCGATGGCGTGCACGTACTTCCTGCTACCGCGGGAGGAGGGCAAGGTCCCGGCCGCGGAGGTCGTCGGCCCGGGCGGGCGCCGCCCCAGCGCCTTCGACATCGCCTCGTACGCCGAGTACTTCCGCCGCCCCGAGCTGCGGGGCCTCTACCTCCAGTTCTTCCTGTTCTCGTTCGCGTTCTCGCTGTTCTTCAGCGGCTTCGCGCTGTACGCGGAGCGCCGGTTCGTCACCACGCACTTCGACACCGCGCTGATGAAGACCGTGCTCGAGCCGTGGAGTGCGCGCGAGGTCGGCTACCTGTTCGCGTACTCCGGGCTGATCGGGATCCTGTGGCAGGGCGGCCTGATCGGGCGCCTGGTCAAGCGGTTCGGCG
>Ga0316603_10000636_pt1 | contig 17645 bp, 15 predicted proteins | sample OWC_soil_day10_n_FD_207649 | JGI IMG/M metagenome (GOLD analysis project Ga0316603, IMG submission 207649) | Wetland soil microbial communities from Old Woman Creek delta, Ohio, United States - OWC_soil_day10_noCT | ecosystem: Environmental > Terrestrial > Soil > Wetlands | place: USA: Ohio... | reverse complement strand
GAGCTTGAAGAGGTCATGATTGCCTTTCTGGAGAAGCGCATTGACATTCTGATTTCAACCAAGATCATCGAATCCGGTCTGGACATTCCGAACGTCAACACGATTATAGTCAACCGGGCTGATCATTTCGGGATGGCTGAGCTCTACCAGTTACGTGGCCGGGTTGGGCGATCCAATGTACAGGCATTTGCCTACCTTCTCACACCCCCTGTCTCTGTGCTTGCCAAACCAACGCTTCAGCGGTTGCAGGCATTGCAGGAGTTTACGGAGCTCGGATCCGGGCTCAACCTGGCGATGCGCGATCTGGAGATCCGGGGTGCTGGCAACCTGCTCGGTAGCGAGCAGAGCGGATTCATTGAGATGATGGGATTTGAAACGTACACGCGGCTTCTGGATGAGGCGGTCCACGAGTTGAAGCAGGAAGAATTCCGGGATCTGTTTCCGGAGGAACCTCCACGTACAGGAACCGGGCGGGATGTGGTAGTCGAAACCGAGCTGGAGGCATTCATTCCTGGCACCTACATCGCGCACGAGGCCGAACGGCTCACGATCTACCGCCGGCTGTACGGACTCACGAGCCGTGAGCAGCTTGAAGAAGTGGGCAATGAGCTTCGCGACAGGTTCGGCCGTATTCCCCCACAGGTGGAGGCGCTATTCGGTGTGATGCGCATGAAGTTGCTTGCTGCGGGGTTGGGGTTACCCAAGCTTCATCTGGACACGGAACGCCTGGAAGTCCACTTCCCTCCGCAGACTGATACGCAATTCTATGAAGGAGAGCATTTCCAGCGACTGATGACGCGCATCTCACAGCAGCGCGGCAAAGGGGTGCGTCTTCTCCAGACAGAGAACCTTCTCAAAGCGATTTTCCCCTTCAAGGGAAGCGTGGACACGGCATTGGCAGTCAACGCTGGAATTGAGTTCCTCAGTGATCTCGCCACAACTGCCGCGGTTCCTCCTACTGCAGGTTAAACCCTCCACTCGTGACGTTGTCCTTGCGCCCGAAGAGCGTACAGGGCACAGGATGTCTGCTTGTTTGACTTTTTCACCGGTTCGTACACCAGCTTGACTTTCTCACGGGTTCGCACAATATTGCGAGCACCTTTCTGTTTTGTCTGCAGTCCCGGAGACACCCGGGGGAATCACGCAGATGGAAATCACCGATTTGCGAAAAGCCCGCACGACTTCGTCTTTGATGGAATCCCCAGCCGGCGGCACTATTCGGAACAGAGTGTTCGGCAGGTTATTGACTGTGCAATGGAGGCGGCCGGAATACGGAAACGGGCGACGGCGCATACGCTACGGCACTCCTTTGCGACGCATCTCCTGGAGGCAGGGACGGATCTCCGGTACATTCAAGAATTGTTGGGGCATAGCAGCAGCCGGACGACGGAGATTTACACGCATGTCAGCCGTGGAGTTTTGGGCCGGATTGAAAGTCCGCTGGATCGTGCGGCAAAAAGTGCAGCAACCGAAAGATGAACAGCAATCACGCAACAACGCGGCTATCACACAAGCAGGCTCAGCTACACGCAACGGATTGTGCGGATAGCATGTAGTTAGGCGCCACGCAGCTTCACTGCAGACTATAAGGGCGAGAAGAATGTTCATCCGGATTGGGAGAATGTTATGATTCATTCTGTTGCGCTTCTCTTTGTATATCTCGCGTGCAATAATACAGACGACAAACCCGCCAGAATTCTCAGCATCCCAGACATCCACACTTACGGGCACAAGTATGTTTCCTGGTTCTATTCGGAGCGGTTGGATTCCCTAATCAACTGCATAGTTGACAAAGAACAGGGTGCCCAGAATGCAAGGGAGTTCAGACGCAGGGTGGATACTCAATTCGGACGAGAGACAGAGTTGCTTAGCGAACGTGCTGGTAGATCGATATCGCAATCGAATCGGTACTATTACGTCCGATACTGTAGGTTTAGCAAGATCAAACAGCCCGTGCAGATAGAAATCACCTTTGACAGTAACGACAAGGTCTTTCAGTTCTTAGTGGAAGTGCTCCCTAGAGAAGCTCCAACTAGATTTTCCGGATACAAGACAAAGGCCAGGCTACGCTTACCCTTTAACGGCCAATGGTACGTGGCCGCAGGCGGATTTAGTATCAATACGAATCATCATGCTGTCTCAACTGACCAGAGGTTCGCCTACGATTTTCTCATCAAAAAAGATGGATTCACTTTCCAAAACGATGGCACCCTAAACAACAACTATTTCTGTTTTGACAAACAAGTTGTATCTCCTGGGGCCGGTATGGTTGTCGAAGTAATGAATGACATATATGAGAACAAACCCGGTGAATTATCACGTGGCGCGGGGAACTACATAATCATAGATCATGGAAACGGCGAATTTTCAGTTCTGGCTCATCTAAAGAGAGCTTCGATTGTGATTAGACCTGGAGACAAAGTGGAAATCGGTCAACTCCTTGGACGTTGCGGCAATTCCGGACATGCAGCACAACCACATTTGCATTATCATTTGCAGAATTCTCCCGTCATTTTCAGGGGCGAAGGACTGCCAGTTCAATTTCAATCATATTTGGTTAATGGGAAGGAAATTGAACGGGGTGAACCACTTTGGAACCAATACGTCATGAACAATTAAGATACCAGTGCAGATGCCGTATAGCGCTTATGGTCGCTGCGTGGCGCCTAACACGCCCAACAACGACGCTCCAGCATTTGAAGTGGATCATAATTGTCGCTCCATTGTGCCGTTTCGCGTGTTATCAAGAACACATGCATAGCTCGCGGCACAACGGCGTTGTTGAGCGAGACGTTATGCGCCATTAGGTGACTCATATGAGACTGATTGCAAAACTCCTGTTTTTGGTACTGTCGTCGGTCGGTAGTGCTCAGACCATCGATACGCTCACCATCAAATACTCAGAATCGAAGTACGACTCTACCCTCTACAAACGCATCGTCAAGCACGATCCGAAAGCACATATTTACCACGTAACAGACACCTACCTATCAGGCCAAATCGCCTTGAAAGGAGATTACCTATCGATTGACCCAACTGTAAAGGAAGAATTCTGGAACTACCATCAAACACACATTAAACACGGGTATTTCAGAAAATGGTACGACAACGGACAATTGGAATGGGAAGGGTTATTCGACAATGGATTGATACAGGGGAAGGTAACGTCATGGTACCGAAACGGGCAGCTCAATTTCACGGGAGAGTATAGGCATGGGATGCAACACGGATCGTTCACGTACTACGACGAGAACGGCAAGTTGCACTACCGGGCAGATTTCGAAAACGGATCAACTATCCGGCCAGTAACGGCCCGATATGATTATTTGACCTACCTCCCGAAGGATTACGAGGTAAACGTCTCAACAATATGGCCTACGATCATTTTCTTGCACGGCGGCTCAAGTCGAGGGAGCGATTTGAAGAGAGTGAAAGCGAATGGCATCCCGGACAGGCTTGAAAGGGGAAAGAACATTCCTTTCATCGTTATAGCACCTCAATGTCCTCTAGATAAGCGGTGGGAAACTGATGATTGGTTTGACGTGCTATATACTGAGATCACGGCTCGATATCGGATCGACACAAACAGGATCTACCTGACTGGATTGAGTTTGGGAGGATCTGGAACCTGGTATCTAGCGATGAAGCATCCCACGACATTTGCAGCAATTGCCCCAATCAGCGGGAAGACATCACACATTCAGTTCATATCGGATAGCGCGTGCAAGCTGGCCGGAACGCCCATATGGATGTTCCACGGCAAGGACGACGAGATTGTGGACGTCAAAGAGACCCACCAAATCGCTGGGAGACTTGATCAGTGCAATGTTCACTACTCACTCTCAATTTTTGATGGCCATAAGCATTGGCAGACATCATGGGAAGTGTACGGCGACGACAAGATTTACAGCTGGTTTCTCGAGTGTAGGAGACACCAAACAAAATAAATCACCTAACGGCGCATAACACGCCGCACCACGTCGCACACTCATTTGTAAAGGCGAAGATGAAGCGTTGTTTGGCGTGATAAGTTGTGTGCGCTCAACGGCTCGCTCATTTGACAGAAAAGCGTAGTGCTCGCCGTTGCGTGGTGCGGCGAGACGTCAGGCGCAACGCAGCCTACCCATAACTCGGGACACTCGCATAGCCACAATCGTTAACATCCCTGAGTAATCATGAAGAACAAATACTCGTTGATCAACCACCTAGGAATTGTATGTACGTTGTTGCTCTTCACCTCAGCCAATTGTTCTCGAGGACATAGAGCACCGCCAGAATATGAAGGGCTGAAGGTCCAAGTCGATCCCACAATGGAATTGTTCTGTACCATCCATCGCCTGGCTGACACTGGCCACGATACTCCCGAGGAGCTTCCCAAATATATCGACGATATCGAGGACTGTTTTGGCCACTTCCGGAGTCACCGAGCTGTAAAGTTGGCAAAGACGCTATGGGAAACACATCGTATCAATGTAAGTGCCCTTACAACGCTCTCTGTCTACCTTGGCCCTCCTCCGGATCTCACCCCTCGAAACTCACTCGATCCACTCCCTTCGGAGCTTGACGCTCGTTGGACCGCCGACGTCGTCCCGGAGCTTATCGACGCCGCAAGGGGATTCTCCACGGATGCAAAATTCATGGATTTCTATCATCGTCAGGAGCAACTCTACAATCGTGCTGCGTCAGATCTCAAGGAATGCCTCGATGACGAGAACATGCTATCATGGTTCCAAGGCTACTTCGGTTATATGCCAAACAACTTCTCCGTCATCATAGGTATGCAGACGGGCTGGGGCAACTACGGGGCAAGCATAACTCGTCGGGATAGCACAAGAGAATTCTTTTCTATCATCGGTGCCCACTCTCCATTCTTCTGGAGTGAAATACCAAGATTCTCAAGCAGTGACCTCATGCCGATTGTCGTACATGAATTCTGTCATTCTTTCATAAATCCGCTTGTTCAGAATCAACGCGAACTTCTGAAAGAAGCGGGCGAGTTCTTGTATCCGTACCATCAACGTGCACTCTCAAAGGGAGGAACCCTTAGGTGGGATCAGATGATGAACGAATACATTGTCCGCGCTTGTGTCATTCGCTACTTCGTCGCCAGGAACGACGCGAAATCGGTCAGCCGGCAGATCCAAAATGACGAGAGAAATGGATTCTCATGTATAAGGGCACTTGCTCAATCATTTGAAGAATACGAGATGAAGCGAGACACATTTCCTGATTTCAACTCCTTTCTTCCTCGGATAGCAAGCCATTTCAGAGAATTCGCCATTTCCTTTAGGAACAAACCGCACTAGTGATGTACGACGACTTGGCCGAAGTCCTATGGACGGCTGCGCTGCGCCTAACAAACGCCAAACCCGCGCTCGCACGCTGGATAGGCGATGTTGAAACAAGGATTGGCTAGATCTAAAGTGCTCGCTCCATTGCTCGGCGCCATGAATTGAATCAGTCATAGTGGCGGCTCGCAACGGCGGTTTGGCTAAACGTTATGCGACACCCCCCCCCTCCTAGAAGGTCGTGATGAACAAAAGAGAGATTCTGATACTTGTCGCCCTTGCCACATTGGGTGTTGCTGTGTGGAAGGTGGTCACGCTGACAACCGGCGAGCGAGAAGCGTGGGACAGTTTACTCTATTTCACAATTGGGTTGCCAGCAATGCTCGTTGTCACAGCGGTTGCGGGATATGCAGCACCCCATCGTTCGTGGCTTTTCGGCATTGCGGTTGTGTGTCTTCAACCAGTTGCTCTTCTGGCGGACGGTGAACTTGGACCTCTCGCGCTAGTGGGATTGTTTACCTTTGGGTTTCTTGCTGGACTATGCGCGCTCAGTGCATACATCGGGGCAGCACTGCGATTGCAGAGGGACAAGAGAAAAGAGACGAACCGGCGTTGACGACAGAATCACAGATGACTTGAAGGGGGCGCGTCGCATAACAAAGGTGGCCACGACGCTCGCTCATTTGAAAGTTCGTCAACGAGAAGCCGGTAGAAGGTCTGGAGGGGCTAGTGAAAAGAGCTCGCTCCATGCCGTGCTCGCTGGCAATTGGTACGCGTCATTCATAGAGATACGCCACGTTCATTTGGTAACGCTCGCACGGCACGGCGTGGCCACTGAACGTTAGCTGCAATTGTTTTGCGACGGGTCGCCAGCTGGTTTGTCCCAACCTGTCCTTGAAGATGCTCTTTGTCCCTGTCGCTAGTTATCGAAGTGGAACTATTTCAAGGAGACATGCCGTATGCATTATCATCGTGCTTTCTTATCGACATTCAAGCTTCTCATGGTCCTGGGAATCGGAGCACTTCTTCTTTCATGTAGTGATAGCGGCAAGACCCCAAAGCTGCTCCCCGTAGGGGAAGCACGTCTTACCGTGCATGGAGGGGCGATCTGGTACAAGGTCACAGGTATGGGAGGGCATACCCCTGTCGTCCTCCTTCATGGGGGACCTGGGTTCTCAAGTCCGTATCTGAAAATCTTCGAGGAACTCAGTTCCGATCGACAGGTCATCCGGTATGACCAGCTCGGAGCAGGGAAATCAGACAAGACAACTGACTCAGCGTTGTTCACCATTGCCCATTTTGTATCAGAACTTGATTCCCTGAGGACAACCCTCGGCATCAAAGAGTGGCATCTACTCGGACATTCATGGGGGACGATTCTTGCGGTCGAGTATTATCGGGTGCATCCGGAGTATGTCGCAAGCCTCACGCTCTGTAGCGCCGCACTTGACATTCCTGCCTGGGCTGCCAACGCAAGAGTGTTGATTGCAGCACTATCTGATTCCTCCCAGCGTGCTATCCATCGAGGAGAGGCCACGCAGAAGTACGAAGACCCATCGTTTCAAAATGCTCTCGCAGAATTCTATGGGAAATATGTCTGGCGGCATCCCAATCAGGCCGACTTGGACAGCATGATGGCAACCTTCAATACCTCACTCTATAACTACATGCAAGGCCCCAGTGAGTTTACAATCACGGGAACGCTCAAGGACTATGATGTCACACCTTTCCTAACTCAGATCAAAGTGCCGACCCTCTACACTGTCGGTGAATTTGATGAAGCAAATCCAAAGACAGTGGAGCGATTTGCGGCCCTGACACCAGGCGCGAAGTGCGTTGTGCTCCAGGGAGCGGCCCACATGACCCCGTGGGACGCACCGGAAGAGAATATCAAGGTCGTCAGACAATTCTTAGGTGCAGTCGATTCTCTGGCGGCAACCCGAAAGTAGACGTTGCGTCGCAAAACAACTGCAGCTAACACCCGTGGCCACGTCGCTCGTCATTTGAAAAGGCATTGTTCGAGCCAAATTCTCAAAATAGTTATTCTCGCTCCATGCCGCGCGCCTTGGCCGAGTTGATCGCGTTGATCGTAGCCATAACGAGGGCGTGTGTATACGGCGCGCGGCACGGCGTGGCCAGGGGAACGTTATGCGCCAGCAAAGTTCCATGACAAAGGTCCCCAAGGCTACACAAGAATTAGGGTTTCTCATGAAGCGTCTTGGTTTGATCTTCGCCGCGATATTCGTCATTCTCTCGACCGCGTCGTCTCAGGAACCGCAGCACTATGTCTTCTACGGCTTCGATCGCGAGCGGATCACCGAACCGGCATTCGTTGAGACCCCCGCGCTGGTCGGAGCGCAACTCAAGTACCGATGGAGCGAACTTGAGCCAAGGCGCGACGAGTACGACTTCTCGGCGATCCGGCATGACCTCGGACTTCTCACGCGTCAGGGGAAACGCCTTTTCATCCAGCTACAGGACGTCTCCTGGGTCGAGGCGCACCCCAACGTCCCTCTCTACCTTCGCGAGAATCCAGAATTCCACGGTGGTGTTGAAGAGGGGTATTCCCATCCCGACGATAATCAAAGCCGCACGCTGTTCAGCACTTGGATTCCGCGGCGCTGGGATCCGGCAGTGCGTGCACGGCTGATCGCGCTCGTCAGGGCACTGGCGGCCGAGTTCGACGGGAAGATCGAAGGACTCAACTTCGATGAGACTTCGATCGACAGCGGTTCCCCCAGCAAACCGTGGGAGGGGTACACGCCCGCACGCTACTTCGACGCAATATGTGACCTGATGCGGGCTGCGAGGGCCGCTTTCAGAACGTCCAACGTGCTGATTTTCGCTAACTTCATGCCCGGCGAGTCGCTTCCCGAGGACGACAAGGGCTACCTCAAAGGGATTTATCGGCTTGCCGACTCGATCGGCTTTGGTGTCGGCGGTCCGGACTTGCTCCCCAAGCGCCGGTTCCAGCGGAAGAATTCGTTGCCGCTCATCGCCGCGCGAGCAAAAGGCACCTTAGCGGGGCTGGCGGTCCAAGACGGAAACCTCGCCGATATCGACCCCCGCACCAGCAAGCGGGTCACAGTTGATGAGTTGGCTGCCTACGCGCGCAACCCCTTGCATCTCAACTACCTTTTCTGGGGGACAGAGGAGCCGTATTGGAGCAAAGAGGTTGTTCCATATTTGCGGTCATTGAAACGCTGAACGTCAGATCGGAAAGTCGAAACTGCCTTCCGTCGGATTGGAATGGAACTTTGCCTGCGCATAACAAACGGCAACACGGCGCTCGCACACTGGATAGGCGAGGTTGAAGCAAGGGTTGGCTAAATGTAAAGTGCTCGCTCCATTGCTCGCCGCCACAAAATGAATCCAGTCGTAGTGACGGCTCGCAACGGCGTGTTGCCTAAACGTTAAACGCCACTGTCGCACCAAAGTTGGAGGTTGGATTTCAGCCGGGAGCAAGAGATGATCACACAAATGTTAGGCGTTCTGGGGTACACGCTGGATTTCATTCGGCAGCAGATTGCCGACCTGTCCGATGAGGAACTAGTACTGCAGCCCACGGGCGCCCCCAATCACGCCGCCTGGACACTGGGCCACATCATCCATAGCTGTCAGGCTATTGCCATCGAGCTGGGTAAGGAGGCGAGTTCGTCCACTGAATGGGAGTCGCGCTTTGGATACGGTACTCGTCCCAATCCAACAGCCTCTGAGAATTTGTCAAAATCAAACTTGCTCACGAACCTGGCTGAGACAAGTGATCGGCTTCGGGCTACCATTCAAGCATTGGATGCGAGATTCCTAATGGAACCACCGTCCCAGGGAGAAATGCGCGAGATGTTCCCAACCATGGGACACGAACTGATGCAAGTGGTCGTAGCACACACGGCTTATCATGCAGGCCAACTTGCCGCATGGCGACGAGCAATAGGACGAGCGCCCGTTGGTGTTTTCGTATGAGTGTTCCAACCGTCCATCATCCGACTAAAGATTGTGCGATCTCCGCCGAAGCGGCAACGGCGCTTAACAAACGGCAAACCGGCGCTCGCACACTGGATAGGCGACGTTGAAACCGAGTTTGGGTGAATGTAAAGTGCTCGCTCCATTGCTCGCCGCCACAGAATTGAATCAGTCGTAGCGGCGGCTTGCAACAGCGGTTTGCTTAAACGTTAGGCGCAATGGCCGCCCGCAAGTTCTGTTCTGAAACGACAAGACTATAGAAAGCCCGACTGTGCTCCTGCTTCCAAACAGTTCTGGATTCGATTTTGGCTCGAAGGGCCGTAATCTCCTCTTCGTGTTTCTCGGTGTTGCCGTTCTTCTGCTAAAGCCGCGGTATTCAGGACCATTAGAGGAGATTGTTCATTCATATGCAAGCAACTTCTCAGTATCGTTTGCAGTCTATTTCATCTTCACAAATCTGGAGTTTTCGCAAAAGTATAAGGGTGCTTTTGCAGCAATCTGTGCATTTCTTGTTGTAGAGCTCTTTGAGGCCTTCGATGGGTTTGGCGTAATGTCAAACACGTACGATCCCATCGACTTTCTGGTGAACGGCGTTGGCATAGCCATGGCCTTTTTTGTAGACACCACGCTGACCGAAAGGCAAGCCCGTAGAGCGAAGAGTCAAGCGCCATATCCCAAAGCGCGGTGAGGCTGTCCTAAGTTGTTTCATTGCGGGCGGCCACTGCGCCTAACAGGCGGTCACCCGACGCTCGTTCATTTGTGTAGGCTCCTGAAAATTCCAGTTTGGCAAGAGATAGTGAACTCGCTCCATGGCGCGGCCCTCCCCCGGAATCGTTCGCGTCATTTGATAAGAGAAATCGCGTTCGTTGTGAAAAGTCGGGCCGCGCCACGGCGGGTGCCCGCCAGACGTTAGGCGGCATGCCCCGCCGCATGGTTGGCCGTCAGTTGTCGAGGCGGGTGGGACAATACGCTCATTCAGCTACGTGCAAAAGGAGACTTCATCATGCAACTCAAGAAAGTGGTCGTAAGCGGTTCAATCGCAGGCCTCGCCATGGGGATATTTCTGTTCATAGGTGGAGCGGTATTGTCACGGATTGTCTATGGACCGCAATTTACACCTCCGGGCAAGTTTGCTCTCCAACAAATGAATGCATTCTACTTTATCTGGACGAAACTCCTCATCGGTTGTCTCTTCGGCATTCTGTTCGCCGTGGCATACGAGCTTCTGCCGTTATCGAGGAGGTTGAGCGGAGTCATTCATGGCATGAAATACGCATTCTCATTCTGGTTGCTCACAACGCTGTGGAATCTGTCTCACCCTCTCGTCTATGGCACAGTCAATGTTCCTGATCAGCTATTCTGGATACTCTATCAGTTGGTTGGCTTCCTCGGTTTTGGTGCTGTGTTGGGCTATCTCTACAAGATAAGGCCTCGACAGGCTCTTCCAACGACAGAGAGTCTACACTAATGCATACGCAACCAACTCGTGCACAATACCTTTCTTCACTGCGGTGGGGCACGACCGCCTAACAACCGGCACCACGACGCTCATTCATTTGGAAAGGCGTGGCTCAAGCAAGGCTTGGCAAGATGAAAAGTACTCGCTCAACGCCGCGCTCTTTCATGCCAAGAAATGAAAGAGCATTGAGCGCGGCGTTGCGTGGTGCCTGAACGTTATGCGTCATTGCGTTGCTCTAATCTGCACACTTAGCCGTTCTACACGATAACAAGGAGCTATTGGATGGCACCGCAAGCCCTGTCCAACGAAAGATCTCGCAACAATACGCTGGCGATTCTCGGTGGGATGTTGTTAGTGCCTCCCTTATTGATTTGGGGACTCTGGATCCAGACTTTTTCAGCAAATCCATCAGCTTCCCCAGGGCAAAAAGTCGAGATCTTCTTGAAGATTTTCCCCAGTTTCATGCAATCTGGTGGCACCATTTCGTTGGTTGTGCTCGTATCATCAGTTGCAGCCATTGTCGTTAGCGTGCTTAGCCTCAAACGAACAAGCACCGGATTCAAAGTTCTTTCCGTGATTGCTGTGGCTGTTGGCTCTTTGGTCACATTAGTTCAGCTTTTCACAATGCTGTAGACTTAGCTCGCAACGCAACGAACGCATAACAACCGGCACCGCGCCGTTCGCATCATTTGTTGAGGCGAGTATGAGCCTACGATGTCATCCATAAAGTGCTCGCTCAACGCCGCGCTCATTCTTGTCAAGAAAAGCAACAGCATAGTGCGCGGCGTTGCGTGGTTGCTCGAACGTTAGCTGCAACCGCCGCCGCCTGTTCGCATAGGGCAGATCGAAACAGGGAAACGGTGCATAATGAAGACAACGAATTCGATTGTTCCGAGAGACCGGATCGAACAGCGGATCTATCTACTGCGTGGTGAGAAGGTCATGCTCAGCACTGATCTTGCCCGGTTGTATCAGGTAGCGCCGCGTTCCCTTGTCCAAGCCGTAAAGAGACACATTGATCGTTTTCCGAACGACTTCATGTTCCAGCTTACGAGGGATGAGTTCCAGTACTTGAAATCACAAATTGTGACTTCAAGTTGGGGCGGACTCCGACGGGCAACGCCATATGCATTCACCGAGCAGGGCGTCGCTATGCTCTCATAGTGTGCTCACAAGCAGAAGGGCGGTAAAAGTCAACATCGAAATCATGCGTGCATTCGTCCGACTCCGACGACTTCTTGCCACTCACGAGGATTTGGCCCGAAAGCTCGCCGCTTTGGAGAGAAAGTATGACGCGCAGTTCAGAGTGGTCTTCGACGCGATTCGCGAGCTGATGAAGCCACCTGATCCGCCGAAGCGACCGATTGGCTTTCGACAGGACTGACGGCAGCGCCTGCAGCTAACAGCGGCAAGCTGGACGCTCGCTCATCTGCATAGGCTCAGGATGAACTCACGATTCGTCACATAAGGTGCTCGCTCACCCCCCACCGTCATTTGCCAAGCCGAGCACCTGCGATCAAAACGGTGGGGGTGCGGGCTTGTTGCACACGTTATGCGTCATTGGCAGCGGCAGGTGTTTTCAGAGGTACAACAATCGGAGGTGAACTATAATGGATCATCCCTCTCCTTCGTTCCAACGGGCTGCAAGATCAATCCGATGGGTTGCCCGAGCACTCGGCATCGTCATCGTTATCTTCTGGGGATTCTTCTTGGGAGCTGCGGTCGTGGCCAGTCTGACAAACACACCCCCTCCACCGCAAGCTCGTCCTGGCGGCCCGACCGTGGCTGAGCACATATCACTCATCCTCACGGCAGTCGGGCTCATAGGCCTTCTTGCCGCTTGGAAATGGGAACAAGCCGGAGCCATAATCGTTCTTGTTGCCTACACAGGTGCTGTAATCGCTGCGCCGAACATGCTTGGTGGCCCGGCTCTTCTCATCCCGGGGACCGCGATTCTCTTCTTACTTTCCTGGTGGCTGCACAGGCAACCGCCCAGAGCAGGATCAGAGTCATAGCGAAAGCTGAATACCGTCAGAATTGCATCCGTCGCAGTTTGCTGCCCACGACCGCATAACACCCGTGGCCACGGCGCTCGCGCTTTTGTTGGGGCCCGCCTACGCTTTGAGAAGCACGCTTCGGCGGGCAGGCAACAACACTCGTGCTCGATCAACACCGCGCTCTTTCTTGCCAAGCAAAGCAAAGGCATTGAGCGCGGCGTTCCGTGGTGCCTGAACTGCCACGCAGCCGAGCCAGAAGTCGGGCGGGCGAATATCACATTGGCATTCAGTACCGACAAGGGAACGACAAATGGACAAAATGAAAGCAGCCATTTGTACCAGGTATGGTCCCCCTGAAGTTCTGAAGATAGTAGAGCGTGACGCACCCGTGCCCCAAGATGACGACGTCCTCATAAGAGTATTTGCGGCCTCCGTCACGAATAGTGACATCTTTATCCGAAGCTCTAGTATCCCGTTGAGGTTTCGCATTCCGATGCGAATCATGATAGGAATCACCAGACCCAGGAATGATATCCTCGGAGAAGTCTTGTCCGGAGAAATTGTACGGGTGGGTTCGAAGATAAGGCGTTTCCACATTGGTGATCAGATATTCGGGCTTACTGGTTATTCGCTTGGAGCATACGCAGACTACAAATGCATGAAGGAAACAGATTCTAAGAAGGGATGCATTGCATTGAAGCCACGTAACATCAGTTTTGAAGAGGCAACTTCAGCTGCCTACGGCGGTCTCCTGGCCTTGCAGTTCCTTGAGAGAGGGAATATCCAACCGAAAGAAAAGGTCCTCATTTACGGGGCATCCGGAACCTCTGGTACAATAGCCGTCCAGTATGCAAAACATCTCGGTGCGCATGTAACCGGGGTATGCAGTGCGGAGAAGGTTGATCTTGTACGATCATTGGGGGCCGACAAAACACTGGACTATACCCACAAGGATTCGATTTCTAAGCTGGAGGCGTACGATTTCGCCCTCGATGCAGTCGGAAAAGCAAGGACTTCTGACCTGAAACAAGCATGCAGAACCCTGATGTCAGACGTACGCAAATTCGTCTCTATTGATGATGGTCCGCTCATTTTGAGCTCAGACCGTCTGAACAGAGTAAGGGAACTCGTTGAAGCCGGCATAGTCAGACCAATCACTGACAGGTGCTTTCCTTTTGAGCAGATTATCGATGCTCATAGATATGTAGAACGGGGGCACAAGAGAGGCAATGTTGCGATTACGGTTAACCGAGTATCCGAACAATCGTCCGCCTAACGATCACGTAACGGCTTCGCGGCAGCCAACAACCGGCACCGCGCCGCTCGCATTCTGCATAGGCGGAGGTAGATCAGGGTTTGTCGTTTTGAAATACTGCTCGCTCCACCCCGCGCCGGAGCAGGGGAGATAGTACTCGTCGACATAGCTTTTTCGATCGAATCATTCGCAAGTGCCGGCGCGGTGGCTGAACGTTACGCGCAACCAAAGTTCATTGATCGGCGGCGACATTCTCCGGAAAACCATCAGAACCACTCTCCACGGATGATTTCATACTACAACGAAGGTGAAGCATGAAAAACCTGCTAGCACTAATTCTGGCAAGCAGTGTGAGCTTCCACACGGGGTTCTGTCAGAATTGCTTCACCATGCTGGTCGGGAAGAACGCCTCTACGGATGGGTCGGTTATCGTAGCCCATAATGAGGATGATCTCAATGACCACAATTTTGTCGACCTGCACAAGGTCCCACGGATAACCCATCAAGCCGGCGAGAAGCAGGTGTTCCTGTTCAATACGGACTCGCTTGACGAAGTGGAAGAGACGTACGCGTACTTCTGGATTACCGGTTCGAAATATGCCGAAGAACAGTACGTGAACGAATGGGGAGTTGCCATTACATCCAACAGCAGCCGGTCAAGGGTGCAAAACGGAAATGGCAGAATCGACCACAACCTTCGGAGAATCGTCATCGAAAGAGCGCGGACGGCAAGAGAAGCCGTGATGATCGCAGGGATGCTGGTAGAGAAATATGGTTATGCAAGTTCTGGAAGGATCTATTCTATTGCCGATCCGAATGAAGCCTGGGTTCTTGAAGTCGCGAATGGCCCACACTGGATCGCGAGACGCGTCCCCGATGATGAAGTGGCAGTCATATCCAACTGCTATGTCATCGATGAATTCCAAGAAGGGGATACGACAAACTATCTCGCGTCGCCGGATATTATCGATTACGCCGCAAGAAACGGGTGGTATGAGCCGCACAAAGACATGCCATTCAACTTCAGGAAGGTTTATGGCCACAAGGACAGGCTTGATGCGATCTGGAACATCGCTCGCAAATGGGCAATTCTCAACCAGCTCGCCCCTCAGCACTATGACCTCAACGCCGATTTTCCGTTTTCCATTAAGCCGAAACACAAAGTCGATATTCAGACTCTCATCAATAATTTGGGGAATCACTATGAGAATACCGGGTTTGCATACGATACTTCGCTTGGCTGCGGATCGCCACACCACCGAAGCGGATTTAGGGTCAATGACACTCTGACCGTCTGCAATCTCTATAACGACTACAGCTGCATCACCCAACTACGGAGCTGGTTGCCTGCCGAGATCGGCAATGTACAGTGGATAGCACCGCGATACCCCTGCATTCAGCCTTTCATACCGTGGTATTACGGTATTAACAGAATATCCCCCGACTTCGAAAAGGCTACATACGTGGAAGCGCTCGCGAACTACAACAACAAGAACCGGGACTATATCGGGATGTATCCCGAACACGCTTGCTGGGTCTTTGACGACTTCGCCAACAGGGTTGATAGCTGCTATGGCGATGAGATGGGAACAACCATGGAATGGAAAGGCAATTTTCAAAGGGATGTCTTTGAGGCAGTCAAAGCGAATGAAGTGAAGATTGTCGCCCTGTATAAATCAGATCGCGATGCAGCACTTCAGGTATTGACCGACCTGACCAACAGATTTGCCGAGAGAGCTTTAAAGGAAACAGAAGAGAGACTCCTGAGAATCAAACCCCACGGCCGATAAAAGCTCTTGTCCGACAACTCCGTCCGTTATGTTATCACACACACACAGCATGATGACACCGGTTTTCACCGCAAAACGCGATCAACAGAGAACGTTGCCTGCGCATAGCACCCGTGGCCACGGGGAACGTTATGCCACATGGCCGCGCGCAATCCGAGGGAATACTAACATGGGACAAGTCGCGATTGTCACAGGAGCAAATCACGGCATCGGTGAAGCCATCGCCCGGGAATTGGCTGCCACCAGATGCAAAGTCGTCATCACCTGGCTGAATCCGGATGATTATGCTTACTCAGCATATCGAAACGTGAAGATGCTTCACTCGATAGGGGGAAGGGCCGAGGCGCTTCGGGTCGTTGAGTCGATTGTCAAAAACGGAGGGTTTGCCGAGAGTGTCCCTGTGGATCTTTCGCAGACAGCAAGTATCTCCGCGGTTTTCGACTTTGCGGAAAATGCGTTTGGACCGGTTGATATCCTTATCAATAACGCAGCCCACGCGGAACACAACGACACGATCGAACACTGTGACGCCGAGGTGATCAATCGCACGTACGCCGTGAATGTGCGGGCTTCGATCTTATTGATACAAGAATTTCTGAAGCGTTTTCGGATGTCCAAGCGGGAAAAGGGGGCAATAGTCAACATTAGTACCAATGCTGCACAATATTTTGCTGGTCAGATCCACTACGGAGCCAGCAAAGCGGCCCTAGAGGCATATACACGCTCGCTTGCCGTGGAACTGGGTAAATACGGCATTCGCGTAAACGCTGTTGCCCCCGGACCGGTCCACACCGGCATTCCCAAGTCGTACATTACGCCTGAAGCAGAAGAACTGCTCAAGAAGAAAATCCCCCTCGGGCGATGCGGACAGCCAGTGGATATTGCCCGAGCAGTCGGTTTCCTCGCTTCGGATCAAGCCGACTGGATCACCGGCCAAGTATTGGGAGTGGACGGCGGCCATTCTTGGGGTCGGTGTCTTTGATCTGCGGGCGGCCACGACCGCATAGCAACCGTAGCCACGGTGTTCGCACCTTGCATAGGCGGAGGTTGAACAGAAGGATGGCGCTCTGAAGTAGTGCTCGCTCCACTCCGCGCCGGGGCAGGGGAATTAGTGTCGTCGATCATAGCCTTTTCGATCGAATCATTCGCAAGCGCTGGCGCGGGGCGGCGTAGTGCCGGAACGGTGCGCGCAATTGCCTCGCACACGTTGGCCAGGGAGCATGTTCTATGGCAGCCGACATCTATGCCGATGGAGAATGAAGCAATCCTGGAGGAATGTTCATGAAAGCGATTGTTTACACCAGATATGGATCGCCTGATGTTCTTCAAATCGCGGACGTCGAAAAGCCTGCACCGAAGGACGATGAAGTGCTGATTAAGGTCCATGCGGCGTCCGTCAATGCATACGACTGGCATTTCCTGACCGCAGACATATTCTTGGTTCGCCTGATGGGCGGGGGGCTGCTCAAACCCAAAAACAAGAGACTCGGTGCTGACGTGGCAGGGCGGGTAGAAGCGGTCGGCAGAAACGCCAAGCAGTTTCAGCCAGGTGATGAGGTCTTCGGGGATATGGCCGGACACGGTAATGGAAGTTTTGCCGAGTATGTCTCGGCTTCTGAAAGTGCATTTGCCTTGAAACCAACCAATCTATCGTTTTCTGAAGCAGCGGCTGTGCCAATGGCAGCAGTCACGGCCCTGCAGGGTCTGCGCGATGAAGGGCAAATTCATCCGGGGCAGAAGGTCTTGATTAATGGCGCTTCAGGTGGGGTGGGGACGTTTGCAGTGCAGATCGCCAAATCGTATGGGGCTGAAGTGACCGCCGTGTGCAGTACCAGGAATTTGGACCAGGCACGCTCACTTGGGGCAGACCATGTTATTGATTACACCAAAGAA
>Ga0316603_10000635_pt1 | contig 17660 bp, 8 predicted proteins | sample OWC_soil_day10_n_FD_207649 | JGI IMG/M metagenome (GOLD analysis project Ga0316603, IMG submission 207649) | Wetland soil microbial communities from Old Woman Creek delta, Ohio, United States - OWC_soil_day10_noCT | ecosystem: Environmental > Terrestrial > Soil > Wetlands | place: USA: Ohio... | reverse complement strand
CCTGACGGAACTTGAAGTTGTCGAGAAGCTTAATCGATCCAAGATAAATGTCGACAGAATCTGCAGCGGGATCGGCAGCATTGTGGATTGCCTGAAGGCGTGCTGTTGTCACCAGGGGCAATGTCACAACGGTGCCATTCGGCAGAGCCGCAAACAGCCCAAATGCCTTCCCGTTCTTGTTTGCCGAAGGATTCAGGAACCCGGATGCGAACACGATCGCCGCACCGTTGGCAAGACCGGAGAGTTCTGCACTGAACGTCGCAACTCGGACCGTCCCGGAGCTATCCTTCACATCCAGGAGGTACTTGGCTGGAGGAACCGCAATGTATCCGGTCATGGCGCCGTACGGAGCATTATCAACCAGTGTGGCAACGCCGCGGGCAACGATATCCACCGTGGGTGCATCAGTGGCCCCGTGCACGCCGACGAACTCAACGTTCCCGCCTGTCGATGACTCCTTGGCCGGAGTCTTGATGAAGAGCGTGAAACCGGTTGAACGGCCGTCAGGATTGGCCGCGAAGCCAGCCGGATCCAGAACCCCATTGGCGATGGCAACGTACTTCTCGCCGCTGGCAAGCGTCGCCTGGAAATTCTTGATTGTGTCGGAAGCAGAGTGGCTGGATGCAGGAGCGACACCGATGTTCAGTTGAACGCCTGCTGGAGCATCAATGTACGGTGTGGCAGCACGGAATTTGAAATTGTCAAGCAGGAGCGTCCCGTTCAGGTAGATATCGACAGAATCCGCTGCGGGATCTGCCGCATTATGAATGACCTGAAGCCTGGCAGTCTGGGCGTTCGCAACAACAACCGCAAACGCGTAAAACAGTGCGAAAAAAGCAATCCGACGTGTCCGCATCGGAACCTCCGTTAGAGTTTGTGGGGGATTTTGAATGGACTGTTGAATCATACCCCCTTAACGCGACGATATGTACGAAAGTTCCGATATCTTCGTTTAGTTGATTAATTTCTTTTAATGGTGTTCGCCCGCCATTGCTTGCCGGTTGGGCTTTGATTCGACGCTGGGGATCATCTCGCGAACGCTAATTAAATCACAGGAGGGCTATCAACACAGAGGGAGCGAATGGAATTGGCATCCAGGAGGTCCGGGCTCATCGACGGCTTGGCAGCCAGCTTCATGCCTCTAGTGAAACTTAGAGATCACACAATTGCTTCTAGATCCCGCTGTGCCAGTGATGGATCCTGTATCGCCCGGTAGAGTCTTTCAGGAATACAACGGAGTGGAACCTCACTCTGGTCGTGTCGGACTGTCGCGTCTTGAGTACAACCCACCCCATATCCTCTGTCTCATTTGTCCGGCCCTGAATCATGACCCCGTGAAATGAAGTATCTGCGAGAGCGCATGTTGTGTTCTTCCCCGCTACTACATCTCCGAGGTCTACAAACTTCGCTCCCCAGATGAGCTGTGCTCCCGGCGCGATGCTGGCTTTCGCCTGCTCTGTATTCTGCCCAAGGAGGATATCCTTGACCGTCCGGATGATCTTGTAGAACTCCTCATGTTCTTCCTGAGCCGGCTGGCCAGCTATAGAGGATACCGCAATAAGCGGGCCAGTGAGAAGGAGAACAACGATGAGCTTCTTGCTGCGCGACATGAGACGCCCTTTCGTGAAGTCTGTTAAATCCGCTGGACTGTCAGAATCTACGTAGCCCGGAATTCGTTTTTGTCACGATTTTGTCACAAGACGGAATTCCCGGTTTCCTGACGTTCATCGTGTTTCCTTCATGAGCTTCACCATGGCGCATCCTCTTCTGGTGCTGACCACCATCTGCAGTGCGTCGCCGGCACCAGTGATCGCTACCGGAACCATTGTGTCGCTCCCGGGGTACATGGCAGACGCCTTCAGATCACCTGTCATGCCAGGGACATTGCGGACAGTCACCGGGACGGTCCCTTCTTTAGGACCGAAAGTCACCGGGACGACCCACCCTCCCGGCACCTCGAACAGGTTCACCTTTGCTTTCAGGCCCTCAACCGTAATACAGTGAGGCTCGAGGACCCATTTCTTCCCTTTCATCAGGCTGAGGAGCGGACCGTAATCCAGATACTGCCTGTCGACCCATGCGGACGGTTGAAGCGAATGGTCGTTGCCCGGAAATGGCGCTGTCGGGAAAACGCCAAGATGGAGGTAGCGCTGGAAGAATGCATCCGGATCCGGCCGGAGGTTCTTCTCCTCAGAGGTCCAGCCGAGCACGGGTCTCCTGACGCCCATCAACGCCGTCAGGTTCAACGGAGATCCGCCGTACGTGAACTCATCAAAGAAACCATCAACCTGCCGGAGCAGGTCAATCCGTTTGTCATGATTGTTGACAAAGATCGCTTTGCCCGATCCATGCATCATCGGACCGAGCTGGTCCAGAAGGTTCTTCCATGATACAAGCAGCGAGCGGGTAGGCCGGTTGTTGAACCAGCTCAGGTTGTCGTCACGCTCCTCGTTGTACAACCGGAGCCAATCCATCCTGTCAATACAAATACCCTCTGCATCAGGGATGAACGTGATATGTATCCGGGCCTGTTCGAGCAGGAACTCCTGGTAGACCGGTTCGCCGGGATCCATGACGATCCCGTTCCCCCATGTGTAGTAGGGACCTCCGGCTCTCGCCCGCGGATCAAACGTGAGCTTGTCTTTTGCGACTGCAGTGGACACGCGGAGGATTGCATCAGCAAGTCTGTAGTACAGGAAGTCATCGGCATTCTTCCAGAGATCTTCATCTCTGTCTGCCTTGCGGCGCGGTGCCGGATCGGTCACCTCAGCACCGAATTCTGTAATATTGAAGTAGCTCAGAACGTGGAAGCCGTGTGATCGCATTCCTGCGGCGTAGTCCCGCATGGCCGCAATCGATGTGGTGCCGCCGCCGTAACGTACCCACTGCTGATTCTCGTCTTTCACCGGCGGGATGAACATCCCCATGTACGGAAAGTCGAAGCTCGCCTTCCAATTCACGCCAAATGCCATTCTCCGCATCTTCTGAATGTCGAACGGCTTCTCGAGAGACGAATACGCGCCGGTCCCGGCAATCTCGTGCGCCTCAGGGATGTTCGGATCGAAAAAGCCGGGGTAGTTCTCTGCCATCCAACGCAGGCCGCCCCGCCATCCTGATTCATGAGCCACGAGGTCCATGCGGAGGCGAACCGGCGCGGCAGATGAGATGCGATGATGCTCCCTGCTGAAGACCATTTCACCTGAGGAGCTTACCCTGAGATTCAGTTCGAGCAGTGTATCCGCCGGCGAAAGGATTAGGCTCAGTCCCCTGTCTCCTTGCTCTTCAGAGACTGTGACCAACGGTATCCCCATCAGGTTTCCCTGAAATGGGATGAAGCCGATCCGTGGATTGTCATAGCTAAAAGGAGGAGCGCCGTACCATACGGTGTCGTCTACGAACGGGATAGGAAGAAGCGGATCGCTCCAGTTCCCGGTTACGTCCGAGGCAAGAATGCCGAGAGAAGCCTGTTGTTCCGGTGACCGGCTTCGGATACCGCCCAGCCTCGGGTCCCCCCATGCCGTCCAGAACCTCGCCGAAACGCTGTCGGGATAGACCAGATGCGTTTCCACCGGAGTGCTCCATGGACCTTCGAGGCCGGCAACCTCCACCTCCCACCGTATGCTGCCGTTCCCCTTGCTGAAGCAATCAGTCACAAGGGCTGAATTCCCCGTGGATCTTGAAATCCATTTCCTTCGAAAACTGAATTGGGAGTCGCTGTGGGCGATTTCCACATCGCCTGCCGGTTCGCAGTCGGATAACCGTGTAAACGACCTGACGTGCCGCACCTGCTCCGGACCGGCGTAGGCTATGTGCCGGATTCCTCCGTCCCGATCGATCGTCACCGTCAGCGCAGGTGTCTGGAGCGTGTACGCATCAGGCTCTGGATGCTGGCATCCTGCCATCATAAGAGCCGCAACCAGGATAGTGATGAAGTGGATAGCCATCTTCTCTCGGAGCACGATGGAAAGAAACTGAGACGTAAGCATAGTGCGACTCCTCCGGATCTTAGCATCTCGTTGGCGTCACCTCGCAATTAAGCTCCAAACGGCGAGCAAGCGCGTGTTGGGATACAAAGAACCCCGCCTGGGGGCGGGGCTAGCTGGAGATGGAAGTTGTGGCATTCACATTTCACTACTCTTGTCGCCGCTGTCGATACGAGTCAAGAGACCAGGAACCTGCCCCGGCAATAACGAGAAAAAGGGTGCAGAGGAACATCGCCAGGTCCGTGCGCGCTTCCTGAGCCATGCTCCAGAATCCATAGCTCATGAGCTCCGGAAGTTTGAACCCCCAAAAACCATGACCAAGCAAAATCGGGATTTTTGTTGAAATGATTGCGAGGGAAATATTGACCAGAAGCACAAGCGCCGTCGGCCGGGTCAGCAGGCCCAGGAGGATGAGTTCCCCTCCGATGATTTCAATTATTCCGATACCAGGCCCCAGGACATCCGGCCAGGGAAAGCCGATCCGCAGAAACCGGCCGGCGCCCAGCGCAGCCGGATAAAGAAACTTCTGGATGCCCTCAGAAAGGAATACGCATCCAACAAGCAGACGGATGAGAACTGTAGCGTCGGAAGCAAGTGTTCGTTCACCGTGGGGGGCAGTCATTGCACTCCTTTCAGGTGTGTTGCCTGGATTGGGACGCCTGCTGGCAAGGCACACTCAGCATTGACTGTCGCAATAGTAATGCCATTCTGTTACAATGTCAAGCGGTCGATTTGCTGCAGCCAGGCTCAAACCATGAACAGATCCTGAAGAAGAAAGAACCCCGTCTGGGGTCAGGGCTGAATGAAGATGGAATACGGAAAATCCCTGCCTGCCGTCAGGTAGGGAGGATTCCTGCTGAATTGAACAGTAGTGGCGATTCAGCCTCAAGATTCGAAAGTGAGGAAGCCCTTGTGGACATTGAGCGATTCCCGAACTCGAATGTTTGAGCACGAGACTTTTCTTGGACCAAGCCGAGTATTGGTCTACGAATTGCAGACCATCGGTTTTCGAGGTTCTCGAACAGCACTGGTCACATAAATAGCGAAGCCGGAACTACTTCCGGCTCCGGAAACACCTGTGATCGAATTGCAGGAGTCGCATGTATCGCGGCGACTTTCACTTGCTCAGAACCAGTTTCTTCGTCTGCACAAAACCTCCAGCTTGCAGTCGGTAGAAATATACGCCACTTGCAAGATTCGAACCCTCACACTTGACTTCATGAACACCTGCCTCCCTTCTCTCATTCACCAGCACGGATACTTCCCGACCCAGTACATCGAACACACTCAATCTGACTCCCGTTGACACCGGCAACTGGTACGTGATTGTTGTGCTCGGATTGAAGGGGTTGGGGTAGTTCTGCAAAAGTGCGTATTGTAACGGTACAATCGTTGCCCTGGATTCTACCTTTACGCTTGTTGTCTGGAGGGTATATTCCTCCACTGTTGAACAAGCTACCCAAGGGTAGCCCCGCGCCACGGACCCCCCAATGAGATAGACCTTGCCGTTCACCACGCTGGTCGAAAGCAAGCCCCGTGCCGTCGGCATCTCGGCTAACCTAGTCCAGAAGTCCGTCGTCGGGCTATACACTTCAACGGTCGAAATAACTGGGGCGCTCACTCCACTCCCTGAATAGCCACCAAAGGCATAGATCTTCCCGTTTACCACGCTGGTGGATAAGCCTTTTCTTGCCGTTGGCATGGGGGCTTTCGCAGTCCATTTATCCGTGGCCGGGTCGTACACTTCCACGATCCCAATACCTGCCCCATCCATGGTACCAGAGCCACCCCCGATTGCATAGATCTTTCCGTCCAACACGTTGGTGGAAAGCGAGCCTCTTAGCGTTGGCATCGGGGCTTTCGTTGTCCATTTATCCGTGGCCGGGTCGAATTCTTCCACGATTGACACATCCCAAGTACCAACTCGGCCACCCCCGATAGCATAGATCTTCCCATTCACCACACTGCTGGATAGACTGTGTCGTGCGGTTGGCATGTCGGCTTTCGTCGTCCACGTATTCGTCTCCGGGTCGTACGCTTCCACAGTCGGAACTTGTTGGTTCGCCTGCGGTGCGCCCCCGATGGCATAGATCTTCCCATTGACCACGCTCATGGAATGAAAGAACCTGGGAGTTGGCATCGGAGCTTTGGTGGTCCATATATCCCTGGCCGGGTCGTACTCTTCCACCGTCGAAAGAGTCGTCATACTCGTACCAGCTGCACCGCCGATGGCATAGATCTTCCCATTCACCTCGCTGGTGGATAGACCGTATCGTGCGGTAGGCATGTTGGTCTTCGTTGTCCAGAAGTCTTCTTTGACCAAATATTCCTCCACCGTAGAAAACATCGTAGGCTGAGGGTATGGATTCGACCCACCTATTGCATAGATCTTATTCCCGATCGAACCCACAAAGAGTCCAAGCCGTTCCTTCCGCATTGGAGATTTTGTGGTCCATGTATTTGTGGCAGGATCATAGAGTTCATTGATTGTACATGCACCCGTCGTTGAACAACCGCCAATAGCATAGATTTGTCCTTCCACCACACAAGTACCTAGACCGAAGCGCTGCGTCGGCATGTCGGATACGGCTCTCCAAGAATTCGTTGCCGGATTGTACATCTCAACGTTTTTATAGGGCTGATAGCTGGCGTCACATCCTCCAATGGCATAGATCTTTCCATTCACGACGGAGGCGGACAAGCCAAATCGAGCTGTCGGCATATCTGCCTTCGACGTCCACGATTGCATATGAGGATAATATGCCATTACAGTTTGACTCGGTGGACCTGGCGCTACGGTACATCCACCAATGAGATAGATTGCGCTATCGACAACTGCTATACCACACCACGCATTGACATTTGGCATATCAGCTTTCTGAGTCCAAGTGCCCATCCTTGGATCATAGACATAGACGCTCTTCTTAGCCGTTGACTGAACAGTGGGGCTGATACCTCCAAATACGTAGATCTTGCCTTCGAATGTGCAGGTCGCATGAATACAGAGCCTTGATGGCAGAGTATCCTTCTTGGTCCATGTGTTACCGATTGGATCATACACTTCTACAGCCGCTGTCAGGTCTGTTTCATTCAGAGCGCCACCGACAACGTAGATTTTTCCATCAATGACACATCCACCAGGCAATGTTCTTGTGGTGGGCATTGGGGTTTTGTCTGTCCAAGTGTCAACTTGCGCCAGACTGATGGAAGCCATGCCCATGAACCCGACAATGACGAACACACCGCCAAACGCCACATACGCTGACTTCTGTTTGAATCTCATGATGACCTCCTCATTGCTTATGTGGTTTTGAACAACTGCTCCAAGGAATTCGTGACAAGTTCCCTCGGTCTGAGATGCTCTAGGCGGCACATTGAGCATCAGCCCTCAGAAAGCCCCTCCTTGATCACCTTTCGCTGGTTGAATGTACCGAAGCGTTCTCTTCACCGTCACGACACTGTGCCGTTTGCTGCCTGACTACGGGAGCAATGCCATCCGTCTGATCTGCAGGTACAGTCCTTCCACCTCAAACCAATACGGGCATGCCCCGCGCGCGCCGTGTCTCGACCGCCGCCGCTCCTTCCCCCACATCACCGGGTAGGTACCAGAATGCCGCTGACCATGCACCAGATTTCACCGGCGTGATCTGACGTATGTTTCCCTGCCGCAGAAGCCCCAGCAGTGCAATGCATTTGGAGAAGTACAAGCATTAGGTGAACGTGAGACTTTACGGTGGCTCCAGCCGTACAATTGCTGGAGCCCAATATAATGCTACACATCGTCGAGGGAAATCGGCCTTTTTCAGTAATCTCTTCATGAAACGCGTGCGTAGGGGGAGAAAAATCAGCAGAAGTGCGTACAGTAGAAGCTGAATGAATCGCTCACGTGCCGGAGCTATGGACCAGAGAGAGCGGGCTATTTCCGCAAATACTTCAGCACAGCCTGGGTGCGGGAACGGACATGAAGCTTCTGGTAGGTGTTTCTGAGGTGGGTTCGAACTGTCTTGACACTGATAAAGAACTGGTCAGCAATTTCCTGGTCCTGGTATCCCTTGGCAAGGAACGAGAGAATCTCCATCTCCCGCTCGGTGAGATTCTCCGTTTCCTTGGAAGACTTTCCCATCTGCTGAAAAGCCTGCACCACTTTGCGGGCGATCTGGTCAGACATTGGGGAACCGCCTTCATGGACTTCCTTTATCGCTCCGAGCAATTCTGCCGCCGGCGTCCTCTTGAGGATATACCCCGTAGCCCCGGCAACAATGGACTTGAACACCTTCTCATCGTCCTCAAAGACCGTTAGCATAATGACCTGAAGATTCGGGTTCTTCTCCTTGAGTTTCGCGACACACTCGATGCCAGACATCCCTGGGAGTTGGATGTCCATCAACACTACATCGGGCTTGTATGACGGGAGATGGCGCAAGGCTTCTTCCGCGCTGTCGTACACCGCAGAGCATTGAAATCCTTCCGAGCCGTCAATGAGTATTGCCAGACCCTCCCGAATCTTCTTGTTGTCTTCAACGATTGCGACTTTGATAGTCATGGATTGAGAATACGTACACACGCTTTCAGATCCAATACTTAGAATTAGGTAAATCGGTTGGTCTATGGGTTGCCAATGTCGCTTGAACTGCAACCAGTGTCCCACGACCGGGTGTGGAATCTATCCTGAGAGTCCCGCCCATATCAGCGATCCGCTTGTGCATGCTGCTCAAGCCATTTCCTGTCCCGAGTCGGTCAGTGAGGACAAACCCTTTTCCATTGTCTGAGACAAGAATTTCCAGGTCGCCTTTCATGCACCTGACAGAGATCGAGACTTCCGTGGCCGCAGAGTGTTTGACGATATTGTGAAGAGCTTCCTTGACGACAAGGAAAAGATTCCTGCGCAGTTCAGCGCGGAGGGGGAGGCTAGGAACAACGTCAGGAGCAGCGAACCTGCAGGAAATGTTCGCAAAGCCCAAATATTTGACCGCATCCCTTCGCATGCGAGCGACGAGACTGTCAAGTGTGTCGTAGCTCGGATTCATCGCCCAGACGATCTCGCTGACACTGTCAATCACCTCCGCTGCGCGTTCGGAGATCTGCTGAATGTACCTTTCCGCTTCCTCTGGCTTCTTTCTCGCCAACTCACCCAGTATGGCAATCTCTGACAAACTGGACCCAATCTCATCGTGCATGTCTTGTGAAATGCGGGCACGTTCGTTCACCAGGGCTTGCTCCAGTTCCAACTGTTCGATTCTTCTCATCAGCTTTCTCTTTTCAACGTACCGGACTGTTTTGCCGACAATGCCAAGCAGAGCGATCATTGCCGGTATCCGGAACCACCATGTTGCCCAGAACGGGGGCGTGATAATGACAGCCATGGAAGCCCCTTCTTCGTTCCAAACACCATCATTGTTCGCTCCCTTAACTCGAAAGACATATTCTCCGCCATCGAGGTTTGTATACGTTGCCGATCGGCGCGTGCCGCAGTACACCCAATCCTTGTCAAACCCCTCGAGCTTGTAGGCGTACTGATTCTCTTCGGGGCGAACAAAGTCCAATGCAGCAAACTCAAAGGAGAACATGTTTTCTTTGTATGAAAGCTCGACCGCGCCGGACTGACCAACGGCCTCCCGAATGTCGACCGGTTTGTTGAACTTCCTGAAACCTGCAATGACAATTGGGGGAACGTGCGTGTTCTCCTTTACGCTATCAGGGTGGAACATGGTGAAACCATCGGTGCTTCCGAAGCACAGTTCGCCACTTCTGAGTTTGCTGTGGCAGCCATAATTGAAGCGGATTCCCTGCAACCCGTCCCCGGCATCGTAATTCCTAAACTGTTTCGTGCGAGGATCAAATCGGGAAAGACCGCTGCCGGTCGCGATCCACAACCGTCCATGGTCATCCTCTTCCAAATTCCAAACAAGGTCATTCGCCAGACCGTCCTTGCTGGTAAAGTGCTCGAAGGCCCCGGTTTTCGGTTCAAAGCCCCAGAGACCGCCCAGAGTTGCAAGCCAGAGCGTGCCAGAGTGATCCTGGTGAGTCTGCATGATGTTATTGCTTCGACTCGTGTATTGAGTGTCCGGAAAGAACTGTTGGAATTTCTCACGCTTCATGTCACATCTCGTGAATCCATGATTGGCTGCAATCCATAGGAGCCCTTCGTTCTTACGGGCAGTATCCACTTCGAACTCCCAAACCACATTACTGGTCACGCTATGAGGATTATTCGGGTCCTGAAAGAAATGTGTAAGCTGATTCGTTCGGGGATTGAATTTCTTCAGTCCCGCACTGTATGTGCCGTACCACAACAGGCCTGATCCATCCTCATAGATTGTGCGGATGCGTGTGTCACTTCTGGTTTTCGGATAGTGTTGAAATTTCCGGCTTCCAGGAGCAAGCTTGTCAAGACCTCCTCCCATCGTGCCGATCCACAACGAGCCCGAGCGACTCACACAGAGACCGGTGACGTAATTGCTGCAGATGCTACCCGCGTCTCTGGGACTATGCAAGAAATGTTCGAACACTCCGGTTGCTGGATCGAATTGGTTGAGTCCCCCACCAAACGTAGCGACCCACAGATTCCCCGAGCGATCCTCCTTGATCGATGCAACGAAATTGTTGCTCAGGCTCTTCGGATCGTCAGGGTCGTGAGAGAAGTGTCGAAAGATATTCATTCCTGCAACATATTTGTCAAGGCCAACTGCAGTCCCGACCCACACCGTCCCGGATTGATCTTCACAAAGAGAAGTGACGTTATCACTGCTCAGGGTTACGGGGTCCTTAGGGTTGTTCACATAATGCTTGAACTTCCTTTCCGGCCAGCGTCGTCTATCGAGGCCTCCGTTAAATGTCGCGATCCACAGATCGCCCGTTCGATCAACAAGCAGCTGATTAACGGCGTTGTTGCTCAGGCTTGTAGGATCCCCTGACCTGTGGATGAATGTCTCGAACTTCCTCGTCATCGGATCGAACTTCTTAATACCAGCTTCGAACGTCCCAAGCCAAATATTCCCGGAATGGTCTTCACAAAGAGCCCTCACTCCATCGGGATCGAGAACGTCCGTATGAGTACGAGCACTTCGATAGCAATCGAATTCGTTCGTGACGGGATCAAGCCTGTGCAACCACCCACCTCGTGTTCCAATCCAGAGAACCCCTTTGTGATCCCGAATGATGGCGCGTACTCTGTTGTCGCACAAGGTCTTTTTTCCCACCGTCCGCGCACTCGTATCAAGCACCACCCGCGTGAAATTGTTCTTATGTGCGTTGAACGTGTTCAGGCCAGCAGCCTTCGTTCCAATCCACAACTCACCCTTGCCATCCTCACCTATTGTCGTGATGGAATCGGAACTGATGCTGTTGTCGTCATGAGCACTGTAAAGGTATCGCCTGAACTTCTCCGTTTTCCAGTCGAATCTGTTTAACCCCCCATTTGTCCCGACCCACAAATTCCCGGATCGATCCTCAAAAAGAGTTCTCACGTCGTTGGAGCTCAAGCTCGCTTCGTCTTCGGAGTTATTTCGATAAACCTGGAACCGGTATCCGTCATAGCGGCCAAGACCGTCGACTGTGGCAACCCAGAGATACCCGTGACCGTCCAGCAGAATCCAGTTCACGGCGCTGTTCGGGAGTCCCTGCTCGACACCGAAATGCTGAAATCGAATTGTCTCTCGTGGGGCTGAGAATACAATGCACTGCAGACTGAACAAAAGGACACACACAGGTTGGAGGACCTTGAGTTTCCAGCAGCTTCTCAACGAAGGAAACAACATGATGTGCCTTCTTGTACTAACCGGAGTGCTGCAAATGAGGAGAGCAAGGGATTCAATCCATGAAAGAGTGATCTGGCTCCTGAGTTGGTGCCAAGTCAGAATCACTATACTCTGAGGCTTGCAGCCAGGGGGTCGTCGGGGTAGGCTCTAAAGCGAAAGAACCATTGCAGGGTCAAACAGCGGCGGCCCGTCCCGTCGGAGGCGGGACGAGGTCTCGTCATCCCAGGATGTCAGGATGACGGACTCGATGGCTGGTGGAGCCATCGTGCACATAACTGAGCAAATATACTCCGGCTAGCGAGCAATGTCAACGACGGGATGGCGACTCTTTCGCTTCTCCTGTAGCAGGAGACGGACTTGAAGCCGCGGCGGGACATTAGGACGCTATCTCCGAAAGCCGTATATTGGTATTGTCTCTTAAGCATGTGAACAAACGGAAGAACATTATGAAACTTTTCGTCGGAAACCTCTCGCGCGATGTTACGGATGCAGAATTGCGGGCCGCCTTCGAACCTTTTGGCACACTGTCATCGGTGGAGGTGGTCAAGGATAAGTTCGGTGGGGGCTCCAAGGGATTCGCGTTCGTTGAAATGCCTGACAAAGCCCAGGCAGAAGCGGCAATCGCCGGACTACACCGGAAGCCTCTTAAGGGTCAGTCTATGGACGTGACAGAAGCTCGTCCACGGGTAGAGCGCAAACCGGGTCACGGAGGGAAGCAACAGGGTGGCCGGCGTTCGTGGTAGGTTTTGAGCTATCCTCTTGTCGTGGTTCAGGCGGCTGGCGAGTTGTCACAGCGCTAGAGAATTCTCACCCCTATCCGTAGTGCCATTCCGCCCGACGTAATCGGGCGGGAAGGCAGTGCATTTACACTCGGCGGCTCATTGACTCTTGCTTCGAGTCACAGACTATCTTAACAGAAGCAGCCGTTTCGTCGCCACGAAATCTCCTGCTCCGCTCTTGGAGTCTCGCCCGATGGCGGAGTCCAGAGGGCGGACCTGCAATCGGTAAAAATACACTCCGCTCGATAGTCCCGACGCGTCGAGCTTGACCTCGTGAACTCCCGCGTTCCTTCTTTCATTCACGAGAACCTCCACCTCCCGCCCGAGCATATCGTACACACTCAATCTGACTTCCGATGACAGGGGCAATTCGAATTCGATGGTCGTGCTCGGATTAAAGGGATTGGGGAAGTTTTGTGCCAGGGCGAACTCGTCGGGGAGAGACAATCTGTGTGGTGATTCAACTCCTGTGACCGTGAGAGAATACTTGATCAGAAGAAAATCACGGCCCGTGGCCCAATCTTCATCCATTCCAGAAAGATAAATACTGTTGTCCGGACCCATGGCAACGGAGAAGGCCCACTTTTCCAGCGGGCTAACGTTGCCATGATAAATATCACGTCCGACGATTCTGCCCGCAGTGTCATAGCAAAGGATCGTGGGATACCTGCCTGCCGAGAGCGTCTCGTAGACTTCGCCTGCAACGACCACGTGGCCCGAGGGTGTAACAGTTATCCCCTTTCCTAGGTCATCACCGCGCGCGCTGTCCGGGTAAATTGTCTTCCAGAGCAGAGATCCATCGGTCGAATACTTGCAAGTCAAGAGGTCATCCGAACCAGAATCAGGATCCGTGCTGCCGGTAAGATAGACATTGCCGATGTCATCCACATGCATTGTATGATGAGAAGAAAAATCGAAGCACCCAACAAGGGCATCCTCGATTCTCCTGCACCACATCTCTCTGCCGTCGCGGGCATACTTGAGGGTAGCGATGCCATACCAGGCAGACTCAGAAGGTTGGCTATACCCTGTTACATAGACGTTTCCCGCAGCATCTGATTGTATGGACACTGGCCAATCATCCGTCCATCCAAGTCCGCCGCCGTTATAGTCCTTCGCCCAGCAGAGGTTCCCGTTGCCATCGTACTTGAGCGTCACCATATCGTCATCGGTACCGAACCCCGCTCCGACGGCAGCCACCATGATATTGTTCGAATCGTCAAGGCAGATTTCAAGACCGTCATCCCATCCACCGCTGTCGTACAGCCTCGTCCAAAGGAGGTTACCGGCCGAATCTGCCTTCATCGTCGCGCAGTCCCACTGAAGCCCGCCCGTATTACTCTTGCCGGTAAGGATGATATTATCCGATGTGTCTATCGCAATTGCGTTTGGCCAATCCGCGATATCCTCCGCTATCGGGAAGATGAAAGTTCTGGTTAAGCTCCCCGCAGCAGAAAAGCGGCGGACGACCCACCCCGCAGAATCCCCCACGGCTCCGGCGTAGGCAATAAAGACGTTTCCTTTTGCATCAACTGCCATTTGACAGTTACTGCTCACGGGTCCTTTCGGAAAAGGGACATCAATCTTCCACAACTGCTTCCCTTGCGGACTGAACTTCACTGTGGTCAACGAATATTCAAAAGGGGCCGGGTTAGTTTCGCCCACGAGAATGATATTCCCGTCCCGGTCTACAAGCATTTCTTGGAGATTGTCCCAACTGGTGTACACGTACCCGGTCGAATCAGGGACACTGCCGTCATAGGTGGCAACCCACTCTCGCGTAAATTGTGAAAGCGCAAAGGTGGGGAGCAGAAGGGCAAGGATCACGAACCAAAGAAATATTGTAGGTCCACAGATTTTCATGGTTATCCCCTCCTGGGACAAGGAATTGGGAGACATGAGCACATTCACCCATGCACCCATACCCTTGATCCGGTGCATCGACGGATCGGAGACACGGAAGACAAAGGTGACCTTTCCCCAGGTCGCTCACTGACTACTACTTCGACTCAGAGCGCACAAACGTCAATGAACGGCTGGAGAATCAATCGGCTACAAGCCAGGGCTCGTCGGGAAAGGCTCTTTGCCGGGAACTACTACAGGGTCAAATAGCGGCGGCTCGATGGCTGACGAGGCCATCGTGTGTTCAACATGCAAATATACTCCGGCCCATGGCCAATGTCAACGACAGGATAGCATTGACTAGCTTCATGGGACGAGTGGGGTGTGCAGGAACGGAGATGGAACCTGGCTGGTAACCAGGGTTGACTGAAAATGGAAAATCGAGGAGTAGCGATGATTCGAATAGTACTGGCGATTCACCTCCTTAATTCGACTACCAGGAAAGCCTTGTGAATACTATGCGATTCCCGATTTCGAATTTTTGTGCACACTGCTTTTTGTAGACCAACTCGCGAATTTGCCTACACTTTGTAGACCATCGGGGTCGAGTCACTCGGACACAGTCGCCACAGAAGACAGCGAAACCGGAGTTTCTCCCGGCTTCGGCAATGGCTTCTGACAGAATCGTATGTGGCGTATTGCAGCGATTATGATTACCTCAACAAGAGGAGCCGCTTCGTGCCTACAAAGTCCCCCGCTCCGTCCTTGAGGTCTCGCCCGATGGCGGAGTCCGGAGGGCGGACCTGTAATCGGTAAAAATACACTCCGCTCGATAATCCCGACGCGTCGAGCTTGACCTCGTGAACTCCCGCCTCTCTCCTTTCGTTCACCAGCACTACCACCTCACGTCCAAGCATGTCGTATACGCTCAACCTCACTACCGAGGATTTTGGCAACTCGTACGTGATGATCGTGCTTGGGTTGAACGGGTTTGGGTAGTTCTGATGGAGAGAAAATTCCTTTGGGCTCATTAGCCCTTGACTGACACCAACTGGTGATCCAAAGAGATTCTCATAAGCCCCGATATCGGGCCTCGTTCCGGCTGGGCTTGGTCGGGCACGCCCTCCTATACAGTATGCAGGAGCACGGTACCAGACCGCGGCGATCTCCACTGAGTCAGTGCCAGCACCAATACATGGAGAATGATTTGAAAGACGGTAATCATCCGAGGCGGGATCAACAAACAGAGGGTCAGCGTCGATGTTGTGTTCATAAAGCCCGGCATAACTTGCTCCAGCGCCTGTCCCCCCGAGGCCTGCCTTACCACCCTCGATATCGCAGTACAGAATAGTCGGATCACACGACTCATCGTCAAGGGCTACTTCTTTTCCAATAGGAGCAGCATTGCCATAGATGATGTTGTTGATGAGAACTGGATTGCCATCCTCACTACAGCCAACACCGCCCCCTGCATAGCTGGCTGTGTTGTAGGCAATAGTATTTCCGATCAAGACTGGCTTGCCACCTTTATAGCACAAGATGCCGCCAACGAAGCCTTGGTTGTGAACAATGACATTATTTGCAATGGTCGGCGCCCCACCGTTGTCAATGAGCAGTCCACCTGCAGCTTCAGTTGCGACATTGTTGTAGAACATGTTGCCTGATATCGTTCCCCGGCTATAGTAGCAACAGGCGAGGGCACCATACTTCCCAGTGTTGTTGTGAAACACGTTGTTTGATATGATGACATTAGGACAATATACACATCCGATCGCGCTACTTTTTGAACTTGTATTGTTGGAAAACGTACTATTCGTAATTGTCGTTGAAGCATAGTAAACAAAGATTCCGCCATCTGCTTCGGGCGGATGCCACCCATCACCACTCTGCTGATTGGAATCAAACAGGCAGTGGGACACCAAGACTTTGTCGAAATGAGATATCAGCATTGCACCGCCACTTCGATCAAGACCAGAGCCTGTGTTTGCGTTTCCATACTTCAGTGAGCAGTAGAAGATCTTTGACGTATCGTTTGTACTGGGGGTATCCTCGAACCGTATCCCGTGCCAGCCGGTCTGCGTATCCGCAGCTCTGAATCGTATCGTATCCTGTTGTGTGCCGACTGCCAGCAGCCTGCCCTGGACGTTAAATTTGTAATGCCCCAGGAATACAACTTCCACTCCCGGCTCTATGGTGAGTGTTGAGTCGTTCGGTACTGTGATTTCGCCATTGATGTGATATGGAGAGCCGTCCAGCGTCCAGGTGCCGCTGACCGTACCTGCGGCAATATCCGTATGGAATGCGGGATCATACTCCCACACATCGTTGAAACCCATCTGATAGTCAAATGTTCCACCTATTACATAAATCTTACCGTTTACTGCGGCAGCTCCAAACATTGTGCGCGGGAATGGCATGTCTGGCAACTTTTTCCAGCGGTCTGCAACTGGATCATATACTTCCAGATCCGGCAGCACATCACCGAGGGGATAAGAAGTGTATCCTCCCAGGACGTACATCTTGCCGTCGACTACAACGGCCTGGGAAGTAGCTCTGGCCGTAGGCATGTTTGCTTTCTTTGTCCATCTGTCTGTCTTCGGATCATAAGCGTAGACTGTTTGGAATGATCTGTCAAATCCTCCACCGAATCCATAGAGTAGTCCACCATATGAGGCCACCATTACACCTCCGTAGGCCTCAGGGATATCCTCCTTCCTCGTCCATGTGTCTGTTGCCGGATTGTACGCTTCGCAATTGTGCTCAACATGATTACCCCCAACATTATAGATGATTCCATCAACAACGCCCGGCGATGCAGCATACCTCGGCCCAAGCATATTTGCTCGCTGGGTCCACGAATCAGTCCCTGTATCATAAGCGTAAACTGTCGACGTACCAACATCGGGATGAAACCCCTCGTGAATGCCGCCTATGGCATAGACGATGCTGTCCACAGCCGCTGTGGAAACAAACGATCTGGGTAACGGCAGAGGCTTCTTCACTTCCCAGGTATTCGTTGAAGGGTCATAGACTTCGTTGACAGCCACGCTGACGAGACTACCGCCGATCCTGTCCACTCCTCCGATCACATAGATCTTGTTGTTGACGACACAAACGGAGACAACGGCCCTTGCAGTTGGCATGTCTGCTTTCCTTGTCCAGGCTCCACGTTGTGCCCAGAGGTCGGCGGACAACAGGACCAAGGAAAGAAGAACCATGCAATATCTTCTGAGGGTCGTTGCCGTTGATGGATCTGCGAGACAGAAAGACCTGTCTTTCATCTTGTCCTCCTTTTGACG
>Ga0316603_10000634_pt1 | contig 17677 bp, 16 predicted proteins | sample OWC_soil_day10_n_FD_207649 | JGI IMG/M metagenome (GOLD analysis project Ga0316603, IMG submission 207649) | Wetland soil microbial communities from Old Woman Creek delta, Ohio, United States - OWC_soil_day10_noCT | ecosystem: Environmental > Terrestrial > Soil > Wetlands | place: USA: Ohio... | reverse complement strand
GTTGGAGTTGCTGGTGGTCGGAAAAATGAGGCTTCTTCTTTCCCTTTCGCTTTTTAACTTTCCCGGACAGGAAATCCTCTATAAAATCCGGCCATTCCCTGACGAATTCCGGCAAGGGCCATTTTTTGCCTGCAAATTGTTGCGGATAATCGAGTGTACACTTTAAAATAAGCCAGGCCACAGGATTGATATCGGAAGCGGTTACATCGCAGCCGAGACGCATGGCTTCAAGAGGGATAGCCCCGCCGCCAGCAAACGGATCCAAGACTTTAGGAGATTTATCGCCGTAATATTCTCGAATCAGAGCGCGAAATTCATCCATTGCCGAATCATTCTCTTGCCCCCAAGCCAACACGCCCCCTTCGAGCGTCTCCTTTTCTTCAGTTACGGCAGCGCCTTCTTCATTTACGGTTTTCACCCTTTTGAAAACGACTTTTCCGCCGATCTTTTCCAGCAATGCTTGCCGCTTAACAGGATCGCCCGGATCGGGAAGCAAGGTAGCCAAAAGCGCTGCCCGACAAGCCGCAAGCGGCCGCCTCGCCGGCCAAATATGAAGCGTAGAAATATGCCCATGCCGCACATTCTTCTCATGCACGCTGGCTAAAGAGGCTTGTTTGAGGGGAAAGGCGACTTCAATCAGACGGGGAGCATCCTTGGCAAGGACGGAGGATGAAGGATGAAGGATGAAAGAAGAATTGGGCGAAGAAGATTTGCTCATTGTTGTTCCTTGGCTTTCTTATGTATAGTAGTAAAAATAGCTATGAGTTGATTCGTTTCATTAAGGAGATTTTCCATTTGGTCAGGCTTTACTACACCGCTCTTTGTCAGCAGACGAAGCCAATATTCCGATTCATCGATTTCCTTTAAGCAATCTCCGATTTTGGAAATAAACTCGGCTTTGGACCGGGAACGCGATGCCTCCCGATAATTAGCCCCAACCGACGTACCCGAACGTAAAACTTGTCTACCCAAAACTTGGGCTACAGCTGTCTTTGGCAAGGCTGAAAACATCCGGATTATCTTCAAAGCATAATCCTCTGTCCGGTCCCGCAAATCCTGATTCGCCCTTTCCATTCCATATTCCTTCATACTTCAGCCTTCATGCTTTAGGTTCTTGTTCCAATAGTTTGCTATAGATTCTCAGCCTTGCTTCAAGCAATTTTTTATCAGCGAGTTTCGTTAAATACTCTGATACTCGCATTTTGTGTGGCCCATGCCGGAGAAGCAATTCGACGTGCTGGCGTTTCTTGGAGCTGCATAGGATTAAGCCGACTGGTTCATTCTCTCCTTTTCGCCACTCATGTTCTTTGAGCCAGGCAAGATAAAGATCCATCTGACCCTTATCGGCGGCAGAGAAGGTGCCGAGTTTCAAATCAATGGCTACCAAACAGCTCAAGCCCCGATGGAAGAATAGGAGATCAAGAAAATAATCCACGTCATCGATCCGCATTGCATACTGGCGGCCGATGAAGCAAAAATCACTGCCCAGTTCTGTCAGAAATTGCTCTAGATTGTGGACGATCGCAGCTTCGAGATCTTTCTCCGAATATGCCCCTTTCAGGCCGAGGAAGTCAAGAAGGTAGGGATCTTTGAAAATGTCTTCGTACCGCACCACTTCCGCTGGACCTTTTTTCTTTTCAAGGGCGGCAAGCTTGCGGGTATCGCGGGAAAGGGCAACACGTTCAAAGAGGGCGCCATCAATTTGGCGTTGGAGTTCGCGGACGGACCAGCGCTGGGAGGCAGATTGTTCAAAATAAAATTTGCGCTTGAGGGGATCACTTTGACCAAGAAGAAGGCGATAGTGAGACCATCCAAGATGGAAATGTTTATCAAATTCGATTAAAATGGGTTTCGAAGATTCTGTAGACACTGTCTGCAGAATGCGTCCGTCGGCGGATTTGTTAGACGGTGTCTGGCGAATTCCCCTTCGCAATTGATCAGACAGTGTCTGATTAATTTGAAAACACTCATGGAAGCGTTTCATATCCTGAAGATTTATTTTGGAATAGCCTTGACCATATCCTTTTGTCAGTTCAGACGCGAGCATTTCCAAAAGCTGCGTGCCATATTCGGCACGCTTCTCGTTTTTCAAAATGTCCTGGGTGATGACCCTTCCTATATTCCAATAAAGATTTACCAAGCTCAGATTAGCCGTAACGGCTACATGGTGCCGGGACATCTCGATCAGCGATCGGATCTCCGGCAGGATGGCAGGAAAAGCCCCTTGTTTAACCGGCTTCACTTGCTTCCCCATTTTTTCTCCTTTGACCTTTAGCCTCGCGCCTTCATCCTATCTCGTTAATCCTGCTCCGCCTCCCGAACCACATCTCCGATATTAATGGTAAAACTCTGTCGGCTTTTCACCGCCAATTTGAAAGCGGGGTCCTGTACGCGGTAAAGCTTGGGATTCGTGGCGCAATCGACGGCCACATAAAGCCAATAACGGTCCCGCACATTTACGGCCGTCGGCCATTCATTCTCGGTGAGCTGAACCGGCCCGCGCCCGGCCCGCCCCTTTACTTCAATCACCACCTTTTCGCCATTTGCCCGATGGCTTTCCAGATCATATCCTCGGGCAAGGTGAGGCGAAGAGACATCAAATACGCGGGCTTTATAGCGATCTACTTCAAAATTCCGGGCGATTCGCATGGCCATGGCTTCGATATTTTTGCTGTAAGTTTCCTGGGTTACGGGGCTCGGATCCGGAATGACCAAGGCAATAGCAATCCTCTCCATTTTGATGATTTCCAGGAGATCCGGCCTTCTCTGCTCATATAGAAGAATTTCCGCTTTCTCTTCTTCAAGCTGAGCTTGCTCCTTTTTCACCTTTTCAAGTTCCTCGGAGGAGGCAGCATCCCCCAGGCGCACTTTTCGATAAAGCTCGCTTCTTTCCTCTGCCAACTTGCCGCTGCGAAAATCAAGACCGCGCATGATATCGTCAAGGCGGGATTGTGTCTCTGCCTGGAGAACCTTCCGCATCTGCTGCAAATAGCTGGATTCGGCTACCATGCGTGCGTAATTATCCGCTTTAGCCGTTTGATCCTCCGGGTTTAGCAAGAGGTTCCCTGCTTTCCAAATCAAAGAAGGCGGCGCCGCTAAAAGCGCCAGCAAATGATTGGGGGGACAGAGGTTAAAGTCCCCGGTTTTATCCCATCTTAAGCCGATTAATTTTCGATCCAATAGTTTATTGATGCCGCCGTTCGATCCCGATTTTAAACCCCGGGAGGACTCTCCAACCTGGCAGAGATAAACCGCGGCGTAATACGGCTTTTCTGCCGCAGGATCACAGAATACAGCCCCCTTTGTTACATCTTCCTGAAATCGGCGAATCGTCTCATGACAAAAGGCATCAAAAATCGATTCCCCCGGCCTGAGAAAAGCGCATCGGTCGGCATTTACATTGGGTAAATCGGTCTCGCGCCGCACAGTCAAACACTCAGGCAGGCCATCGGGGAAACGATCGGATAGCAGGCGAAGCCAATTCCCTTCGTTTCCCGCTATGGAGAAGCGGGCAATCTCGCTTAGGTCTCCCTCAAGGTGAATCCCCAGCCGGGGAGCCGCTTTTTCCAGAAAATTCTGAATAAACGCGGGGAGGAGGCGATTGAAGCTTTCGGCATCAACCTCATTGTTGAGCTCCCCCAGACGGCGGGCGACATCGCCATATGTTGACGCCGTTTTTCTCTGCTCCTCAATCGTGGCACGCAATTTTTGAGTGGCAAAGATGGATTCTAATTTCTTCTGGGCCGTATAGGGCGAGGTTTCAAATAATGCCTCCCTAAGCAGATCCCGAAGCGAAACCTCCTGGAGCTGCTGGCCGATCACATCAAAAACTTTGTCATTGCACAATTCCTTTCTCGCTTCATCCAATTTGAAAAGAAGAGTTGCCAGCACATCCCCTTCGCGAGTCTTTTTAGCGACCAGGTTAAAGATTCTCACTTCGCTATGTTTCTGGCCGAAACGGTGCAGCCGTCCCATTCTTTGCTCCAGCCGCGCGGGGTTCCAAGGTATGTCAAAATTCACCATGAGCCAGGCGAATTGCAGGTTTATTCCTTCCCCCGCCGCGTCCGTCGCGAGCATGATGCGGGCACTTCGCGAATCCGTGATTCTTACACCCCGAGAACGGCGCAGCTCGGGCGGCATAAAGAATAACCGCTGCTGCTCCCGTTCTTCCACATCCATGCCTCCATGGATCGAGGCTATTTGGCCGGTATACCCCAACGCTTCAAACCTTTGGCGCAAATAATCCAGAGTGTCCCGATGTTCGGTGAATATTAATATTTTTTCGTTCTGAAATTCGGCTGATTCAATAAGCTCCCGCAATTTGATGAACTTCGTTTCCTGGAGGGTATCGCGCACCTTTTCCCCGAGCTCGATGATCCGTTCCAGGTACTCCAGTTCCTTCTGGCGTTGCGGCACGGTCGAGGGTTTAGACAAATTAAGGGCCTGGTCTTCAATACGTTCATCGGTTTCACGCCCATCCTCCGACGGTTCGCTTTCATCCGCGGTGCTGCTATCAAAATGTTCTATGATCTTTTCAAGGGGGAGGGAGTCGACCGGAGATAAGGGAAGATCCTCCTCCAGGATTCGCGCCCGCCTTCGTTTGAGCGACTCCAGCATGGCGTAGGTGGAGCTGGCCAGACGGCGTTGCAAAACCGCAACGACCATGGCCGCGGCATTCTTATTCAAGGCCCTGCTAGTTTCGTAACTCCAGCGCAAATAGGCTGAAGCTTCTTCGTAAAAATTTCGCTCCCCCGGGCTCAATTCGAAAAATATCGTTTGACAAAGCCGAGGCATGTAAATGGGTTGCCCTTTATAGTCAACCATCTCCTCTTTTAAACGCCGCAAAAAATATTTCGACCTCTTTTCTGCTTCCAGGAATGGGAGAGCATCGGGAGTTGTGAAAACATTGGAATCGAGGAGGCGCCAAAGAGCAAAGTATGGGAAAGACTTGCCCATGTGGGGGGTAGCAGTCAGCAGAAGCAAATGGTTGGTTCGAAGGCTAAGGGCTTCAGCCAGTCGATAGCGGCGTGTCTGACTGTCTCTTCTTTTGGGATCCCCCCAGGCCAATTTATGGGCCTCATCGAAAACAATGAGGTCAAATCCTGGGGTAGTCGGCGACATGAGGCGCTCTTTCACAAAATCCGTTGCTGCGGTATCCACGCTGATAATAAAGCTTGAATGGTCAGAGGATGATAGTGGATCCCCCTTTTGAAAATCGGAGCTTCGGAGCACATGGAAATCGAGATCGAAAAAATGATTCAATTCTCTCCGCCAATTCCAGGTTAAGCCTGCGGGGCAGAAAATGACTACTCGCGAAACTCGTCCGCGATTGATCATCTCGCGGATATACAAACCGGTCATAATGGTCTTGCCCGCACCGGCATCATCCGCAAGAAGAAACCGAAGGGGATTTTGCGAAAGAAGATACTCATAGACCGCAATTCTCTGGTGGGGAAGCGGAACAACGCGAGAAAGCTCAAGGCCAAATGCTTTATTAAAGAGATGCCCGTTTTGGAGGCGATACGCGTCTATCACGAGTTTTATTGCGTCCGGGTCGCCCTCGAAGTTTAACCGCAGAGGCTGTTTAAGGGAAACCTCAGTCTGGGGGGGTTGTTGCTGGCTCTGTTTTAAGAGGGATTGAATCCTCTCAATGCGGTCCTTTTGGGGTTTGGCCTTCCCATTTTCCCAGCGATTGACCGTGGCGAATGAAACCCCAAGCGCGGCGGCAAATTCCTGCTGAGAGAGGCCTAAATTCATTCGCAAACTTTTTATTTTTGCGCCATCCATTAAAAATATTATAACTCTTCCAAAAATAATGTCAATAAAATAAATTAAGATATATATAGAATGCTATATTGTATATAACTATATGAATTTATAATTAAATATCAAATTAATAATGTTAAACAGCAATGGTGGTCGATAGATAAGTGTGTCCCTGATTATGAAAATTCAAGACAATAATTGGTTGGATTCCATTTATAACGAATAACGTTTAGGCTCCTGTTTTTCCCTGATTGATTTTTTTCGAATTCCCGGTGCTCTTCAAGAAGCCCACCTGATTGCATCAGTGTCGGAAAAAATAATTGTCATCAGCAGCTTTAATTAATATCAGCCCTTTTCATGCCAATCCTTCTTGCTCTTCTGAGATCTAACTAGGCAAAATATTGCCCATTTATGAATCAAATTACGCTATAATGTTTTCCAATTTCATTTAGGGGGAAAACCATGAGCGAGAGGAAACTTCGACAGAACCTTTACGGGGCTTTCAAGAACCGGGCCCTCATGTACTACCACATTTTCGACGAACTGCGCAAACAGGTCGGGGGAAAGAAGGCCGAGGCGATCATGAAAAAGGCGATCCATAAGCGCGGGTTGATCGTGGGAAAGCAGCTGGCCAAATACGCCCCCAATGATTTCAGAGGGCTCGCGAAAACTTTTATCGGCTGGGACCCGGACGAGGGGAAGATGTTCAAGGCCGAGGTTCTGCGCTGCGACAACGAAGCCCTGGATCTCAAGTTTCACGGCTGCCCGCTTCGCGACGCCTGGCAGGAGGCGGGGCTGAGCGACAAGGAAACGGCTCGGATCTGTTCGATTGCCGCGGCGGTCGATATCGGCACTTTTGAAGGGGCCGGCTTCGACTTTTTCGCGGAGACCTGGAAACCGGAGTTCAAGAACTGCTGTTTCCTGCACATCCGCCCGCGCCAAAAAACCAAAACCCCCGCGAAGAAGAAAACCAAAAAATAAAGGAGGTACGAAATTATGAAAAAACTATCCCTCACCCTTTTGGCCGCTGCCTTTTTGTTATTGCCCGCGGCGGCGTGGAGCGCGGACCCGATCTATATCGCCGTAAGCGCCCCTCTGACCGGGAACTACGCGGAATACGGCCAGAACTGGCAGAAAGCCATGAACCTCGCTGTCGGCTGGCTCAACGCGGCCGGGGGGATCAAGGGGCGTCCTCTCGAGCTCGTATACAACGACAGCAAGAGCGATCCCAAAGAATCGGCCGCCCTGGCTCAGAAATACACCTCCGATCCGAAATATGTGGCCCAAATCGGGGACTTCACCAGCACCGCCTGCATGGCCGCCCAGCCGATCTACGACAAAGCCGGAATGGTGCAGATGTCTCCCACCGCCTCCCATCCGAAGTTCGCCCCGGGAAGCATCTGGTCCTTTGGAATTATCGGAACGCAGGCCGGCGAAGGCCCCTTCATGGCCGATTACGCCGTTAAGAAGCTGGGGAAGAAAAAGATCGCCGTTCTTTACATCAACAACGACTGGGGCATCGCCACCAAGGATTATTTCGTGAAGCCGGCCAAGGAAATGGGCGCCGACATTCTGGCCATTGAATCCTTTTTCGAAACGGACAAGGATTTCACCGGCGTGCTCACGAAGCTTCGCGGTTACAAACCGGAGCTGCTTTATATCCCTTCCATGTACAACGAAATGGCCCTCATTGCCAAGCAGCGGGAAAAATTAGGGTGGACGGATGTGCTGCTTTCGGGCCCCGGGTCGCTCTATTCCCCCAAACTTCTCGAAATCGGCGGAGCTTCGGTGAACGGCCTTTACACGAGCGCGGTTTTCTTTCCCAAGGATCCCCGTCCCGAAGTCCAGAAATTCGTAAAGGGGTATGAGGAGAAATACAAGTCCACGCCCAATATGTTTGCCGCGATCGCCTACGACGGAGCCAACCTGATGGCCGAAACCATCCGCAAGGCCGGAACAGACCGGAAGGCCATCCGCGACGAACTGGCCAAGACCAAAGATTTCGTGGGGGTGACGGGGAAGATTACGTTCACCGAGCAGAGGGACGTGGTCAAGGATTACCGCCGCCTGGTGATCAAGAACGTGGAATTCGTTCTTTACGAAGGAAAATAGATTTCTTTTGAAATTCCTTGAACCGGGGAGTCCTCGCAGGACTTCCCCGGTCTTTTTTGAAGGCTTGGACTTGTGCTGATCGCTCAGCTCATCAACGGTTTGACCCAGGGAAGCATCTACGCTCTGATCGCAATCGGTTTCGTCATCATCTTCGGGACGATGAACCTGGTAACCTTCGCCCACGGCGAAGTGTATATGATCGGGGCCTTCATGGGATATTTCGCCCTGACGATCCTGCGTCTCCCCTGGTATCTCGCTCTGATCATGGGCATGGGCGCCGCCTGGGTCCTCGGCTTTTTCATCGAAAAAATCGCCTTCCGCCCCCTGCGGTCGGCCGGGCACATGCCGCCCCTGCTGATCACCATCGGCCTCGCCATCATCCTCAAAGACCTCGCGGTTATCTTTCTCGGCGCCGAAAACCGCCCCGTTCCCTCCATCTACAGCGAGACGATCAAGATCGGGGAAATCCAGATTTCCCTCCTTCAGCTCCTGATTCTGGCCTTGGCGGGGATTTTAATTATCGTCCTGCGTCTCCTGATCCAGGGCACCAAGATCGGACGGGCCATGCGGGCCACAGCCCAGGATCATGAGGCGGCGTACGCCATGGGCGTCAACATCAACCGCGTGTTCAGTATCTCCTTTTCCCTCGCCTCCTGCCTCGGCGGCGCGGCGGGCGTCTTGGTGGGTATTTATTACAATGCCGTCTACCCCGTCATGGGGGACACGGCCGGGCTCAAAGGATTCGCCGCCTGCATCTTCGGCGGCTTAACCAGCATCCCCGGGGCCATCTTGGGCGGGTTGATCATCGGCGTCGTGGAGAACCTGACGGTTCAATTCATCGCCTCGGGGTACCGGGATATCGTCGCCTTTCTCGTGCTGGTGGTTGTGCTCGTTTTCCGCCCCCAGGGAATCTTGGGCAAAAAGATCCGGGCGGTGTAGGCATGGCCCTCTATCAATTCACGCCTTCCCGTGCCAACCTCAAGATCTGGCTTCCCCTGGTGGCCGCCGTCTCGCTTTTTCCTCTCTTTGTAAACAACGAATATATTTTGAACACGGCGGTCATGGCCGGCATTTACATCATCCTGGCCTCGAGTTTGAATATCACCAACGGGTACACGGGCCTTTTCTCTTTCGGCCACGCGGCCTTTTACGGCATCGGGGCTTACACCGCCGCCATCCTGTCAACCCGCCTGGGTTTTCCCTTTCTGCTGACTCTTCCCCTCGCCGGACTGGCGGCCGCCTGCTGCGGCGCGGCCATAGCGGTGCCCACCCTGCGTCTGAAGGGCATTTTCCTTGCTTTGGTAACAATCGGCTTCCAGCAGATAACTTACCTCGTGATCATGAACTGGATGAGTTTGACCCGGGGGCCGATGGGCATCCCGGCCATTCCGCCGGTGAGTTTTTTCGGGTTCGAACTCTCCGGAAACCAGCAATATTTCTACCTGATCCTGGTCCTCAACCTGCTTGTCCTCTTTTTGCTCTCCCGCATCATCGACTCCCGGGTCGGCCGCACTTTCGTGTCAATCCGCGAAGATGAGCTCGCCGCTCAATCCGTTTCCATCAACGTCTTTCGGGCCAAGGTCCTTTCCTTCGTCATTGCCACTTTCTTTGCCGGGATCGCCGGAGCTTTCTTTGCCCATCACGCCCGTTTCGTCAGCGCCGACTCTTTTAAATTGGAAGAGACGTTCCTGATTTTAACCATGCTGATCGTGGGCGGGATGGGGAGCTTTGCCGGACCTATCATCGGCGCGGTCTCTCTGGTCATTCTCCCGGAAGTTTTCCGCTTTCTCGCGGAATATCGGGGGGTGGTTTACGGCCTGATCATGATCGCCGCCATCCTTTTCCGTCCCGAGGGCATAGCCGGCGTGCCCGGGATTATATCCCCGCGCGGCATTCTCTCCAAACCGGAGAAACCCAAGGCCGTCGAGGAGGCTGCCCCGTGAGCCTTCTCAAGATCCATTCGGTCAGTGTGTCTTTCGGAGGTCTCGCCGCCCTGAAGAAGGTGGACGTGGACATCCGCCCGGGGGAGATCGTGGGGCTGATCGGACCCAACGGAGCGGGGAAAACCACCCTTTTCAACTGTCTGAGCGGTTTTCAGGCCGTTGATGAAGGAACCATTCATTTCCAGGACGAGGCGCTTCATCGCTTGCCCCCTCACCGCATAGCAGGATTAGGCCTCGCCCGGACCTTTCAAAGCAGCCGGATCTTCAGGCGCATGACCGTCCTGGACCATGTCCTTCTCGGCCGCCACCGCCAGCAGAAAGCCGGGGTCTGGGGCGCCCTGATCCGCCCGGATTGGGTCAGGCGGGAAGAAGCGGATTCCCGGAAGCGGGGTTGCGAGATCCTTTCCTTCTTCGAAGATCGCCTTCTGCCGCGCGTCGCCGATTTCGCCGACTCCCTTTCCTATGCCAACCGCCGCCGCCTCGAGATCGCCCGCGCCCTCGTTTCTGACCCGCAACTTCTTTTGCTGGACGAGCCAACCGCCGGGATGAACCCCCACGAGAGCGCCGGGATCGCCAAATTGATTAAAAGGATCCGGGACGAACTGAAAGTCACCGTCTTTTTCATCGAACACGACATGAAGGTCATCATGGGAGTTTCGGACCGCATCGTGGTTCTGGACCACGGCGAAAAAATCGCCGAGGGGCTTCCCGAAGAAATCAAGCGGAACCCCGAGGTCATCGAGGCCTACTTGGGGAGGAAACACGGTGCTTGAACTGCGCAAGGTCTCGACCCGTTACGGCCCGGTGCAGGTTCTATGGGATATCTCCCTGGAGGTTCATCCGGCGGAGCTGGTGTGCCTCCTGGGCGGGAACGCCTCGGGGAAATCCACGACCATGAAAACCATCATGGGGTTGGTCCATCCTTTTCAGGGGGAGGTTCTTTTCCAGGGCAAGCCGATCCACCATCTCACTCCCGCGGAAATCGTCAGGACCGGCATTGCCCCGGTCCTGGAGTCGCGGCGGATTTTCCCGGAGATGACCATTTACGAAAACCTCCTCATGGGCGCCTACACTCGGAACGACGACGAGGACATCCGAAAAGACATCGAAAATATTTATGCGCAGTTTCCCGTTCTTTTCGGGCGGCGCAAACAACTGGGGGGAACCCTCTCTGGAGGAGAGCAGCAGATGCTGGCCATGGCCCGCGCCCTCCTGGCCCGCCCCCGGGTCATGGTTATGGATGAACCTTCCATGGGACTTTCGCCGGTTTTCGTGGAAAAGACCTTTGAGCTTATCCAGGATCTCAATCGCCGGGGGATCGCCATTCTCCTGGTCGAACAGAACGCCAACATGGCTTTGGCGATTGCCAACCGCGGGTATGTCCTGCAGAACGGCCACATCGTTCTCCACGACTCCGCCCGAAACTTAGTGAACAACCCGATGATGCGGAAAGCCTATCTGGAATTATGAGGGTCGGTTCACCGTAAGAACGCAAAGCGCGAGGATAACTTCTTTGGCACTATTCAGCCTCCCCTCTATAAAAAGGAAAGGAGCAAAAATGAAGGCGTGTGAAAACCATACGGAGACGATCGTCATTTATAACGGGAATGCCTGCCCTCTTTGCAAGGCCGAAACCAAATTCAAAACCATCCTGGAAGAAGTTCAGAAATCCATGACGATCATGAAGCAGATTCAAACAACCGCCGGGGAAGCGGGGGCCAAGGCCGATTAATTTTTTTCAATCGTCTGCCGTCATAAAATCCCCAACTTAGCCTTTTCCCGCGCAGGGACAGGGGAAGCACGTTGAAAAGTAAATTGAATTCCCTCCCCCTTGCTGGAGGAGGGCGAGGGTGGGGGTAAAGGTCTTTTAATTTTTTAGGCAACCCCTCGGAATCGCCTTGTTGATTGGAGATCTCCGTAAATGGCCTCCCCTGCGAACAATTGGAGGGAACTGCGGCGCATCGAGTCGTTCGCTGTCGACATGCGGGGCCGACTGAGACCGCAGATCCTGTTCGCTTATCTGCTGAACGCCGCCTGGAACCATGCCAGTGGAACCGTATATGGATATGAGGAGCTTTCGGCAAGAAACCTGATCTGGGTGCTCATAAAAATGCAGCTGATCATCAGGCGGCAGCCCAGGTGGGGGGATCAGGTCGCAATCGAAACCTGGGGAAAGCGGATCGAGAGGCTGTACGCGCTAAGAGACTTTGCGGTGAGCTCTGCCTCCGGAGCGAGAATGGTCTCGGCCACTTCCTCCTGGATGGTCCTGGACAAAGCAAGTGGCCGCCCCCAGCGTTTCCACCTGACGACCGATGGTTTCCCCTGGCAACCCGAAAGAGAGGAGCTCGAAACCGATCTGGAAAAAGTGCCGGAACTCCGGAGCGGAAAGCAGGCAGGTCATTTTCGGGTCCAATTCTCGGATATCGACGTGAACGGTCATGTCAATTCAACCCGGTATCTCCAGTGGATGATCGACAGCCACTCCCAGGAGCATCTTGAGCAGGCGGAGCTGAAGGCGGCCGACCTGAGCTTTCTTGCGGAAGCGCTGCCGAACGATGAAGTGGCTGTGCTTTCCGAGGGCGAAGGTGGCAATGAACTGTGCAGCGTCATCCGGGTCGGCGACAAAAAGGAACTCTGCCGGGCCCGCCTCGAATGGCGCCCATCGGCACAGGAATAGGGGACGTTGTTGACAAGCGTAAGTAAAGATGCTAAAAGAGGAGAAACTCTCCTGGGGGGCGCACATGCCACGGCAAGCAAGGCTGGATGCAGCGGGGACCCTGCACCACATCATTCTCCGCGGGATCGAACAGAGGCAGATCTTCGATGACGACCGGGACCGGGAGCGCTTTGTCACCCGCCTGGCGCAGATTGCTCTGGAGACAAAAACAAAGGTCTACGCCTGGTCTCTATTGCCCAACCATGCCCACCTCTTAATCCGAAGCGGACCCCAAGGGCTGGCCAAATTCATGCGCCGCTTGTTAACGGGATACGCGCAGGAGTATAACCGGCGGCATAAACGATATGGTCACCTATTTCAAAATCGGTACAAGTCTATTGTTTGCGACGAAGAGGTGTACTTTCATGAGTTGGTCCGTTATATCCATCTGAACCCTCTGCGCGCAGGGCTGGTTCCGAATTTGGGACAACTAGACAGGTATCCCTGGTCCGGCCATACGGTAATCATGGGAAAAATGAAGAATTCCTGGCAGGATGCGGATTATGTTCTATCGTCGTTTGGAAGAAAAGCTGGGCAGGCGCGAAAAATCTATCACCAGTATATTGGGGATGGGATCGAGCAAGGTCGCCGGCCGGAATTGGTAGGGGGGGGTTTGATTCGCTCCCTCGGGGACTGGTCGGCTGTTCGAAGTTTGCGTCACTCCGGGCAGGAAGCGCTGGGAGATGCCCGGATCTTAGGGACCGATGATTTCGTGGAAAGGATGCTGGAGGAGGCCGATCAAAACTCGAAGCGGTTGTTTTCTTCTCGTTTGCGAGGCAAGGAAGGGCAACGGCTCATTGAGGAAAGATGCCGGAGGGCAGGGATTTCAATAGCCGAATTGCAGACGGGGAGTCGTCGAGGGGAGGCCCCAAAGGTTCGGTCGGATTTAGCTTGGGAACTGGTCAAAGAGAGGGGTCTTCCCTTGGCGGAGACTGCGCGGCATTTGGGGGTTTCGACCTCGGCCATCTCTCAGATCTTAATCAGAAAGGCGAAGAGTTTGTCAACTTAGTGAACAACGTCCCCTAGTTTGAAGGAGGGTTTATGGAGTATATTCGGAAGGTTGATTTTGCGGCCATGGCCGGGAGCGGCGCCGACGAACGGGTGATGCAGATTTTGTTCGATCACGGCTCGGGCGCAAAGACTTGTTCGGTCTTCTGCATCAAGACGCCTGCCGGCGGCGGCTCCCCGGCCGGAATGCATGTTCACGCGGTCGACCAGATCTTCTACATCCTGAGCGGCACAATGAGTATTGAGGTGGAGGGGAATCAATATCAATGCCCCTCCGGTTCCCTGATCATCTTTCCTGCGGGCGTGCCGCACCGCAACTGGAACGACGGCCGGGAGCCGACCGTTCACCTGGCCTTCAACACCCCCTTGCCTGATCCCAACGTCCCCTTTGCCAAGACGATCTAACTTAGCAAGCCGGGATTCTTCCCCCCGGCTTTTGTTTGTGAAAAGCCTGTGCTATGCTTTTTACGTTGCCGGAAACCCGGGCAGCCATTTTGGGGGGAAGGCGGATCATTTTCGGAGGGGGGGATCATGAAGAAAATTGAGAGAGTGCGGGCCGCTCTGGCCGGCGAAACGGTGGATCGGCCCCCTTTTTCCATCTGGTATCACTTCGGTACCCAGCATGCCTCGTCGGAACGCGCGGCCCAGGCCCACTTGGAGTTTTACGACTATTACGACCTCGACTTCCTGAAAGTCATGAACGATTATGACTACCCGATGCCCCTGGGCCTCGAAACGATGGAGAGCCCGGAGGATCTCAAACGTCTGCAACCCTTCAATATCGAGCGGTCTCCGCTGGGCAACCAGCTCCGGGCCCTCGAATACATAGCCAAAGGCCTCCGCGGAACCGCCCTGTTTGTTGATACCCTCTTCAATGCCTGGAACACCATCCGGCGGAACTTAGTTAAGGAAGCGCTTCCCGGGCTGATGGCGGACCACCCTCGGGAGCTGCTGGACGCGCTCAAGGTCATCAACCAAAACCTGATCCGCTATGCTCTGGCCAGCCTCGACCGCGGCTCCGCCGGAATTTTCTTCTCCGTTCCCGCCTCTGCGGAATTTCTCACCTTAGAGCATTACGAAAAATTCATGCGCCCCTTTGACATTGAATTCCTGAACGCCATCAAGGGCAAGGGCGAAATGCATATCCTGCACGCTCACGGGGAAAAGCTCTATCTCGACCGGCTTCTCGACTATCCGGTTCAAGCGATCTCCTGGGCGGACCTGAACGGAGGCCCCTCGATTTCGGCCATGCGCCAGAAAACCTCGCTGACCCTGATGGGGGGAATCGACCACGTGAAATTCGCCTACACCTCCGCCAAGGTAATCCGCCGGCAGGTTGCCGAAGCCCGGGCCCAGGGGGGGCCCGCCAAATTCATCCTGGCGCCGGGGTGCTCCGTCCCCACTTACAGTTTTCCCCCTCTCATCAAGGCCGCCCGGGATGCGGGAAGAGAATGAACATATATTTTTGCGGCATGATCGGTTCGGGGAAGACGGCCGTCGGTCAACTCCTGGCCGAGAAACTGCAATGGCCCTTTTTCGATCTGGACCGGGAGATGGATCGCGAGTTAGGGCGGAGCTTTCACGATTTAGTCCAGGAAAAGGGATGGCTGGCTTTCCGGGAACTCGAATACAAAATCTGCAAGCGGTTTTCCCGGATGGATCGGACGGTCATCGCCCTCGGAGGCGGCACGGTGCGATATGATTGGAACACGGACATCCTCCGTGGAACCGGAATTATGATCCTTTTGGAATCCAGTCTTTCCACTCTCGCCGACAGGGTCCGCAAAGCCGACCGCCCCCGAGTCAACCCCGGCGTCTCTCTGGAAGAAGATCTCGAACGTATCTGGTCTTCGGCAGGCCATTTATACCGCGGCTGCGCCGAGGTCATCTATCGTGTAGATCAAGGGAAGTCCGTCCCTGAAGAAGCGGAGGATATTTTCAACCTTCTTCAGGAAAAGAAATACTCACCACAGAGAGCACAGAGCGCACAGAAAAAATGTTTTTTCAAAAGAAAAAAGACCCAAAAAAGCTGAAAATTTCCAATCTGCCATTCCGGCGAAAGCCGGATTGACGAGCAATCTATTTATATTTCAATTTTTCCTCTGTGTTCTCTATGCTCTCTGTGGTGAAACATCTTTAAACAAGGAGAAATCAGTGGCTGCGGATTTGAGCAAGATCAGTATTTTGGCCCGGCGGGAGATTGAAGCGCGGATTCTCAATCCCGTGATCGCCGCATTTATTAAGGAAGTCGGCAAAGAGCGGGCGCTCAAGACCCTGGAGCCGATCATTCAATCCCTGGCGCGGGAGGCGGGCCAGCAGCTTGCCAAGTGGATGGGCGGAAATTCACTCGAGGATTTTGCCCGCGGGATGGACCTCTGGACCCGCGAGGACGCCCTGCGAATGGACATCATCGAACAAAGCCCCAAGCGATTCGCCTTCAACGTGACCCGCTGCCGGTACGCCGAAATGTACAAAGAATTGGGGATGCTGGAGTTCGGCAAGATTCTTTCCTGCAACCGTGACGCGGCCCTGATCGAAGGAATGAACCCCAAAATCCGCTTCACCCGCACCCGGACGATTATGGAAGGGGCGCCGTGCTGCGATTTTCAATACGAAACCAGAGAATGAAGACGCGGGGAGCAGGGGCAAGGCGCACGGGGTAGAGAGCACAGACCGCAGTGGGTAAGAGATTTTTTTTAGTCGTAACCTCATGCTCTAGGCTCCCATCTCCGTGCACTTTGCTCCCTGCCCCTGCTCTTGGGAGGGCTTTCATTTTGATGAGAATCATCCAAACCGACGTACTGGTTGTCGGCGGAGGCGGCGCCGGGTTTCGGGCGGCGATCGGGGTCCGGGAAGCAGGGGCCAAAGCGCTGCTTCTCAGCAAAGGCCCGTTGGCCCGGTGTGGGGCGAGCCCCATGGCCGGCGCCGATTTCACCCTGGACGGCAGGAACCTTCACAAACTCGGCTTCCAAGGCGCCCCTGACGACACGGAAGAGAAATTTTTTAACGACATTGTCACCCAGGGGTATTACCTCAACAACCAGAAGCTCGTCGAACAATATATCCACAACGCCCCGGCCCGGCTAAAGGAGCTGCTCGACTGGGGAATCAAGGTCATCTTTTCCGAAGAGCGGGCCATCTTCACCTCAGGCCTGGGGCTGATGGACGCCCTTCTCCGCCGGGCCCGTGCAGCCGGGGTTGGTCTCCTGGAAGATACCTTCCTGATCGACCTGCGGGTCGAAGACGGCAGGATCGCCGGCGGCCTGGGCCTCGACATCCGCACGGGGGAGCTGACTCATTTCCAAGCCAAAGCCGTGGTCATGGCCACAGGCGGCTGGCATAAGGCCTTCTGGCCGAACACGGGGATGCGCGATCTTTCCGGCGAAGGGATCGCCATGGCCCACCGCGCCGGGGCCGACATCGGCAACATGGAGTTTATCACTTTCTGCTGCAACGTTCTTCTCTCGCCGCCGGTCTGGCGGGGAAGCATCGCCACCTACATTACCAGCCTGCTCTCCGGCGGAGAACTGACCAACACCCAAGGGGAGAAATTTCTGGAAAAGTACGATCCCTATATCGTCGAAAAGGGAACATCCATGGAGTGGAACAAAGGCTTCGTCTCCTTCACCACCCAGAAGGAGGTTCGGGAAGGCAAGGGGACTCTGAATGGAGGCGTCTATTACGGTAAAGGCGACGTTCCCTGGGAGACGTTTGAAAAAAAATCCATCGACATCTTTCCCAACTGGAAATACAAGGCCATGGATCTGGCCGAAATGGCCGAGACGCTGAAGAACGGGGGTCGGGTCGAGGTGGGGCCGGCTGTCGAATATTTCGACGGCGGGATCGTCGTCAACGACAAATTCGAAACCTCCGTTTCGGGTTTGTATGCCGCCGGGGAATGCGCCCTCGGCCCCTTTGGCTCCAACCGGGTGTGCTCGGCCATTACCGAAATGCTCGTCCAGGGAGCCGATGCCGGAAAGAAGGCGGGGGAATATGCCCGGGCAATAAAAGAAACATCCTCGGGATCTTCGGTCCTTCTGGACCTTCAGGAAAAAGCGGAACTTCCCTTGGAAAAGAAAGATGGGTTGAGACCGGCTCCCGTGCGGAGACGGGTTCAGGAAATGGCCCACAA